>Ga0310696_10007356_pt1 | contig 12936 bp, 11 predicted proteins | sample AusTroGonzalo_MG_4_FD_203885 | JGI IMG/M metagenome (GOLD analysis project Ga0310696, IMG submission 203885) | Bovine rumen microbial communities from tropical cattle in Woodstock, Queensland, Australia - Gonzalo_02 (v2) (version 2) | ecosystem: Host-associated > Mammals > Digestive system >... | reverse complement strand
TAGAATCAAAAGAGCAACTGATCCTGTAAGTGTTCCATATGCAACTAAAGTATTAGGACCAAGAACACTTATTACATCAGAAATGGTATCTACTAGAAAAGTTCCTGGTGGAATAGTAAGAAATGGAGCAATTAGTAATAGAAATGCTATTATTAATAAATATGTTTCAAATAAGGCTGTAATTCCACAAAATGGATTATTCTATAATAATACAATAGTTAATTGGGAAGATATGCCTTCAAGTGAGTTTGAAGATATTCCTGATTGTTATACAGTATATGCTTTAAGAGTTAATAGTGAATCTACTTATGGAAATTCAATTTTTCCTGGAAATTATATAGATTTATATTATAGAACAACTAAAACAGATAAAAAACAAAGAGTAGTATGGTATGGAAAATTCATACAAAGTATAAAGGTTTTATCAGTTACAGATGCAGATGGTAATAATGTATTTGAAACTGCAGGAAACCCTGGAAAACCTGCATATTTGTTATTTAGTATACCAAATAAAGTGTTCAGATTATTAAAAATAGCTGAAAGAAGTAATGGAACTATAACTCCTGTTCAAAGAAATGCAGATTATTCAAAGAATCCAAAACCAACGTTAATAGTAAATAGTAAAATAGAAGAACATATAAAAAGTTTTGCAGTACCTGATGAGATTATGCTATTAGATAAAGCTGAGACAGGAAGGTGTAGTAATTAATGAAAAAGTTATTTAGCAATAAAAGTGTTGTCACTTTAATTTCTCTTGGAGCTTGTGTTGCAATTTTGTTTTTTGCATACAGATATAGAGTTAATACTGCAATAAATGCAATAAATGTACCGGTTGCTGTCAGAGATTTACAGGCTAGAGAAGAAATTACTGAAGAATCCTTTGTAACGATAAAAGTTGCTGCATCTATGATAACAGATAATGTAATAGTTAATGTAAATGATTTACTTAATGGAAAATATGTTAACTATAATACTTTTATTCCTGAAGGTGGAATGTTTTATAGAAGTGCGGTAGTGACATGGAAAGAAATGCCAGATTCAGCTTGGGCTGATATTGAAGAAGGATATACAATATTTTCTTTACCAGTTGATACAAAAACTACATATGGTAACTCTATTTTTCCAGATGATAGTATAGATTTATATTATCAAAATACTATGGATGGAAAAATTTTCTTGGCACCATTAATTGAAGGTATCAAAGTACTTGCAGTAAAAGATTCAAATGGGGCACATATTTTCAAAAAAAGTTCAGAGCAAAGAAATGCGGCAGCATTGATATTTGCATTACCTGATGAAATGTATTCAGTTATTACAAGAGCAAGTTTTATTTCTGGAGGAGTTATTATTCCTGTTCCAAGAAATGCAAACTATAGTCCTGAAACAACTATGGGTAATGAAAAGGTTATTGAATTTATAAATGCCAATTCTATATATCTATTACCAGATATTGAAGAGGCAGTAGATATTGATAGTAGTATTACAGTGACAGAATAAAAACAAAAAAAGAATAAAGAAAGGGAATAAAAATGGACGCAATTGTATTTTCACAAATAGATTTTGGTTTACTAATGCCACTATTAGAAAATGATGATATAACAGATATCTCTTATTCAAATGGTGGACAATTGTGGGTTAAGTCATTATCAAAAGGTGTTTATCAAGATCATATTGAAGGACTAAATAATGAGGTAATGGAGAAACTTGCATTCCAATGCTCAAATGTTATGGGTAAGACATTTAATATGGCCCATCCATTACTGGATGCTGAAAGTGCAGAGTTACGTCTTAATTTTGTTCATGATTCAATAGCAACAAATGGTATAGCAGTTCTAATAAGAAAAACTCCTGCTATGATAAGACTTAATAAAGAAAAATTAATTAACGAAGATTATGTGTCTTTAAAACTTCATGAATTTTTGATGACTTGTGTTACTGGTCACTGCAATATAATTGTTAGTGGAGAAACTGGTTCAGGTAAAACAGAGCTTGTTAAGTATTTAGCTAGTCATATTAAAGAAGATGAAAAAATAATAACTATAGAAGATACACTAGAACTTCACCTTGATAAAATTTATCCAACTAGAGACATTGTCGCAATGAAAACTAATAATATAGCTTCGTATTCTGAAGTTTTGGTTGCTTGTATGCGTCAAAACCCAAGATGGATTTTACTATCAGAGGTTCGTTCTGCTGAAGCTGTTACTGCTGTTAGAAACAGTATTTCTTCAGGACACAACATTTTATCAACTATCCACTCAGATAAAGCTTCAAGCATTCCTATGCGTTTATATTCACTACTTGAAAATAGTCAGGATATTGATCAGTTTGTTAAAAGTATGCATAGGTATATTCAGTTGGGTATACACGTTAAAGGTTTTTATTCAAAGAAATATGATAGATTTCAAAGAGAAATTACTCAAGTTGTTGAGTTTTATGTTGATGATGAAGCTAGTGCAGCTAAATGTAATATTTTATATACTAGAGATTTACAAGGACATGAAGCATATAATAATCCAACTTACCATTTAATAGATTATCTTGCTAGTCAGGGAGTTGTTATGAGAGAAGATCCATTCCTTCCTATTGGTGAAGGGGTAACTGATTCATCAGATTATCATGATATAGGTGAAGAGATGGATTTATTAGAAAAAAATGAAAATAGTAAAAAAGAAGAAGAATTAGAAACAATAGAATCATTTGATACTGGAGTTCAAAATAATGATAATAGTACAATTGAAACATTAGAAACAATTGTTACTTCTAATAATAATAAAGAAGAAGAGTTAGAAACAATAGGATCATTTGATACTGGAGTTCAAAATAATGAAGAAAAATTAGATTCAATGGAAAATATTGAATTAAAAGCTGATAAATTAAATAGTGTTGTTGTTAATGGAAAGGCACTAGATACAATAGAAAAAGATATACCACAAAAAGGAAATAATTTAGAATTTGTTGAAATATAGGAGGTGTAGAGTATGTATATAGAAATATTTATTGTTGCATTTATACTTGGATTTGTATTTATTTATAGAAAAAATACTGGAAATAATTCTTATAAATTTATTGCAAAAACAGTTGGAAATACATATGAAAAGTATGCACCATATTCTTTTAAAGTAGTTAGAGCTAAAGCAAAAGAATTAGGACAAGAATATACAACAAGACAATATATTATACAAATTGCATTATTTGGTGCTGTAGCTGCTTTCGTTGCATATTTGTATTTCTATAGTATAATTTGGTCAATTATATATGCAGTAGCCGCAATTGCTTTTGTTCCTTATTTAGCATATTTAAGATGTAAAAAAGTATATAGCGAGTATATATTTGAGGAAGTTCAAATATATACTACTAATGTAATAATGGAATATACTACTACTCAAGCTTTTGTTAAATCTTTAGAAGGTGTTAGAGATTCAGGAGTACTTGAAGATCCATTATTGAGCGATGTTAAAGAAATGATTCAAATGGCTTATGATAATGGTACTATTGATGAAGCAATAAGGTTTTTAAATGAAAAATATGATTATTATATTATTAGAAATATGCACCAATTATTTGTTCAAATAACAAAAGAGGGTTCTAAAGACTCTGGTGAAGCTTTGGAAGGTATGTCTCAAGATATAGATATGCTTGTTGAAAGTGTATATAGAGATAGAATTGATAGACAAAACTTCTTTTCACAATTTTGTACATTCGGTGTAGCACTTTATTTCTTAATATTATTAGTTCAGTTATTACTTGGAAACCAAAGTTATTTAAAATTGCTTGAAGATTGGTATGTTTTAGTATTACTTCATGGTGTAATACTAATTAATACGTTTTTCTTGGTTAGCGGAATTAAATATTACCATGAGGATGTAGGTGCTGAATAATGTTTACGGGAATTGAAATATTAGCAGTTGGAATTATTCTTATCTTCTTATTTAGTTATATAGGAGCATTAGATTTTAATAAGTTTGTAGTTGATAATAAGGCAGTATTTTCTAAATTAAAAGAAGAAGATTATGATTTCTTTGTACAAAGTAAATATGGAGAAAAAGTAGATCCAGAAGAAAGGTTTAATAAAAGAATTAAAACTGCAATTATTACATTTATAATAGGATTAATTTTTTCTATTACTAGTGTAGCTGGAATAAATTTTGCTGTTAAAATTGCATTAGTTTTTGGACTTGCATATTTGATGTATAAAGATGATTATAGTAAATTAAAAAGATTTCATAAAGTTCATCTTCATGAAATTAATTTAAAATTGCCATATTATTTAAAAAGTTTAGAGATATTAATTCAACACTACACAGTTCCAGTTGCAATTACTAGAAGTTTGGAAGAAGCACCAGAGATGTTTAAACCAGGTCTTCGTGAATTAATAGCTTCAATTGATGCTGGTGATTCTTCAATTGAACCATATATGGCTTTTGCAAGACGTTATCCAGTTAGAGATTCTATGCGTATGATGAGACTTTTATACAGGCTTAGTCTTGGTAGTCAAGAAAGAAAACAAGAACAATTAATTACATTCTCAAGAACAATATCAAACTTACAAGCTAAATCAAGGGATATTAAGTATAAAGAAAGACTTGATAAAATGGAAAAGAAAACTATGACAATGCTTGTAGCAACAGGAGCAGGTGTTATGGGAATTATCTTGTTTGCGTTAATGCAAATGTTTGGTGGTCTGTAAAGAATGTATAAAAGATATTGAATAAAAAAAAATTATGGTTTATAATTAACTTAGTAAATAAAATAAAGGAGGATTTAAAAAAATGAAAGAAGCAACAGGTGAATTAAATATGACAGTTGTTACTTTAATAGCTGTAGCTGCATTAGGAGCAGTGTTCTATTTTGTTGTTTGGCCATTAGTACAAAGAATGCTTATTAATCAAACATGTTCAACTTATGGTTATGGTTGGAAAGCAACTCAATATGGTGAGGTTGCTGAGACTCAAGGTCAAAATGCTAAAGTTTATAAGTGGAGATGTTGCCCAGCTGATGCAGAAGGTGGAGACGATGATAGATGTGTTGATGTAGATCCAGATGTTGAAGGGTAGTACGCCACAAACAGGCGGTTAATATAGGACTAGATTATTCTACACTGATTTGAATCTAGATTTGATTAAAAAAGTTTAATAAAAAAACTATAAACTATAGTGATTATAGTTTATAGTTTTTTTAAGATTTAGAATTTAAGGGAGGCTTTATTTATGAGAGAGTCCATGGGAGGAGCTTGGCTTTTTGGAATAGTTATTATATTTGTCTTTTTATTCTCAGGTTTTTTAGCTTATTCTATTAGTTATACTAAAGCATTTAATTTAAAGAATAAAATAATTAATTATATTGAAGAATTTGAAGGATATTCTGAAGGTGAAGGTGATGTTGGAGCTGAAGGAAATAAACATAAATCTGTTGAAATAATGGCAAAAGAGTATGTTGAAGAACTTGGATATAATTATGGGGCTACAGAAGGAATTAATTGTAATGGTAGAAATTCAGGTGGTGGAAGAAACGAGATAAAAAAATATGGATATTGTGTAGTTAAGTATTGCTCTGGTGGGGATACTATGTCAAATACTTATTATAAGATAACTACTTATATAGCATTAAAATTACCTGTAGTTAATTTAACTGCTAAAATACCAATCAGTGGTGAAACTAGAACTATTTATTCTGATACTGGTGGATATCCATGTACTGAGAGTCCAGATTTAGAATAGTTTAGGAGGAAAAAAGAATGAATGTAATGGTTTATAATAAATATAAAGAACTCTTAATGGGTTTAAATATAGAAGTTATGAAAACATTAGAGGGTGTTTATAATGTTGATGAGATTATAGATACTTTTGCTAATTTCTATTATGATAAAATGATTATTGATATTACGGCTATTAGAGATTATCAAAATGCTGATAATTTACAAAAATTAGCAATGAATATTAATATGGAGAATGTTATCATTTTACTTGATGATTCTCCAGAAACTGAATCAAAATCATATTTATCTAAATTAATATCATTAGGAATTTATAACTTTACAAAAAATGCTGAAGGAATTAATTATTTATTAGTTCATCCTCATACATATAGAGATGTTGTAAATATTCATAGTTTACAAGATTTGGAGCCTTCTTATAATGAACCACAGGTTCAAAAACAAACTATTATTGAACAAATAGTTTCTGATGTTAAAGGAAATAATAACAATAATAGTTATGATAACTATAGCTCTAATAATAGTGCTGATTATAGTGGTGCTGGTTATAGTAGTAATAGCTATAATGATGGTTTTATTGATGGAAATTATTCAGGTCGTAGTTCTAAATTAAAAGTAATTGGTTTTAAAAATGTTACTATGCATGCTGGTAGTACATCTTTAATATATATGTTAAAGAAAATGTTAGATGGATATAGAAAAGTTGCCGCTGTAGAAGTAGATAAAGTAGATTTTTTATATTTTAACGATAGAGATATGGTTAGCACAAATTCTGGTGATTTATTAAAAGAAATAATGAAAAAGAATGCATATGACATTGTTTTTGTAGATTTAAATAGTTATGAAGATGTTGATATATGCACAGAAGTATACTATTTAATAGAACCATCAACAATTATGATTAATCGTATGATGAAGAGAAATAAAGGTATATTAGAAAAATTAAGAAATTCAAAGGTTATTTTAAATAAATGTGCTCTTGGTAGTGAAGATATTGCTACATTTGAGTATGAAACAAAAATAAATGTATTATTTACAATACCTCCTGTTGATGACAGGAAAGATAATCTTGATATAATTAAGAAATTTGCTAAGAAAATAAACTTGTAAATAATAATGTCAACAGTGATTGACAAAGATATATAAAAAAAGTAAAATATAATTAACAAAGGAGTGAATATTATGTATATTTTAGAGCAGGTAACTGAAGCAAGTGAGCTTTGTTCAGAAATGGGACAAATATTAAGAATTGTAGGTATTGTAGTTTGGGGTATTAAAGTAGTTGTACCTATTTTGTTAATCGTTGTTGGTATGATTGATTTAGCTAAAGCTGTTACAGAGAAGAGTGAAGACAAAATTAAGGAAGCACAACAAAAGCTTGTTAAGCGTGCTATTGCTGCAGTTCTTGTGTTCTTGGTTGTATCTTTAGTTGGTGTTGTAATGAGAATTGTTGGCGATGAATCATATAAAGATTGTATGGTATGCGTTACTAGTCCATTTAGTGAAGGATGCAAAAACGCTCAACCTACACCATAGGAGCTTATGCTCTTTTTTTTTGTATTAAAAAATGATATAATACATTAGAGGAAATAAGATGAAGGTAATGGTTAATAATTTAGTTAGTAAGATTAAATCATTTATAATGAATAATAGATTATTCATTATCTTTGTTTTATTATCTGTTTTGATTGGAACATCGTTAAGTATTAGTACTATAGGTAATGTAGGAAATATTAAATCAATTATTTCTAATATAATTGTTTCTTTAGTAATTGGTTCTTTTTCATTTATTATGAAACCTAATTATAGATATTATTATTTTTTATTCTTTTTAGTATTCCATGCTATGCTAGCTGTAGGTAATACTATTTATTATGATTTTTATCAATCATATATTTCTGTTAGTTTTATTGATACTTCATCTATGGTTGGACAAGTTAATGATTCAGTATGGGCTAAATTAAGTTTTCATCAAGTATATTATTTTTTGTTTGCTATTATATTTATTGTTGTCTATAAATATTTTAATAGAATTGGTTATCATGATCATAACCAAGATAATAAAAAAACATTTTTGAGAGTTTTAATAATACCAATTATACTATTTATATTTTTATTCTTTACAATGACTAAAGCTGATAAAAGTAGATTTGTTAAATTATGGAATAGGGAATCAGTTGTTCAAAAATATGGATTATATGTTTATACAATAAATGATTTAGTACAAGGTATTAGTCCTAGATTAAATACAATAATTGGATATGATAAAGCTGCATTAGAATTTAGGGAGTATTATTCTTGTAAAAAAGAAGATAATAGTAATGAATATACTAATATTTTTAAAGATAAAAATATTATATTTATTCATGCTGAGAGTATACAAAACTTTTTAGTAGACTTAAAAATTAATAATGAATATGTTACGCCTAATATTAATAAACTTGCTCATGAAGGTATTTATTTTAGTAAATTTTATCCTCAAATAAGTGTAGGTACTTCTTCTGATACCGAGTTTACTTTAAATACAGGGTTAATGCCATCTTCTAGTGGAACAGTATTTGTTAATTATTATGATAGAAAGTATTATTCAATGACAAATTACTTTAAAAAAATGGGTTATTATACATTCTCAATGCATGCAAATGATAGAGATTATTGGAATAGGGCAAAAATGCATGAACAACTTGGTTATATGGATTTTTATGCTAAAGATAATTTAGTTATTCCTACTGAAGTAGATAGTGAAGATATAGTTGGATTAGGATTATCTGATAAAGCATTTTTTAGACAAATAGTACCAATACTTAGTAATATAAAAGAAAATAATAATAAATATTTTGGAACTATTATTACACTTTCTAATCATTCACCATACGGTGATATAGAGAAATATAGTGATTTTGATGTTACGATGAATTATGAATATATTAATGAAGATGGAAATAAAGTTGATGGGAATGCTCCATATTTAGATTCTACTTATATTGGTAATTATTTAAAATCATCTCATTATGCTGATGAAGCTTTGGGAGAATTATTTGATTTATTAAAAGAAAACAATTTAATTGATAATACAGTGTTTGTTTTTTATGGTGATCATGAAGCAAGATTATCTAAAAAATCATTTGATTTATTATATAATTATGATCCATTAACTAATGATGTTAAATCAAAAGATAGTGAAGATTATTATGATGCTTATGGATATAATTATGAGATACTTAAAAATACTCCATTAATTATATGGAGTGGGGAAGAAGAATTTAATAAAGAAATTACTAAAGTAATGGGAATGTATGATATTTTGCCAACTATAGCTAATATGTTTGGCTTTAAAGAAAAGTATTCTTTAGGACATGATGTATTTAGTAATAATGAAGGTATTGTTGTTTTTCCTAATGGAAATGTTATAACTGATAAAGTATATTATAGTGATTTAAATGATGAATATGTTTCATTTACAGAGTCACCAATAGAAGTAGATTATATAGATAAATTAAAAGAATATTCAAATAAAATATTAGAAGTATCTAATGGTATAGTTTTACATGATTTGATTAAGAGAGAAGAATCTAAGATAGGAGAGTGCACGAGTGAATAAGAAACAAGATATAAAAGTTATTGTACTATTTATACTAATGGGATTATTATTATTTGGAATAGTTGGTTATAAAGCTTATAATGATTTTTTTAAGGATAAAAGTCCAACTAAAAAACTTATTTCACTAGATTTATATGGATATACATTAAAAGAAAGAGATATAACGCTATATAAGAACAATTTTAAGGGCCTAGAAAAGATTTTAAATGAGAATCCTATAAATTATGAGGAATATGCTAAAAGTATCTCTAAACTCTTTATAATTGATGTATTTACGCTTAGTAATAAAGTATCTAGTACTGATATTGGTGGATTAGAGTTTGTTCATAAAGATTTAAAAGAAAATTTTAAAGAAAATATGGGTAATTCATTATATAGAAATATTAAAATAAACTTAGATGGAAAAAGAAAACAAACTTTACCAGAAGTAGCTAGTATAGAAGTAAGTGATGTATTTGAAACTAAATATACTTATAAAAAGGTGGAATATGATGCGTATTTAGTTTCATTAAAGTGGACTTATACTAAAGAAAATGATTATCAAAAGAAGATAAAATTAACTTTAATTAAAGATAATGATATTTTATATATTGTTAAAGGTGAATAAAAAAAGATTCTATTTAGAATCTTTTTTATTGGTTATTTTCTTCTGTATTAGTTGTTTCCTCTGTAGTGGTTTCTTCCTCTACTTTAGGAGTTGAAACTGTTTTTTGTTTAACATATATTGTCAATGTACTAATTTGATCTAGTATTGTATCTACATGTTCTTTTTGAGAACTAAATTTATAATTTGTTAAATCTGATACTTCTTTGTTTGTAGATTTATCTATAAATTTAACTTTTAATCCATTGTCTTTTGCATATTTTTTTATTGAATCAAATGATGAAGATGATAAGTCTTTTAGAGTAGGTATCTTAGCTTGACTATAAGTCTTTTGACCAATTATTTCATCTTTATATAGATTATTTAAATCAAATGATATTTTAGTTACAGCTTTAATACTAGAATTATTTAAATTAGCATTTATTTCTTCTTTTATATCATTAATACTTCCTGTATATGGAATTGTAACAGCAGGATAACTTTTTGAATTAATATCATATATATATCCCCATGCACTATATCCAGATAATTGTAATCTTTGTACATTTACTAAGTTTGTATTATCTGATACTACTATTGATTTAGCTAGGTTATATAGTTTTAATAGTTCTTTTGATGTAACATTAGTTTGAAAGTTAGCTTTAATAGTATCAAGTACTGATACTATTTTATTTGGATCTTTTATTTTTGTTGCAGAATCTATGATCCCTAAAATAACTTTCATTTGATTTTTTCCTCTTGTGTAATCATTTCTTGATCCTTTAGTCCATGTAGGGCAGTATTTAGCCATTTGTTCCCCACCATAGCTACCATCATTTGGTTTATGTCTATTTCTTGCTAAGGCTAGGGCTTGTTCACCATTTAGATGTTGGCGTCCTTCTTCAACATAAACTGTTTTCTTTCCCCATTTTCTTGAACTATTTTGTTCACAAATAGGGTAGTCTACTATAACATCTATTCCACCAACAGCATTTACTAATTTTACAACTCCTTTGAAATTAATTTTTGCATAATAATCAATTTCTACATCAAATAAGTTTTCAATTGTTTTAACAGCACAGCTTGATGAACTTCCCCATGTAGTAGTATTGATTCTTCTGTAATTACCATTTGAACATGCTGTTTTTAAGTACATATCTCTTGGTACACTAGTTAGTGTTACTTTTAATGTTTCAGGGTTAAATGTTGCGAGTAATAATACATCTGCATTGTATCCAGAAGTAACACCATCTTGAGAAGAATCTACTCCAATTAATAACATACTAAATGGTTTATCAAGTGCAGCTGTTGAACTTTTTATTTCTTCTTCAGTACTTTTATATTCTTTAGATTCTGTATATAGTACTTTAGTTTCTTCTTCTATTTTTTCATATCCTTCTAATGAATAGAACATATCTACATAATTTCTACTAAAGAATGCTGCATTTACTTTATTATTTTTAAGAGCATGTAGTAATTCCATAGTAGAATCATATTTTACTATTGTATTGTTTTTGTTTAATTTTAAATTTTTAATTATTTCATTCGGAAGAATATATCCTTCAATATCATTTTCATCATTAACGATACCTATTTTCATTTTATTTAAATCTTTTTCATTATTTAATTCTTTATTATAAGTAACTAGTGAACTATGATACATATTTTCATTATTACTATAGTCATCTATTGATTTATATATTTTATTTAAATAGTAAAAACCACCAAATGAAACACATGAAATTAATAATGATAATAAAACTGGTATTATGAATGCTGGTTTACTATTAAGTTTAATACTCCTTAAAAGTAAATATGAAAAAAAGAAAAAGAAATATATAAATATTAAAATACCAAAATATCTATAAAATGATTCAACTCCTTTATATAATATTACTGAATAACTTAATAATACTAGTGTTCCAAGTTGTACTATTATAAGTAATAAACTAATAAGTAATCTTAGTATTCTATTTCTTTTTCTTGCTCTCATCTTTTGACACTTCTTTCTTTCTAGTCCTTGATTTAGAAACCTTACTTTCTAAATCTTTTATTTCACTTTGTAGTTTAAAGACTTCTAATTTTCTTTGTCTTTCTTCTTCTATCTTCTTTTGAAGATATTCTCTTTTTCTTTTATTTTTCCTCACTTTTTTAATTAATATACATATAAGGATAAATATTATTATAATAGTTTCTATTCCTAAAAGCAAAATTATCTTTTTATAGCTACTAACATCACTATTAACTATTATAGGATTTTTATCTTCTTTTTCTCCTTCATAGTATTTAATGATCGTATTATTATCTTTATCATAAAAGTAATAGCTTTCTTCTGTAGTATCTAAGTTTTTAGCTTTAATAACAAATATATGATTATTTACATTTAATGATTCTACTTCTATTTCATTAATAATAATTGTTTCATTTTTATAATCATTTATTTTTTTATCCATATCAAGTGGAAGTATTCTTATTTTTGATAATGTTATATCATTGAATTCTTTATATGAACTAGTTAATTCATCATATATAAATAATTTAACATCACCTTCAGTATTTTTTAGACCAACTAAAGTTAAGTTGTTGTCTTTATTGAATAGAGCAGGGATACTCATATTATTTATTGTTATTGTTTTATTTTCAAAATCTTCAACTTTTTCTAAATTAGATTCTCTTTTTACTACTGTGTATTTTTGATCATTTATTACTACTTCAATTGGATTTGGATCAGTTACATTAACAATAATTGTATATGTTTTAGTACTTCCATTTTGAGCAGTAACTGTTATTTTAAATTTATTTTCTCCTTCAGAGACTTTCTTTTTACCAGTACCACTTACTTTTGATTTAGAGTCTTCTGCAGTAGCTTTTATATTAATACTTGTTGTATTAGCGCCTGCTTCTGCTGTATATTTTAAAGTATCATCATCAAATTTAGGACTAAGTTTTAATCCATCAACACTTAAACTTTTTAAATCATTATTCTTTGAGTATGAAGCCTCTAATTGTGCTTGAGTTATAACTTTAATTGTTTTA
>Ga0310696_10007355_pt1 | contig 12936 bp, 6 predicted proteins | sample AusTroGonzalo_MG_4_FD_203885 | JGI IMG/M metagenome (GOLD analysis project Ga0310696, IMG submission 203885) | Bovine rumen microbial communities from tropical cattle in Woodstock, Queensland, Australia - Gonzalo_02 (v2) (version 2) | ecosystem: Host-associated > Mammals > Digestive system >... | reverse complement strand
GTGCAAAGTTCTCAATGATGTTGGAGAGTGTCGGTTTGGTGAGCACATCTTTCCAAACGTATGAGGTCATGGTGTCGCCTTCTACCACGGGGTTGCCAGCACCGCCGTCTACACCACGGTTGAATGGCAGGAACCAAGAATCCTTTCCACAGAGTTCTGTACACATCCATGTCTGGCAGTCATCCAGTGCGAAGTGAACGGCACAGCGTTTCTTCTGCAATAGCAGTTCCTTGGGGTCACGGTCTGTACGATACTGCATGATGGCATTCTCGTATGTCTGCCCTGTATAGTTGTTTTTCAACTCAAAGGTTGCAAGTGGCAGGCCATTGATGAACACCACAAAGTCTATCTCGTTGGTGTTCACCTTAGAGTACATCACCTGACGGATGACTCCGAAAATGTTATGTTCGTATGCAACCTTTGCACTTGGATTCAACTCTGATGGCAATGGATAGTACAGGTCGAAGGTCGAGCCATTGAACTTATATCCCTTGCGCAGTACATCAGTTACGCCACGCTTAGTTATCTCGTTACTCAAACGAGTGAAGAACTTCAGTCGTTCACTTGGTGAAGCAAAGCACATTGACTGCTCAACCTTTTCTGGTTGGGTCTCAGTAACGAATCGTTCCACCCACTTATCAACGAGGGCAAAATCCTTATTGAAAGCGTGTGGAGTCTCCTGCTCGTAGCCATTATGGGCACGTAACCAATCGACGATTATCTTTTCGAGTCCTGTTTCTGATGTATCCATAGCTCTATTCTGTTATGATTTCCCAATGACCGCCTTTCGTTGGTCCGACATGCTTGATGCGCTTTGCTTTCTTCATCTTGTCTAACTGCTTCTTGATGCCATCTGGTGTGATGCCGATGACCTTGGCAAGTTGTTCGCGAGTAGTGAAAGGATGCTTTCGAATTTCATCAAGAATCATTTCTTGGGTACTTTTGTTTGTTTCTTGGGTACTTTCTTGGGTACTGCCAGCAGTTTCTTGGGTACCATCTTGGGCAGCAGCAGAATCTTTTTTCATGTTCTCTTCCCATTTTGTGCCCACAATCATATATCTGCTCTTCAACTCATTCTGTTCTCCCATTAACAAGTTGCGGAAGAATCGCTCCAGATATTCTGTTGTCTCCGTGATGCCATACTGCATATTGGTGTAGTTGGCTCTTACGAGTGAGTTGCGGAAATACTTTGAGTTCTCTGCAAAGATCTCGTTGGTAACCTCGAAGCCCAAGTTTCTCAGGAACTGTATCGTAAACACAGCTGTTGTGCGGGTATTTCCTTCGCCAAAAGGATGTATCTGCCATACATTTGCTATGAAACGGCTTATATGCTTCACCATTTCTGGCATAGACAGACCTTCGTATGAGAACTTCTTTTCGGTGTCAAACTCATACTCCAGAGTGTCGCTTATCAGATTACCAGATTCATATCTTACGGTTTCACCACGCAAAACGAGTTCTGGCTTGGTAATGTTGTAATCTCTGTATATACCAGCAAACTTGTAGAGACCTTCAAACAGATGGCGGTGGATGGATGCAAGACAGTTAGGACGGAAGCTGAATGTCTTGTGAGCAATCAGTTCTGCAATACGCACAGCCACCTTATCGGCCTCTTCCGTGCGTTTTTCTTGCAGAAGACCTTCCTTCGTAGTGTAGTATTGATCTACAAGTTTACGAACTTCTTCAAGCGTAATCTTGCCTTCAATGTTCTGCTTAACAGTATCAAGGAAGTACTGCGAAGGTTTGAGGTCATCAACATCCTGCAAACCGATGGCGGTCATCCAGTTCCTTACACGTTCCCTTTTATCGGGTTCGCCTTGTATGATGTATTCGCTGTAGTCTTCCATTTTGCTTAGCATACTTTGATTTGACCTGTTACGACATCGCTGATAAGACGCTGTTTGTATTCTTTTATTGACTCTATCTCTTGCTGGAGCTTCGAGGTGAGGGTGTCTATCTTGGCAGTCTTGTCGGTGATGTACAAGACGATGGCTTGTTGTTCTGGGAGAGGGGGGCAAATCGCATATATTCTTTGAAATTGGGGAGTATATAATCGATTGAATCCATCTCCAATACCTTTTGAAGCATTTGCGAACTGCTGTACATATAATGGCGTCCTAAATAAATGTGCATAGTATTCTGTATTAGCCCTGTCAAGTGGAGAAAATACAGAATAGTCTGGTGAAACACAGCCTTCTATGAACGAACATCCAAACATACCACTCCATGCTTGCATTCTGTTTTCCAGTAGTTGTCCTTTGTGCAGAATCTTATATTTTGATAAATCAGAAGCACTTGGAGCCTTGTCTGAGTTTTCTGAAAATGGGATAATGCCTTTATTCCTGCTGAATGAAAGAAGTTGATATGATAAATCAATATTCTTTTCATCTTCTTCCTTAAATAGCCATTTGATTCTTATTACATCCCAATGCTCAGGAATCTCTTGCAACCAAGGGATGTTCGTTGCTTTCATCTTGACATCAGGATTAAGCCCATGAGTAACAGCGTCAGCAATGATGCGTTGCTTCATTTCTGCCAACAGCTCAATCTGTTTCTGTTTCCCTTCAAGCATCTTGTCTATCTTTCCACACTTGTCATCAAGGTAAGATACGATGGAGTGCTGTTCTTCAATTGGAGGATAAAGGAATGGTATAGCAAACAGTCCATTTGTATATAATCGAGTTAGTCCAATTGCTACCCCTGTAGCTCTTCTTGTAAATTCTCCGATGTACAAAGGGGTGTGAAATACATACTCCATGAAAGGCAAATAGGTTCTTTCGTTAGGTGTATATACGGCGTAGTCTGGACTAACAAGCCCATCATACTTTGATATAGCAAATACCCCAAGGTGAGCCTTCAGTTTGTTAAAAACAAGATCCCGCTTAAACACCCTCTTAGCACCTATAAATGTTGATGCCATATTAGGGACTACATCCATTTCTTTTGTTGGGATAATACCATATTTTTGACTCATCGACAGAGGTTCTTCCAATCCCGTATCAGATTTGTCAACTCTTTCGGAAAGGAGAGCCTTCACTCGCACAGCTTTCCAATGCCCCGGAATTTCCCCAAGCCATTGTACTCCACTATCTTTATATTCGCTATACCTCTCCATACTTACTTCAAGATTTCAGCCCAAAGGCCATCGGTTTCTGATTCAAGGATATTTACCTCTGCCATAATCTCGTCGAGCGTACGGAGCTGAACAGGCTTGTAGAAATACTTAGTGAAGGAGAGCTCGTAGCCGATGATAGGTTCGCCGAACTCTGCCTCCTCGTCGTAGGGCTTCACCTCATTTTCATAGAAGGCTGCAATGCCACCAGGGTACAACAAAGGTATCTGCTCAGACTCTTTCTTCACGCATACCATCTGTGGTTTGCCCTTCTTCAGGATGATGTTGCCGTCATCATCACGCTTGGGACGCAAGACAGGAACTTGCCAATAGCCAAATTCCTCATTCTTAAAAATCTTGCTTTCTGGAGTTTCTTTGAAATCCATCAGCAACTGGAGGATGCGTTTTCTATCATCCTCTGTGGTCTCACAGTTCTTTTCGCCAAGGTTCTTGCGGAGTGGAGAACAGATGTTGGAAGCATCAATGAGTTGTACATAACCCTTGCGACGCTCCTCTTTACGATTGGTTATAATCCAAATGTATGTTGAGATACCTGTGTTATAGAAGTCTTTTTCTGGCATAGAAATAATTGCTTCCAACAAGTCATTCTCAATGATATACTTGCGCAAATTGCTCTCGCCACCGCCGGCACTACCTGTGAATAACGAACTTCCGTTATGAACTTCCACAATGCGAGTGCCGAGTGGCGTGTCCTTCATTCGGCTTACATTGTTGGCAAGGAAGAGCATCTGGCAGTCGCCTATGTCAGGAATGAAACTTGTCACTCCATCAAAGAAACGAGGGTCAGTTATCTCTTTCTTGTCACCAACACCCCAGTTCTTCAGGTCTTCCTTCCAAGGAGTACCGAAAGGAGGGTTGCTGATGCAGAAGTCGAACTTCTCGCCAGCATGGCCATCCTGACTGATAGTTGAACCAAAGGCAATATACTGATGGTCAACCGTACCGAGACGGTATGTGAATTTATTGATGTTACCAGAAATCATCAAGTCTGCCTTACAGGTGGCGTATGTATCTGGCTGCAATTCCTGACCGAAGATACTTGTGCGGACACGTTTGCCTTCTTCCTTGGCAATGCGTTCAATCTCTTCTTGGGCAATCGTCAAGATACCACCCGTTCCACACGCGCCATCATAAATAGTGTAGGTGTTGTCGGCAAGTTTGTCCTTGATAGGCTCTATGGCCAATTGTCCGAGCAGACGTACATAGTCACGAGGTGTAAAGTGCTCACCGGCTTCGGTCACATTGTTTTCCTCATTGAACTTACGGAGCAATTCTTCAAAGATGGTTCCCATGGTGTGGTTGTCGAGTCCAGGCAGACGTTCCACCATTTTCTTCGTGCCATCCTTCTCTGTCACTTCCTCCATGACTGGCTTCACGGAGAGGTTGATATTCTCATCGGTGAACTTCTCCAAGAGCGAACCAAGGCGACCTGCCTCAGTAAGGTTATCCACCTGCTGACGGAGTTTGAACTTGTCGATGATGTCCTGCACGTCCTGAGAGAACCCATTGAAGTACTCAATGATATTCATCTTCAAGCGTTGTGGGTCTATCTCATTCTTCAGAGTCTTCATCGTAAACGCAGAAGTGTTGTAGAACGGATAGCCAGTCACCTGCGTGAGGAACGGAGTATAGTCTACAAGATGATGGCTGTCGCAAAACTCTTTTTTCTGGAGCACAGCGGCTTTGGTGGGTTCAAGGAGTACGTCTATACGACGAAGCACCATGAACGGCAAGATAATCTTTTTGTAATCTCCCTTCTCGAAAGCGTGTACCAACACATCGTTGGCAATGTTCCAGATGAAGGAGAAGAGAGCGTTATATTGTTTGTTGTCCATCGGGATTCAATATTTAAACATTAATTTTCCGCGTCAATTTGTACTTCATCAGGTCGAATAAGTTCATTGATATCGACATTGAGAAGTTTTGATATCTTAATCAACATTTCAAGATTGGGTTGGGCGTTGTTCTGTACCCATTTTGAAACCGTTGCCTGACCAACTCCAAGTTGCTCAGATAGCCACTTGTTGGTTAGGTTCTTTTCGGCAATAATCACCCGTAGTCTATTCAAATTCTTTTGTTCCATATGACAACTTCAAATAATTGCTGCAAATATACTAATAAAAATCGAAATAATTTTCTTAATTAGAAAATTTCTTTCTAAACAAAGCAATTATTTAACTTTTTTAGTGCATATATAATATGCAGTTTGGCAGATTAATCAATCTTGTCGGCATTATCACATAAACCTGAGTGGTACGGATTTCTTTTTTTATGGAATAACTTAATAACGGTGAATGATTCGCAAACGCTCTCACTTTATGATCATATTACAAGAATGCCGGATAATGAAACGCAATTATAAAAGCATCATTAACAATGTTACTTATTTGTTACTTAGAAATTTATAATTAATATAAACCACTATAATACAATATGTTAAATATTGCTGTAGGATAATAGCCTAATTCACCGTCGTTGACGATGGAGCCGTTATTACTTTCTAACAATTTCTCAAAAAATATTTGAAAAAAAAGGCTCAAGCCATCATTCTTATGGCTATATCATTGGTTTACAATATATTATCCTATGATGGCTTGCCTTTTAAGCCATCATATAGCCGTCATATTACCCTTCATTTTTGTTGGATAAGTAGTCAAAAATGTAGGAAATAGTAAGGTAACTTACTGGTTTAAACGGTGTTTCATGATAACAATAATGACGGAAACAAATTGTTTCCATGGGAGAAACAGTTTGTTTCTCCCATGGAAACTGTTTGTTTCTTCCGTTGAAACTGTGGGGAACTGACGTTCTGATGACGAGAGAGAACGGCTATGATGGTAGGAGAAAAGTAAGGAAAGCTGGAATTATGACGGTTATATGACGGCTGTATGACGGCTTCAGAGGCAAGCCATCATAGGATAATCTTCTGGAATTCTGTAAGTTAATACTAAATATGATGGCTGACGGCACTTTTTAAGATTTTAAATGAAGAAAGTAACTTCAGCACCCCATGGATAACAGACTGCCCTCATGCGGATGATTTCGCTCAGAACATCAGTTAGAACAAGATGCATCACTTTCGCCCGCTTTCTATACTTTTAACACCAAAAGTGCTCGGCGTTCCAAACAAAATGCTTACCTTTGCAGACGTAACACCTACTCAATGTGAAATATGAATGGAAGTGTGAATAGAAATAGACTTACGTTTGGTAAATGCGCGGCCACCATGTTGGTCTTGTTCGCCCTGTTGAGTGCGACATTCTTATCGGTGGGTTGCGTGGACTCCAAATCCTCATTGATTAACTACAACTCGTCGGCTGATGGCTATGTCCCCGCCACTGAGGTGCCGATGGGAGCTCCTGGCGACAGCACCATCTATGCCCTGGCTGCTGCGGGTAGCAATGACTCAATACTGGTGTACCTGAGGGTACCCTACAGCGGTGCCGACCCTGACACGGTGGATGTCCTCAACGCATTGCAGAACCGACAGATGTTCGGACGTCCTGAGGTGGGCGACAACGTGGCCATCGTTCTCAACGACAGCGACCAGACCATAGCCGAGCGTGTTATTGTGACGGAGAAGCTAGCCGGACAATGGTGCTACGAGGTCACTCCCCGTCTGCGCCGCCGGCTGGGCGAGGGGCCGCTGCCCGCCCGACTACAGCAGATGCTGGAGGAGAAACGGGAGTACGGCATGGTGATGAAGCTTTCGGGCGATGTTCGCTCCTTGGGTGCCCATGCGCGCCCGTCCGACGAGCAGTTGCCCGTGGTCTATCCAAAGGCGAAGAACTACGGTCGGTGGGCCATCTTCAACGGACGGCTCGTGCTCTCGGAGGTGAAATTCCCAGAAGGCACAGAAAAAGCAGAGGTCACCGTGGTCAGTACCGACACCGCCGACTTTGTCAGCATGAGGCGAGACACGCTCATCCTCCGGTTCAGCGACGGAGAGCGGAAGTACTACAGGAAAACGGAGTAGAAACAGGCGAAATATGAAGAGAATACTAACGATAATACTTTTACTGGCTGTCTGTGCCGCCAGTCACGCCGTGCTGAAGGAGCGCGACCTGGACAAGACGCTGAAGGTGCTGCGGGGCGAGCTTACCGAGAGATACCAAGGATATGTTGACGAGGCCGAGCGGCGTAACGATGAGACCCAGCAGATTGTGGGCGAACTGCGAGAGACGCTGCGCCGATGCGGACAGAACGCGCTGATGCTCTACTCGCAGCGGCAGAACTACCTGTTTGACCTCACCTACGCCTGCCATGAGGCTACGGAGCAGTATCATGAGTTCATGCGCCAGCAGCTGCCTTTCAAGACCTACCTAGAGACCTTCGACAGCGACATTGCAAAATACGATAGCCTCATCATCACCCTACAGGGCATTCGCTTGGATATGCTCTCGGAGGAGGCCCGCACCGACCGTGCCGTGTGCCTCACGTTGGCGTCGAGCATCCGCAACACGCTCGATGAAAGCCGACACGAGGTGAGTGGCTACATCACCTTCTACGAGATGGCCGAACGGAGGCTGAAGAACCTGAACGACTATGCCAATAAACGCTACAGCGACATACAGACCAGCATCTTCATGAATGGTGGACAGAATTACTTCACCGTCTTGAAGAACTTCGGCGAGAAGTGGAGAGAGGCCGAAGAGACATTGGCCGACAAGTACAAGCCCTCGAAGCAGCAGAGCGACTGGGACAGCACGGTCATCCTGCGACTCTTCTCCATGATTGCGTTCTACATCATCGTGGCAGTGTTGCTCAACCAGCTGGTGTTCCGCCTGATGCCACGCCGCTTCCACACCAAGGGGTTCTTGAAGAAGCGTTCGTGCATCATCATGGCCACCACGACCATCACCTTTGCCGCCATCCTGGCCATCCTGCATGCCACGCTCAACCAGAACTTCTACATGATGGCCTCGTCGCTGCTCATTGAGTATGCCTGGTTGCTGAGTGTCATCCTCATCTCGCTGCTGCTGCGTGTGAACGGCGACCAAATACGTAGTGCCTTCCGCATCTACACGCCGCTGCTCGTGGTGGGCTTCCTGGTCATTGCCTTCCGCATCGTGCTCATTCCGAGAGAGTTGGTGAATATCATCTTCCCGCCCATATTGTTGCTCAGCGCGCTGTGGCAGTGGAGCGTCATCCGCCGGCACAACAAGAACGTGCCGCGTTCGGACATGTTCTACACCTACCTCACGCAGGCCATCTTCGTCATCTCGCTCATTTGCTCGTGGGTAGGCTATACGCTGCTGGCCGTTCAGATACTCATCTGGTGGATTATGCAACTCACATGCATACTTACCATCACCTGCCTCATACAGTACCTGAAGCTATACGGCGAACGTCACAATTACCACAAGCGGCCCATCACCGAGTCGTGGTTCTACCTATTATTATATAAGGTGGTGCTGCCAGTCACGGGTGTCTGCTCCGTCATGCTCAGCATTTACTGGGCTGCCGGAGTGTTCAATATGAGCGACCTCTGCTGGCAAATCTTCAGGAAGGACTACATTGACCTGGAGAACCTGAATGTGAGTATCGTGAAGGTGTCGATGGTGATCTGTCTGTGGTTCTTCTTCTCCTACGTATCCAGCACCATTCTCTCCTTCATGCGTCTGCACTTCCGGTCGCAAGACCCCACCACCGCTGCCAGCCGCGAAGTGATGGGACGCAACGTTATCCAGGTGCTCGTCTGGGGTGTATGGCTGCTCATTTCGCTCTCGCTGCTCCACGTCAGTGTCTACTGGTTGATGGCCCTCGGAGGCGGTCTGTCTACTGGTGTCGGTTTCGCCTTGAAGGACATCATCGAGAACATCTACTACGGAGCGACACTCATGGCCGGGCGCATCAAAGTGGGCGACTGGATAGAAGTCGACGGAACAATGGGCCGGGTGGCCTCTATCAGCTACACCTCCACCGTCATACAGTCGCTCTACGGCGAGGTCATCACCTTCCAGAACAGCCAGCTCTTCGCCAAGAACTACAAGAACTTGACGCGCAACCAGGGATTCATCCTTGCTGCCATCCCCTTCAGTGTGGCCTACGGCTCGGACCTCAATCAGGTGTCACGGGTGGTGGAGGATGCCGTCAACCATCTGCGCCACAAATGGGTAGACCCCGCGAAGAAGGCCAAGACTGTGATGACGGCAGTGAACGACTTCAGCGTGGACTTCAAGCTCTTTATCTGGGCCGATGCCGTGAAGAAGGTTTACGTGGTCAGCGACGTGCTAAAGTGTATCTACAAAACACTGCGCGAGAACGGCATCGAAATACCGTTCCCGCAGCGAGATATTACTATCAAGAATCTGGAACAGCTGAAAGGCCAAAGCCTTACATTCCCCACAGACCAGAAATGACATCTCAGCCACCGAGCATGAAACATTGCATACATTTTACAAGCTATATAGACATGAAGCGATTATTCTTGCAGTTCATCTTCGTGATGACGGCTTTCATTGCACAGGCCCAAATGATGGAGCCAGTGAAGTTCACCACAAAGCTCGACGTGAAGAATGACGGAACGGGCGAGATAGTATTCTCGGCAAAAATTGACCCGGGCTGGCACGTCTACAGTACCGACATCGGCGATGACGGCCCGACACGCGCCACGTTCAACGTCACGGCCATGGACGGCGTGGAGACCATAGGCACACTACAGCCACGGGGAAAGGTAACGGAAAAGTACGACGAGATGTTCGGCACCACGTTGCGCTTCTTCGAGCTAAAGGGTGCCTTTGTGCAAAAGGTGCGGTTTACGAAGCCAACCTACAATATTGACTGCTATCTGGAATACGGAGCCTGCAACGACCAAATGTGTCTGCCACCAACGACAGTGGAGTTTAAGCAAAAGGGAAACGGCAGACCCTACCCCGACCCCTCCCTGTCAGGGAAAGGAGTAGATACCCCTGCCGACGAAAAAAGTAACAAAGAATCTTCTTCCATTAACGACAATTCTTCTTCTATTAACGACAATGCTTCTTCCATTGAAGACAATTCTTCTTCCATTGAAGAGGCTGACAAGGATTCTATCTCTTCCCCTCCCCTCGCAGGGGAGGGGCTAGGGGTGGGGTCAGCTCTTTGGTCCCCCATCGTCGATGAACTTAGTAACTTTTCCTCTCCCTCACAGGGAGGGGCCGATGGAGGGTCTGGAACTTCTAACTCCCTCTGGTTCATCTTCCTTTCCGGACTCCTCGGCGGTTTCCTTGCCATACTGACTCCCTGCGTGTGGCCCATCATCCCGATGACCGTCTCCTTCTTCCTGAAGCGTAACAAGGAACGCAGCAAGGCCATTCGCGAGGCCATCATCTACGGCTTGAGCATCGTTGTCATCTACGTGCTGCTGGGTCTTTTGGTGACGATGCTCTTTGGGGCCTCGGCACTCAATGCCCTGTCTACCAACGCGGTGTTCAACATCTTCTTTGCCCTCTTGCTGGTACTCTTCGCAGCCTCCTTTATGGGAGCCTTCGAACTGACGCTGCCCTCCAGTTGGTCGAACAAGATTGACCAGAAGGTCGACAATCTGGAAGCCTCAAAACTCAAATCTCAATCCTCAAACCTCAAATCACTCTTCTCCATCTTCCTCATGGCGTTCACCTTGGCCCTGGTGTCGTTCTCGTGCACCGGCCCCATCATCGGTTTCCTACTTGTGGCCGTCTCCACGCAGGGCGAGCTGCTGGCTCCCACCATCGGCATGCTGGGCTTTGCCATCGCCTTGGCCATCCCGTTCACCCTCTTCGCCATGTTCCCCTCGCTGATGAAGCAAGTGCCGAAGTCGGGCGGATGGATGAACACCGTAAAGGTTGTGTTGGGCTTCATCGAGCTGGCCTTCGCCCTGAAGTTCTTCTCCGTGGCCGACATGGCCTACCGCTGGCATCTAATGGACCGCGAGGTGTTCCTCTCGCTTTGGATTGTTATCTTTGGACTCCTTGGCATCTACCTGCTCGGTTGGCTGAAGTTCCCCCACGACGACATGATAGACTATGACACCAACGCCCCGACGCTGGGCCGCACCAACGTTCCGCAGTTCTTCCTGGGTCTGGTGTCGCTGGCTTTCACCGTCTATATGATTCCTGGCCTGTGGGGCGCACCGCTTCATGCCATCTCGGCCTTCGCCCCACCCATGAACACGCAGGACTTCAACCTCTATGACGGTGCCGTCGAGGCCCGCTTCACCGACTATGACCAAGGCATGGCCGTCGCCAAAGCCGAGGGCAAGCCCGTGATGGTCGACTTCACAGGCTTCGGCTGCGTGAACTGCCGCAAGATGGAGGCTGCCGTATGGACCGACCCACAGGTGCAGCAACTCATTAACGATAAGTACGTGCTCATCTCGCTCTTTGTCGATGACAAGACCCCACTGCCCCAGCCCATCGAGGTGGAGGAGAACGGACAAAAGCGCACTCTGCGCACCGTCGGCGACAAGTGGAGCTACCTGGAGCGCGTGAAGATTGGAGCCAACACCCAGCCCTTCTACCTTCTCCTTGACCCAACAACGGGTAAGCCCCTCAATGGCCTCCGCTCTTACGACGAAGACATCAGCAAATATGTGGACTTCCTCAAGACTGGGTTGGAGAACTATAGGTAAGGTGCCCTTAAACTTTGTTAAAAGTAAATGGGCAACATGTCTGTAACGCGGAAAATGCGTACTTTTGCAACTTCAATGAGCCAATCGAAATGAAATCTAACAACAGACTCTCGCCCCTGTGGCTCGCCCTGAGTGCCGTCATAGGAATAGTCATAGGCACCTTCTATGCCAACCACTTCTCGGGCAACCGCCTGAGCATCATCAATTCGGGCAGTAACAAGCTGAACAACCTGCTCTACATCATCGACGACCAGTACGTCGACACGGTGAATATGGGTGACCTTGTGGAGAAGGCCGTACCGCAGATACTCTCAGAGCTTGACCCCCATTCCGTCTATATAAGTGCAAAGGACGTGCAGTCTGCCAACGATGACCTGCGCGGCTCATTCTCCGGCGTGGGCATAGAGTTTACCATCCGTCAGGACACCCTGCGCGTGCAAGGTGTCATCAGCGGCGGACCGGCAGAGCAGGCAGGCGTGGTGGCTGGCGACAAGATCGTCACCGTCGACGACTCCGTCTTCACCGGCAAAAACCTTACCAGTGAAGAGGCCATGCGACGGCTGAAAGGTCCCGAGGGCACAGAGGTGAAGCTGGGCATCATGCGCTATGGCGAGAAGGATGTACTCGAGATTGTCGTCACCCGTGGTGAGATTCCCATGAACAGCGTCACCGCAGCCTATATGCTCGACGAGACCACGGGCTACATCAAGTTGAAGAACTTTGGCGAGAACACCTACTACGAACTGCTCGTGGCCCTGGCCCAGCTGGCTCAGGAAGAGTTCCAACAGCTGGTCATCGACCTGCGTGGCAATACCGGTGGCTACCTGCAGTCTGCCGTACAAATTGCCAACGAGTTCCTGCCACGTCACAAGCTCATCGTCTACACCGAAGGCCGCAACTCTCCGCGAGAGGACTACCGCAGCGACGGACGAGGCAGCTACCAGCGCATCCCGCTCGTGGTGCTCATCGACGAGATTTCGGCTTCGGCGACGGAAATCCTTGCCGGAGCCATACAGGACAATGACCGTGGCACCATCATCGGACGTCGTTCATACGGCAAGGGCCTGGTGCAGAAGCCGATAGAGTTTGGCGACGGCTCCGTCATGCGACTCACCATCGCCCGCTACTACACCCCCTCGGGCCGATGCATACAGAAACCCTACACCAGTGGCTCGGACAAGGACTACGACGATGATATCCTCACACGCTACCA
>Ga0310696_10007354_pt1 | contig 12937 bp, 6 predicted proteins | sample AusTroGonzalo_MG_4_FD_203885 | JGI IMG/M metagenome (GOLD analysis project Ga0310696, IMG submission 203885) | Bovine rumen microbial communities from tropical cattle in Woodstock, Queensland, Australia - Gonzalo_02 (v2) (version 2) | ecosystem: Host-associated > Mammals > Digestive system >... | reverse complement strand
ATTATGAAGGATGCCGGCTGCACGGAAAAGGAGATGCAGCAGGCCATTCAGGCCCTGCGCCAGGGACAGAAGGTACAGTCACAGTCGGCTGATGACAACTATCAGTCGCTGGAGAAATACGCTAAGAACCTCGTGGATCTCGCCCGTCAAGGCAGACTCGATCCTGTCATCGGTCGTGATGATGAGATCCGCCGTCTCTTGCAGATTCTCTCACGTCGTACGAAGAACAACCCGATTCTGATTGGTGAGCCCGGTACGGGTAAGACTGCCATTGTGGAAGGACTGGCTGGTCGTATTGTACGGGGTGATGTGCCCGAGAACCTGAAGGACAAACAACTCTATTCGCTCGACATGGGTGCGCTCGTGGCTGGTGCGAAGTATAAGGGTGAGTTTGAGGAACGTCTGAAGAGCGTCATCAACGAGGTGACGAAAGCCGATGGACGCATCATCCTCTTTATCGATGAGATTCACACCTTGGTAGGTGCTGGTGGTGGTGAGGGTGCGATGGATGCTGCCAACATCCTAAAACCAGCCTTGGCTCGTGGTGAGCTCAGAGCCATTGGTGCTACGACCCTGAACGAATACCAGAAGTACTTCGAGAAGGACAAGGCCCTGGAGCGTCGATTCCAGACGGTGATGGTGGACGAGCCGGACGAACTCAGTGCCATTTCTATCCTGCGAGGTCTGAAGGAGCGGTATGAGAACCACCACAAGGTACGTATCCAGGATGATGCCTGTATCGCCGCCGTGCAGCTCTCTGAGCGCTATATCTCAGAAAGATTTTTGCCTGACAAGGCCATCGACCTGATGGATGAGGCCGCCGCCAAACTGCGTATGGAGCGTGACTCCGTACCTGAGGAACTCGATGAGATCACCCGTCGTCTGGCTCAGCTCGAAATCGAGCGCGAGGCCATCAAGCGCGAGGGCGATGAGCCAAAGATTGCCCAACTCGACAAGGATATCGCAGAACTGAAGGAGCAAGAGACACAGTTCCGTGCCAAATGGGAGGGCGAGCGCCAACTCATCAACAAGATCCAGCAGGACAAACAGGAGATGGAGAGTCTGAAACTCGAGGCCGAACGGGCAGAACGCGAGGGTGACTATGGCAAGGTGGCCGAGATTCGCTACTCTAAGCTGAAGGCCTTGGAAGATGACATTAAGGCCATCCAGAATCAACTGGCCTCAGCTCAGAATGGTGACTCGCTCGTTCGTGAAGAAGTGACGGCTGACGACATCGCAGAAGTGGTATCCCGCTGGACGGGTATCCCTGTCACGAAGATGATGCAGAGTGAGCGTGAGAAGCTGCTTCACCTCGAAGCAGAACTACATAAACGCGTGATTGGTCAGGACGAGGCCATCACAGCCGTCTCTGATGCCGTGCGCCGTTCGCGTGCAGGTTTACAGGATCCGAAGCGACCGATTGCCTCATTCATCTTCTTGGGTACAACGGGTGTCGGTAAGACCGAGCTCGCCAAGACCTTGGCAGATTATCTGTTTAATGATGAGACGATGATGACGCGTATCGACATGTCAGAGTATCAGGAGAAGTACAGTGTCTCCCGTCTGATTGGTGCCCCTCCGGGCTATGTCGGCTACGACGAAGGCGGTCAGCTCACGGAGGCCGTGCGCAGGAAGCCCTACTCTGTCGTGCTCTTCGATGAGATTGAAAAGGCACATCCCGATGTGTTCAACATCCTTTTGCAGGTATTGGACGATGGTCGTCTGACGGACAACAAGGGACGTACCGCCAACTTCAAGAACACGATCATCATCATGACCTCAAATGCGACACGGGAGCAACTGCGCCAGAACATGCGTCCGGAGTTCCTGAACCGTATCGATGAAATCATCACTTTCACGCCGCTCACGAAGGAGCAGATCAGCGACGTGGTCCGTCTGCAGATGAAGCGGGTATCGGAGATGCTGGAACCTCAGGGCATCCACCTCGAATGCACGCCCCAGGCCATTGCCTACTTGGCAGAAGAGGGTTACGATCCCGACTTTGGAGCCCGTCCTGTCAAACGTGCCATCCAACAGTTCGTGCTCAACGACCTCTCCAAGAAGCTCTTGGCAGATGAGGTCGATCGTGACAAACCGATCATCATCGACGAATTTGGCGAAGGCCTGGTCTTCAGGAACTAAAGCTTAGAACGTCAGGTGTATATCGCCAGCCCAGTCGGTATTCACTGTCACACCGATGTTTGTCGATGCCGACGAACCGCTTCCGTTAAAGTATGCACCCGACAACCACGTGATGTGGTTCTGTTCCATCGGCACGTCGAACTCCCGTTCATACAACACATTATCATTGGCATCCAGTGCCGTCACCTTCAGGCTGATGGCACTGGATGACTCGTGAAGGAAGGTGTACAGATCGAACTGCTTCTGATTCTGGTCGACATCAAATGTCATCACCTGCTTACTATTCACCGATCCCAACCCCGTCGAAGCATCGAATGCGCCAGAGCCGCCCGTATAATAGAACCGCATCTTCTTCACCTCTGCCGGGATACTTTCGTCGGTAATCACAAAGCGGCACAATGACGTAATACGCTCTAACGATACCTGCATCTCCACCGGCTCTTCGTCAATGCTCACTTCATCCCTATAGAGAAACGTGTCAGCATACCCCGTCGCATTGGTAAACTGGATCTTCGCCGAATTGGTCATCGTTGGATTGCCATTCGCACTATGGGCCATAACCACCAACATATAGTCACCCTCCTCCAATCGGAACGAGACCGAACCAAAGTCCGGGGCATCCGACGTCTGGTTCACTTGCTTCACGCGCGATCCTTCTTGATCATACACCGCGTAGTTCAGTCGCGTACACACATCACCCACAGGCTCTGCACTACGGGTCAAACTCGCAAACGATGTTTTCTCAATCTGAAAAACACGCACCATCAGGTTGCCATTAATCGCTTCTGACTCTTCTCCACCGATAATCGGTCGCTCACATGATACCATTGCACAAAGTGCAACAATCAAACGAAAATAAGTTTTCATTTTACTTAGATTTAAAATGTTAAAGAAATAAATGATGTTTTTTATAATATCACCGCTACAAAGTTACAACTTATCTTCTTTCGAGAAGAATCTACGCACCATAGTTTAACTTTTTTTATACAAATAAAGAGAAATGCATCAACGGATGCATTTCTTCGTGGTGCCATCGGCATATTGGATGATATAGATACCAGGATTCCATGGTAACCCTGGCAACAGGTTGCCTTTCAGGTCATAATAAGCCACTGGCACAGCCTCTGTTGAAGGGCTATGGATGCCAGATGTGTCCCTCACAAAGTCGAAGGAGATGGTACCATCGGTAGCCTGGCGGATGTTTGAGATAATATTTGAACTATTGATTGTTAGGCTCTGGTTTTCCCCATAAGGATAAGGTGAGGTACTGAGATAGATATTACGCAGACAATTAGGCATGGACCACTTATTGGGGTCTTTACCATCATTAGCGGGATCCCAGGCCAGATAGTCTTTCCCATCGGCATGGGAGAGGTCAAAGCGATAATGAGCGTCGGAGATATTCACCTCATTATATTCCCAACTGGACTTTGAATAATCCACATAAAAAATAAGCAGCCCATGTCCTGGACTCCCATAGTCCCAGCCCTCCTGCTGGCGGTTCTCCAAAAGATAAAATTCATCACTATTGTCAGAACAGCGGATGAGATAAGTCTGTCCGCCCTTACTGACAGGTTTCATACCAGTGATCGTAGTGGTCTGCGTCAGTTCCTCAGGCTGATCCCACCCCAGGTACATCTTCTCCATCGCCGAGAAGTTAGGCGGACACCATCCTTTGTTAGTATAATTTCCACCATCCAACAGATCCCATTCATCGACAGCAGAGAAAGCAGTTGCAGTCCCTAAAGGATAGATATCAGGCAACCCCAACCCATGACATATCTCATGGGCAATGGTGCCAAAACCATTTAAAGAACCGTCTTTCCACAACTCGGTGGCGATAGAACAGAAATAGGCTCCCCTGTTACCCGGCAACTTCACATCCAAAAACTGAGAGTTAGGCCAGATATAGCCTGTGACCTGATGCCCACCATAACCCGCTGCCACGAAGAACACCAGGTTCACCTCGCCATCACCATTCCAGTCGTAGATGGAGAAATCTGTCGATTCAGACTTATACAACTGCGCTACAGCATCTGAGATGACATCCGTACCATAGTAGTTTCCCCCATGTCCGCCAGCTGACTGACTGACCTTGTAAGGCCCATAGATATCGAACTGCATATTCAGGCGACCATCCGACTGGTCACGGAAATAATCGGCAAGGCACCCCAACCCTGCCCCCTCGTTATAGCCCTGTTCATTGAACACACGATGGTAATAGGACTTGGGATCTGCCATCGAGAAATCCGTATCGTCAAACGAGATCAACACGATAGGCATCCGATAGGTCTTCTGAGGATCGAAATCAATCGGTTCAGGCAAAGACACGCCACTACCACGTGTTGTTCCCTGATCCCCATGAACCAGACAACCTAAGCGCTGAGCGCTGGCTGTTCCCACAGCCAGCGCCAGGCATAAACTAAAGATTATTTTTTCGGGCACCAAGGCTTCAAAGTCTTGAAGAAGTCGTTACCCTTATCATCCACAAGGATGAAGGCAGGGAAGTCCTCTACCTCAATCTTCCACACAGCCTCCATACCGAGTTCAGGATACTCCACACACTCGATACTCTTGATAGAGCTCTGAGAGAGCACTGCAGCCACACCACCGATGGTACCGAGATAGAAGCCTCCATGCTTCTTACAAGCCTCAGTCACTACATCACTGCGGTTACCCTTGGCAATCATTACGAGACTGGCACCATTTGCCTGGAACTCGTCTACGTATGGATCCATACGGTTGGCTGTGGTCGGACCCATCGAACCACAAGGATAGCCCTCTGGGGTCTTGGCTGGACCGGCATAGAGCACAGGATATTTCTTGAAGTAATCGGGCAAACCCTCGCCGGCATCCAGACGAGCCTTCAACTTGGCATGTGCAATATCGCGAGCCACAATGATGGTACCCTTCAGGTTGATGCGGGTACTAACAGGATACTTAGACAGCTCCTTACGAACAGCATCGATACCCTCGTTCAGGTCGATCTCTATACCCTTGCCACCCTCGCCGGGCTTACGCAACTCTTCAGGAATCAGTTCTGTGGGATTCGCATCCATCTTCTCCAACCAGATACCGTCGGCATTGATCTTCGCCTTGATATTTCTGTCGGCAGAACAAGAGACGCCCATACCAATCGGACAAGAAGCACCATGACGTGGCAGACGGATCACACGGATATCGTGAGCCAAGTACTTACCACCGAACTGCGCACCGAGACCAATCTTCTGAGCCTCCTTAATCAGTTTCTGCTCCAGGTCAATATCACGGAAAGCACGCCCCGTCTCATCACCGGTTGTGGGCAGACCATCATAGAACTTAATCGAAGCGAGTTTCACGGTCAGCAGGTTCTTCTCAGCAGAAGTGCCACCAATCACAAAGGCAATATGGTATGGCGGACAAGCGGCAGTACCCAGACTCTTCATCTTCTCTACCAGGAAAGGAATCAAGGTGCCCTCGTTCTGGATGGTCGCCTTGGTCATGGGGTAGAAATAGGTCTTGTTGGCCGAACCACCACCCTTAGCCACCATCACAAAGCGGTACTCAGCGCCCTCAGTAGCCTCGATGTCAATCTGGGCAGGGAGATTACAACGGGTGTTCACCTCATCGTACATGTTCAACGGGGCATTCTGAGAATAGCGCAGGTTGTCCTGTGTAAAGGTGTTGAACACACCCAGACTCAGGGCTTCCTCATCCTCGAAGCCCGTCCAGATCTGCTGTCCCTTCTCACCATGGATAATGGCTGTACCTGTATCCTGACAGAAAGGCAGAATACCCTTGGCAGCAGTCTCGGCATTACGCAGGAACTGCAGGGCCACGTACTTATCATTCTCTGAGGCCTCAGGATCGGTCAGGATTTGAGCCACCTGCTCATTATGCTCGCGGCGCAGCATGAACTCCACATCGTGGAAGGCCTGCTGGGCCAAGAGGGTCAGGGCCTCCTTAGAGACCTTTACGATTTGCTTACCTTCAAACTCGGCGGTTGTCACGCCATCTTTTGTCAAAAGGCGATACTCGGTCTTGTCTTCACCCACCTGAAACATCGGTGCGTACTTAAATTCAACTGTTTTAGCCATAACATTTAATCTTTAATGTATAATATATAATTGTTTAATGAATCAATATCCGAACACTTCTTCAAGGGTCAGGCGCTTGATCGGGCCTATCTTCTCAAGGGCAGGCATGTCGAGTTCCTTCTCATCACCGAGGATGATGTAACGGAAGGGCTTGTGCGACATGTTAGCCTGCTCGAAGGCCACAATATCCTTCAGCTGGAGCTTCTGGATGACCTGATAAGTCGCCTCCGCGAGGTCTTTCTCCAGTCCCAAACGTTTCGTCATGAGATAGCGACTGATGATACCACCCTTACGGACGCGACTGGTGGCCATCAGCTTCAGCACACTCTCCTTCGCAATCTTAAAAGCGGCCTCACTCTGCGGGATGGTGTCTAAGATCTGATTGAACTGGTTGATGCAGTCCATCATCTTATCGTTCTGCGAGATGATATGGGTGAAGAAGAACTCCTTCTCTCCCTGACGGTCAGGACGGAGATAAGCAGCACCTGCATTATACGCCAGACCGCGAGCCTCACGCATCTCCTGGAACACGATACCATTCATGCCTGAACCATAATACTCGTTGAACAATGTCTGTACCGCATTCTCATCAGGGTTCCATACGCGATTCTCATTATGGTACATGCGCATATAGATGTTCTTCGCATCATAAGGGGCGATCCACACCTCATTCTTCGGGGTCAGTTCACGGGTGTAAGGCTGACCTGCAGGTACAGGTTTCAGCACCTCTGGTGTGGGATGTGCCTTGGCCAACAGGGCGGAGAGTTCCTCAGTACTCATAGGACCGTAATAGAGTACGCTATGGGTCATACTACGGAGCTCCTTCAACAGGTTTAGCAGATCCTGGGGATTGGTCTCGCGCAACTGCTGTTCAGTCATATCATCACGACGCAGGTTATGCGGGCCATAGAGGGCGTAGTGATACAAATAGTCAAAACAAGTACGTTGGTCCTGTTTGCGGTTCTCACGGGCTTTCAGGATCACATCCACGAAACTGTTGTAAGAATCGGAATCACCCTGGGCATTCTGCAGGAGATCCTCCAACAACTCAAGGGCTGCCGGCATGTTCTCACTCAAACCTGAGAGCGAGATATTCAGATTGTCAGCATTCACATTCACACTGTAGCTGCAGGCGAGATTATAGAATTGCTGCTTCACCTGTGTCGCCGTGAGTTTCTTAGTACCCACCACATCCAGATAGTCGCTCACCATGTCATAGCGATTGTCGTCTTCATGACCGAACTCATAACGGAAAGTGAGGTTAAACAGGCCATCAGTGGTATTCTTCACATAGAGTAATGGTAAACCTTTTATCTCTGAGATGGTTAGAGCCTTCTTAAAGTCCACAAACTCCGGAAGAATCGGCTCCACCTGACTGAGTTGGATATCTTTCACAAACTGACTCACATAGTCACGATTCGTAGGAATCGGGGTGATGGCAGGTTTGTCGATCTTCTTCTGCAGGGTATCCACACCCTGACGCTTAAAGATGGTAGCATAGCCATCGGTGAAGAAACGATTGGCGAAATCCACAATATCCTGCTTTGTGAACTTCGACATACGATCGATACTACCGACTTGCTGTGCCCAACTCTCACCATTGATAAAAGCATCAAGATGCTCATTCACACGCCAACGATTGCTCTCCAACGCACGCTGGTAATCGAGTTTCAGGTTGTTGATCACCGCCGGTAACAGATCATCGGAGAAATTGCCCTTCTTCAGGTTCTCGATCTCTCCTAAAATCAGCGTACGTACCTCCTCCAGACTCTGGTTAGGTTTGGGCATACCCATCATGACGAAAGACGAATAGTCCTGAAGCGACTGATTTATACAGCCAGCGCCCTGCACACGCATCGCCTGGTTCAGATTCAGGTCGAAGAGACCAGCCTTACCGTTGTTCAGCATAGAGGCAATCACATCAAGGGTGTCAGTCTGCAGATCAGAGGCCTTCTTTGCTAACCATCCCATCCACACCTGCTCAGCCTGCTGACCAATGATTGTTGTGTCTGTTGGAGCCGTGAGAGGCTTCTGTACAGGAAACACGGGCTGTGCCACGTCTGCACCTGGTTTCCAACCACCAAAGTATTGGTCGATGATCGCGATGGTCTTGTCTGGATCAAAGTCACCAGCCATACAGATGGCCACATTATTAGGCACATACCACTTCTTGAAGTAATTCTCGATATTCACAATCGAAGGGTTCTTCAAGTGTTCCTGTGTTCCGATGGTAGTCTGGGTACCATAAGGATGAGTCGGCGTCAGTTTCTTACCTAAGGCACTCCACACCTTATCGTTATCATTCGTCAGATAGATGTTATACTCCTCATATACCGCCTCCAATTCGGTATGGAAACCACGGATGACCATATGCTGGAAGCGATCACTCTGAATCTTCGCCCAGTTCTCGATCTCGTTTGAGGGGATATCCTCGGTATAGCAGGTTACATCGTTCGAGGTAAAGGCGTTCGTACCCTCTGCACCGATCGCCGCCATGAGTTTGTCATACTCATTGGGGATAAAGTACTGGGCAGCCACCTGACTCACGGAGTCGATCTCGTGATAGGCTTGTATACGCTGGGCAGGATCTGTCAACAGACGATAACGCTCATAACGGTCTTTAATGTCCTTCAACAAGGGGGCCTCGGCCTCTGCATTGGTCGTACCGAAGTGGGTAGTACCCTTGAACATCAGATGTTCCAGATAATGGGCCAGACCTGTGGTCTCGGCAGGGTCATTCTTCGAACCTGTCCGCACAGCGATATACGTCTGAATACGCGGCTTCTCACTATTGACGGAGAGATACACCTTCAGTCCGTTGTCCAACGTATAAATACGGGTTTTAGTCAAATCGCCCTCTACGCTCTGGTACTCATACTTCTTCGCCTGCGCCCCAATGCTCAACATCACGCAAGCTGCCACTATCAGGAACTTCAATTTCATTATTCTATATTCTTAAATCTTATCTCTAATACTTAATTCTCGAAGTCTATCTCATGATCGAGCTTCTCAAGGAAATCCTCATAGACCTCCTTCTCCACATCACCCATGGAGTACTCCTTCTCAGCATCCTTGCGGATCTCAGCAATCCAAGTACGACGGGCCTTGATATAGTCCTCATGAATATGGACCACATCCTCCTCTGTGATCTCCTCGAGCCCATAGTAATCGAGAATCATCTGATAAGACCACGACCAACGGTAATCACTATAGTTATCATTGATCTCCGAGAAGCGGTCGAGCAGTTGCTGGATGTTATCAATATCACCATTGTTTATATCACGGACGAGGCGCATCTCTTCACTCTCAGGCAAGAGCAAACCACTGAGATCCGTCCACCGGCCCTTACCTACGATACTCTTCGGACGTCCGAAGAAACCTTCCTTCTGGGCGCGTTTCAACACAGCACCCATATAGATTCGGAGGGCAATATCATAATACTTCAAACCCTTACGCAGAGAAGAGGCATTGATCACATACTCATGGAAATTGTAGCTGGACACATTATCACCCGAGGCCTCACGCAGAGCCTTCAACACCTTGATTCCTTCCATAATCTCTCCTACTGTAAAAGGTGAGAGCCAGTCGAAGTTGATGATACTCTTACGCGACTGTTTCGAGCGTTTGTCGCGCTTCGGCCACTTCTTGATATCACGATAGAGACCCACCGTGGTGATGTTTCTGCCTGGTACCAGATAACAGTCATCACCATAGGCCACGAGATAAGAGAACGGCAGGTTACGGGTGTCAGGATGGTGCATCAATTTACCGAAGCAGACACTGAACGCACCAATCGTGGCAGGCATCAGGATATAAGCGCCAGAGGCGGTCTTCGTACCACGCTCCAATGTACCATAGTGCAAGGGACCCATTTTATAGGCATGATTGGAGAAGTTGGTGTTAGAACCGGCGTTATAGAACGAGAACTCACCACCAATCAACAGCGAGCTCTTGTGATGTGAAGCACAGAAAGGACCACAGAAAGCAGCACAAGCTTCACCATTGGCCATGAACGAGTTGGCAAAGAACAGGCTCGCCTCAGCCGTAAAACCATTTGTGATCTGACAGGCTTCACCCACGAAGCAGTCCTGCATCTTCACCGAGTTATTGATCGAACAACCGTCACAGATAATCGAGTTCTCGCAGATGACACCTGTACCGATAAACACAGGCGCATCCATCGAACTCATCACCGTACACTCTGAGAGACGAGCAGCACCACTGATTTCACAGTCACCTTTGATAATGGTGTTGGTGATATCCTTGGCATTGATAATTTTTACATTGTTACCGATATAGCCACGCTCTGGACGCGATACACGAAGCTCATCCTCAATCATCTGCTGGAGGGTTTTCTTCAACACCTTGTCACGATCGTGTTTTACCATGAATGCTGCCAACTGACTGTTCAACTCTCGGAAAATGGTCACATTACCATCACCCATCTCGTTGAGTACGGAGATCACACTACCCTCACCATAGGTGGCATCATCTGTGGTCTCGAGTGTACAGATGTTCGAGATATAACAGTCGTTGCCGATGGTATAGTTGTTGATATAGTTACCCACCTTCTCTATGAGACAGTCATCACCTACCGTCACATTGCGTAACGTGGCATCATTGATACCCGAGTGCTTCACAAAGCCCTTTGATACCTCAACCATCTTCTCAAAAGAACCGAGACGGATGTCACCATAAAAAACCACACGGTGGAAATTATAGGGACGGAACCCTTCTGCCACCATCACACGCTGCCAGTCTTCTGCCCAACAGACATTATTCTCCAAAACCTCAATTTCTGTTTGTGTTAAATTTCTGTAGTTACTCATAATCTTGATATAAAAAATCGTTATACGGATATTTCTGTACATGGAGCTCACGCACACGCTTATATAAGATGTCACGTAGCTCGTCAATATTCTCTTTCTGCTTCGCAGAGATGAAAAGACACTCTAAATAATTGGAAGAACGGGCCATCCACGTCTTCTTCAAGTCATCGAGTGTATAATTCTCCTTTGTCAAAGGTGTCAGGTCATCCTCCTCTTTCTCCACCCACGTATAGGCATCAATCTTATTAAACACCAGCATAGCAGGTTTGTCAGAGCAACCTAATTCTTTCAAGGTCTCCTCAACCACACGGATCTGTTCCTCAAAGTCGGGGTGCGAGATATCCACCACATGAACGAGTAGATCGGCTTCACGCACCTCATCCAAAGTCGATTTAAAACTCTCCACGAGATCAGAAGGCAACTTGCGGATAAAACCAACCGTATCTGCCAAGAGGAAAGGCAGGTTGTCGATGGTCATCTTACGAACAGTCGTGTCAAGCGTAGCGAAGAGTTTATTCTCGGCAAACACCTCACTCTTAGCCAGGAGGTTCATCATCGTACTCTTTCCCACGTTGGTATATCCCACGAGAGCCACACGAATCAACCGACCTCTATTCTTACGCTGGGTAGTCTTCTGTTTGTCTATCTCCGCCAAACGCTGTTTCAGCAAGGTGATGCGCTGCAGGATGATACGACGGTCCATCTCCAACTGTGTTTCACCAGGTCCACGAAGGCCCACGCTACCCTTTCCACCACCAGATCCAGAACCACCGCCCTGGCGTTCCAAGTGGGTCCACAGACGCTGCAAGCGGGGCAGCATATAACGATGCTGTGCCAGTTCCACCTGAGCCTTGGCCTCGGCCGTTTGTGCACGCATGGCAAAAATATCGAGTATCAACGAGGTGCGGTCAAGAATCTTCACCTGCAGTTCCTGCTCGATATTCCGAATCTGCTTGGCACTGAGTTCATCATCGAAAATCACCATACCCACTGGCTGTGGAGCGTTGGTCTCATCCAATAGCCCCTCTGCCCACAGCGATGCATCCTGAGCATCCACCCAGTCGTCATAAGCATCTTGGCATTGCTTGATATACGCCTTGATTTCCTGGAGTTTACCGCTGCCCACATAGGTTGTCTGGCTCGGGCCACCCACCTTTTGGGTAAACCGCTTCACCGTCACAGCCCCTGCTGTATCAGCTAGGAACTCCAGTTCATCGAGATATTCTTTAGTCTTGGCTTCGTCCTGTTCCTTGGTGATGAGTCCAACCAACACCGCTGTCTCAGCCTTAGCCTCTGATATTACAAATTCCTTCATATTTGTTTGCAAAGATACGGAAATTTTAGGCAGTTATTAAAAAATCCGTGTTAATCCGTGTTAATCTGTGCCTAAAAAAAATTTTTCATTGTATTTTTGCAGCAAAAACAGAACCAACTAAAACGTAAAATTATGAGAGTAATTATTCAGAGTGACTACCAGAAAATGTCACAGTGGGCAGCAAACCACGTTATTGAGCGTATCAACAAGTTTAATCCGACGCCGGATCACAAGTTCGTGTTAGGTCTTCCGACAGGTTCTTCTCCTGTGGGCATGTACAACGCCCTCGTCGAGGCCAATCGTGCCGGTAAGGTATCTTTCAAGAATGTAATTACCTTCAACATGGACGAATATGTCGGTCTGCCTGAGGCTCACCCCGAGAGCTATCATGCTTTCATGGCCCGTAACCTCTTCGATCATATCGACTGTCCGAAGGAGAACATCCACATCCTGAATGGTAACGCCCCTGACCTCGTGGCAGAGTGCAAGCATTATGAGGAGATGATCCAGGAGGCTGGCGGTATCGACCTCTTTATCGGAGGTATCGGCCCCGACGGTCATATTGCCTTCAATGA
>Ga0310696_10007353_pt1 | contig 12938 bp, 8 predicted proteins | sample AusTroGonzalo_MG_4_FD_203885 | JGI IMG/M metagenome (GOLD analysis project Ga0310696, IMG submission 203885) | Bovine rumen microbial communities from tropical cattle in Woodstock, Queensland, Australia - Gonzalo_02 (v2) (version 2) | ecosystem: Host-associated > Mammals > Digestive system >... | reverse complement strand
TAAGGACCGGCATGACGAGGTTTACGGCAGCAAAAGAAGTCTTTCCGACAAAGTTCGAGACAAATGCGGCATCGACAATGCTGTAGATGGTGGTAAAAAACATTGTCAAGATAGACGGAAAGACGAATCGAAGAAGCCTCCCGTAAGTGAAATGATCTGAAAGTTGAATTTGCATTACAGTTTCCAGCTAACCGCCTCTCTGCGAGAATCGATGAATCGGGCGTAGATTCCGCCGTTCTTCACGAGTTCTTCGTGCTTGCCCTGTTCCACGATGCGGCCCTTGTCTAAGACGATAATCTGGTCGGCGTGGCGCACGGTTTTTAAACGGTGCGCGATCATGATGACGGTCTTTTCGCGGGTCAGTTCCTGAATGGCAAGCATCAAGTCGCGTTCATTTTCCGGGTCCACGTTCGCGGTCGCTTCGTCCAGAATGATGACCGGAGAATCCTTCATGATGGCGCGTGCAATCGAGATGCGCTGGCGTTCACCGCCGCTGAGGCTTGCGCCGCCTTCGCCGATGACCGTATTGTAACCGTCGGGGAGTTTTTCGATAAAGTCGTGGCAGCAGGCTTTCTTGGCGGCTTCTACGACTTGCTCGTGCGTGGCGCTCGGATTCCCGAACTTGATGTTGTTTTCAATCGTATCGCGGAACAGATACACGTTCTGGAACACGAAACTGAAATTCTTCATGAGGCTATCCATGCTGTAATCTTGCACGCGGCGGCCGCCCAATGTCACCGAGCCTGCGTTTACATCCCAGAAGCGAGAGAGCAAGTGGCAAAGCGTCGTCTTGCCCGAACCGCTCGGACCCACGATAGCCGTAGTCGTCTTTTCGGGAATGGAAAGCGTCACGTTGTCAATGATTTTGCGCTTATCGTAAGCGAAATCGATGGTGTCGGCCTTGATGTCGTGATTGGCGGGGGCAATATCTTCGCCATCGATGTCCATGGTGGGTTTGTTCAAGATATCGTTTGCGCGGTTGACCGAGATGTCGACGGCACGGAGGAGCGCTGCGTAACTGCCGCCCAGTTCCAGAGCCGCAAAGAGCATAAAGGAGCACACCAGCATGACGGCGCAGTTGGCAAGTTCCATGGAACCGTTCAGGTAGAAATGAATCGAGAACATCATAATGGCAACGCCCGTGAGCTTGGCGACAAAAGTCTGCAAGTTCGAAAGCGGAACGCACTTGAGTTCCATGCCGATATTGGCGCTGGTGTTCCTATCAATGATTTCGTTCAGTTCCTTGGAGCGTTTGCCGGTCATGTTGTAGGCCTTGACTTCGGCGATTCCCTGGATGTATTCAAGAACCTTTTCGACCACCTTGCTGTCGGATTCCACTTTTTCGTGAGAAACGGCGCGGACGTTCATGCGCATGAGCGTGTTGATGAATTGGAAAATCGCAAAGCCGATGGTTGCGACAATCGCAATTCGCCAATCGAAAAAGGCAATCATCACGATGATGAGAATGGTGTCGAGAATGCCCTGCGTGACCATCATGACCACGCGGGTAGCCACATCGCCAAGCTGTTCCATGGTGTTGGTGGTGACGGAGGTGATGTAGCCGAGACTGTTCTTGTTGAAGTAGCCCATGGGCAGGTAACGCAGGTGTTCGGCGATTTCGATGCGCTTGGTGGCACAAGTGCGGTAACCGCCCTCGGTTTGCCACATGCTCATGATGCGCTTGGTGACGGTTGCTCCGATAAGGCTTGCTACCATGATTCCAAGCGAAAGCCAGACTGTATCCATGGTAAACGGCGCTTCGCCTTGTACGTGGCGAATAACGCCCTGCAACATGACGGCCATGGCACCGATGCGGAGTGCCATGAAGAAGGAATTGAAGATTCCCACGATGATAGAGCCGTAGAATTTGTGGCGGTTTTCTGCATTGCAGAAATTGAAGAATTTAATGAGTGTATCGAACATTTATGCATCCTCCTCGGAATCCTTGGCACTGATGTGGGCCTGCCACATGGACTTGTACAGACCGCCCTTTTCGAGCAGTTCCTGGTGCGTGCCGCTGCTGTCGATGTTGCCGTCCTTGATGACGTAGAGCTTGTCGGCGTCATTGACGGTCGAAAGACGGTGTGCGATGACGATGAGTGTTTTGCCTTGCACGAGTTTTGCCACGGATTTCTGGATGATTGCTTCGTTTTCGGGGTCGGTGTAGGCGGTCGCTTCGTCCAAAATGACGATGGGTGCATTCTTCATCATAGCGCGGGCGATGGCGATGCGCTGGCGCTCGCCACCGGAGAGGTGGGCGCCCGAGCCGCCGACAATCGTATCGAAACCGTTTTCGAGACTCATGATAAATTCGTAGCAGCCGCTTTGGCGCGCCACCTCTTCGACTTCGGCATCCGATGCGGTCGGCCGCCCGAGCCGAATGTTTTCACGGACGGACATGTCAAACAAGAAATTATCCTGCGAAACGTAGGCGATGCGACGGTTGTATTCTTCAAGCGAAAGATCCCTGATGTTCACGCCACCGATTTCGATGTCGCCGCTGTCAACATCCCACAGCGAGGCAATAAGGCGAGCAATCGTCGATTTACCCGAACCGCTCGGGCCCACGAATGCGGTAAAGCTTCCTTCGGGGAGAACCATGTTGATACCGTGGAGAATCTCCTTCTTTTCTTCGCCTTCGATTCCCTTGTGGTAGCTAAAGCGCACATCTTTTAGTGTGATGGAATTGTCGGCGGGTTTACGCTTGTCGGCCGCGGGGCGTGCGAGTTCCTTCATGTCTAAAACGGAGCCAACTTCGCCGAAAATGACGACCGCTTTGCTGATGTCGTCGCTGTAACTCATGATGGTAAGGAGCGGCATCATGATACTCACCGAAACGATGATGACGGTGATAAAATCGACGGCCGTAATGGAACCGTTGTAATAGAAGTAACCACCGAACGGCAGAACCGTCAATAGCGTGGCAGGAGCGACCGTGATGGCAAGGGCGTGCGGCCAAATGCAGCGACGCATCCATTCGACAAAACAGTCGCTCCCTTCTTTTGCGGCTACTACAAACTTGTCGTAAGAAGACTTTGACTTGCCGAACGCCTTGATGACTTCGATGCCGTTGATGTATTCAACCGCGGTGTCGTTCAAGGCCTTCGTTTTCTGGATAGAATTGTTGAACCACTTTTGTGCTCCGGCAAACATGACGGCCATGGCGACCATACCAATCGGGAGCGTTCCAAGCGAGGCTAGTCCCATGCGCCAATCGATATGGAAAAGGTAGACGAACATGAGCACGGGGAGAATCAGGTTCGAGGTAAATTCCGGAACTACGTGCGCAAGCGTCGTTTCCATGCTGTCGATGCGTTCTACCAGGATGTTCTTGAGCGCGCCCGAGGGCATGTCGAGAACAGAACCCAGCGGCACACGCGAAAGCTTGTCGCAAAGGTCCTTGCGGATATTGCCGAGAACATTGAACGTCGCTATGTGCGAAAGTGTCGTCGAAATGCTGTGGAACAGGACATTCCCGAACCAGAATGCTGCAATAATCAAGCATTCTTTCAGGTAAACGTCCCAATCGCGCACGCCCGAAAGCAATTCGTGTACGATGTTGGCGATAATGATGTAAGGGATGATTCCGCAAGTGACGCGCAGCAGCGCAAAGAAGATGCTTGCGATGTAGTATTTTTTCTTGTTTTTGGCAAACAGGAAAATCCAAGAGAGCAGAGATTTCTTTTTCATTGTTTTTCCTCCCAAAATGGGCTGAACCAAATTTTGGAAAAAAGAACTTTCGTTTCTACTCCAAACGGATTTTCACTAAACCTTTTGGAGTAGATGTTTCTTGCTCCATTTTCTCAATTTGGGCGCGATGAAACACTTATTTGCATACAAATTGACAACTCTTGTGCTGGTGATGATGGCGATGGCCTCTGTGGCTGTGCGTGCACAAGAATCGGCGAACGGTGAAAACGCCGAATCTGCCGAAGAAATCACGAATTTTGACGATGTTTTTGGCGAGGAAACCTCCACAAACGAAAGCGCTCCGGCAGAACAGTCCGCAGCGAAATCGGGCTCGTCCGGCGTAACGGTCCTCGACGAGATGGGCATCGAAGGCGAAGGAATCAACGAGGCCGCTCCCGTTGACAAGAAAACGAAGGCCGAATCGGTCAAGGTAATGGATGCCACGGAACTTCAGGGCTCTAGCGCCACTATCGCAGACGCCACGAACCGCTCTTCGGGCGTGAAAATTCGCCAGTCGGGCGGCATGGGCAGCGAAAGCAAGATTAACATCCGCGGCATGGAAGGCAAGAATGTAAAAGTACTTGTCGATGGCGTGCCCGTTGATAACGGCAACGGAAATTTCTCTGTCAACGATATTCCAATCGACAAGATTGACCGCATCGAGATATACAAGAGCTATGTTCCCGAGCGCTTTGCAACTGACGGCATGGGCGGTGTCATCAACATTGTGACGCATGATTTGCCTAAGAGTTCCGTGACGGGTTCTTACAGCTTCGGAAGTTTCAATACGCACAAGGCCTCGCTCGACGCAAAATACGTGTGGGTAACCGATTCGCTCAAGAGCCGCTCCGTTGCAACGGGTATTTCGGCCTACTACAACTACTCCGACAACGATTATGAATTCACCACGCCCTACATGGATACGACCGTAACGCGCGAACACGACCGCTATTACAGTTACAATGTGCTTCCGTATGTCTCGTTCGAAAGATTCTTCTTTGACAAATTGACTTTGGGCGTGATTTATAACGCGATGGATAAAGAAATCCAGTCAAACGCTCACCGCATCGAAGAGGCGACTGCAAATGCGCAGTCGTACGGCGTGAACCTTTCCCTTGAAAAGGCAAATCTGTTTGTGAAGGGGCTTTCGATGGGACTTTCGTTCAGTTATGCTTACGGAAAGGAGGTTGTTGTCGATACAAGCCATACGTATTATTACGGGTGGGGCAAAGATAATGCTCGCGAAAGCAAGGCAGCCTTTGGCGAAATTTCTCTCGGCGGAGCATCGCACATAGAACGCGAAAACCAGACTGTTGTCGCTCCCTGGAACTTCGATTACGCCTTCACACAGAACCATATTCTCACCTGGAGCGGCCTGTACCGCTACGAATCGCAAGAGCCGGAAGACAAACGCTCGGTCAGCGGACAAAAACTCAACAACGCCGGATTCCCGGGCCATAGTCATTCGGTGGTATCGGGCTTATCGCTCGAAAACAACTTTTGGAACGAACGCATCCAGAACGTGGCGGGTGTCAAGGGGTATTATTATGTCATCGAAGCCGAAGATGACGGCGAGAATCGAATACAGCAGTTGACCGATGACTACGCCGACAACAAGGATTATGGCTACAGCGAAAACCTGCGCGTAAAATTGATAGACCAGGTTGCCGTCATCGATCAGTTTGCCGTAAAGGGCGGCTACCAGCACAGCCTGCGATTCCCGACCCGCGAAGAAATTTTTGGCGACGGTCTGTATGTGGTGTGTGCTCCGAACTTGAAACCCGAAAAATCGGACAACTTTACGGCTGGCGCCGAAATCGACCTGCGACAGATTCCGATGCTGTTGAAACTTCATTTGGAATTCAACTGGTTCTACATGCTTATGGACGACCGCATTTATTGGAACAATTACGTCTCGATTCCGCGCCCCTATTACAACAGCGTTGGCACCAAGACGACAGGCTTTGAAATCGATGCCGCAGTCGATGTCAACGAATACATCTCGCTCACCTACAACATGACCAGGCAAGATGCCGAAAGCCGCGAAGCGGACATGGCATTTGGAATCGCGAAGGGGTTGACCGTACCGAACATTCCAACATTCTACATGAACTTCGGTGCAGAATTCCATATAGGTGACTTGCTTTTCCGCGATGATTTCTTCAAGCTTTACTGGCTCGCCAACTATACCGACGAATATTACTACTCGTGGAAGGTCTCCAAGAAACAGGACCGCACCATTCCAAGTTCTTTCTCGCAAGACTTGGGAGTCGAATACGCGATTCTTGCAAACAGACTCTCATGGAATTTCGAAGTGCGCAACTTTATGGATGAACTCGTATACGACAAGTATGGCGAATCCAAACCCGGTCGCGCCTTTGCGACAAAAATCAAGTTTACACTATAAACAAAAGGAAAACCAATGAACCTCTTCAAGAACAAAACATCACGCAATGTCATTGCGAGCGTAGCGAAGCAATCTCTCGTTGCATTAACGTTAGCCGGAATGCTCGCGGCTTGCGGCGACGATTCCAGCTCCAGTGCTTCTGGTGACGAACCGTCCAACGAAACTGGCGATCTCTACCTTCTTTCCTTCATGATGGAAAATTCGCAGTTTTTTGGCCTTGGAACGCTTTCCGGCAACCAGTCCAAAATGGTCGAAGACTTTAACGAAGTTGCGAATACAGGGGCAGTCGCTTACTACGACGGTTCCGTGTATACGCTCATTGCCGATGATGGCGGAAACAGCACGCTTTCTCGCTACGAAGTCAAGGATGGCAAAATGGCTGAAAAGGCCGCCGCTACAGCCAAGTTCACGGGGACGAACGCCATCATGATGAAGTTCGTCGATGGGGACAAGATGTATGTGGAACAGGCCCTGGGTGATGCCATTACGGCACTTGACCCGAAGACTCTCAAGACCACGTCGACCATCGACCTTTCCAGCTACATCGACGAGGAAAGCGGCGCCATGAGCTCAGTTCCGGGCTCTGCCGTGATTCGCGACGACAAGATGTTCGTATCCCTGAACCAGTTTGTCGATTTCGATAACGCGATTGCCGGCCCCCGCGCCAGCGTTGCCATTATCGACGTGAAGACCGACAAGGTCGACAAGGTCATCTACAGCGACAAGGTCGCGGCAGTTGGCGGCATGGACGACATGAACAACTCCGCCTCCTTTGTTGATGAAAAGGGCGATATCTACTTCTACTCCAATGCGTCCTACAGCTTTATCGAAGGCTATCAGGAAGGCTGGGTGCGCATCAAGAAGGGCAAGGAAGAATTCGACAAGGACTGGGTATTCCGTATGCACGACGCCGCCTATGACGGCAAGAAGAGCAACAATAACAGCCTGATGGTCGGCGGTACCTATATCGGTGACGGCAAGTTCTTCGGATTCTTCGGCAATTTCGCCGATCCGATGAACTGGTACGATTACGAATGGCAATACGTGATTGTCGACATCTATAACAAGACCGTTGAGAAAGTCAAGGACCTCTCTCCGACCATCTCGTGGTTCGCTCCCTCCATCCACCTCGATGCCGATGGCAAGAGCGTCCTCGTTGGCCACGCCGATAAGAAGGGCGGAGCCATCTACCGCTACGACATCGAGAGTGGTAAGGTTGCCAAGGAAATGGACGTGACCACTGGAAATGCCTACTACATCGTTCCGATTGCAGAATAATCTGAACCAAAAATTGAGTACTCCAACAAGAGGAAGGTCGCCTGGCAAATTGCGGGGCGACCTTTTTTGAAGGTCCTAAAACCTGCGGACCACAAGTATTTCGAATGAAGAAACAAATTTCTGTTCCCAGCGTTCGCTATACGAAATCGCGGAATAGCCCGCCTTGAGCACCGTATTCCAGGACCATTTTTCGCCAAGATAACCGATAGCCATCCTCAAATCGGATTCAGGGAGAACGGCGTATCCATCGTCAACTCTTTCACGTCCGTACGCCAGCCCGATGACACCCCACAAGTTCAGGAACATTCCGTTGCGATAAACCCAGCTGTAGGTATAGCCCATATCAAGCCACAAAGTCGTAAGGTCTCGGCGGTTGTCGTAATATGCTAAAACCGAATCCCTGTCTTCGGCGATGTTGCGCTGGATTCGCCCGCCAAGAATCATGCTCCCGGCCGATTGTGCCTGACGGCGGTCCAGAAAATACGCACTCCTCGGCGAGAACTTGCCCTTCGCTGTAGCCATCCAAAGCGACGAAAAATACATGTCCAGAATCCAGAGATCTACAAATTTTGCGTCGTCGCGATCTTCGATATTTGTCGTAAATCCGCTGTAACTGCGGAGTTTCGCTTCGAGCCACCAATTGCGTGGGAAAAAATTCAACCCCGTTTCGAACGACTGCGTGCCGGACTCACTAGCCGACGTCGTAAACGGTAACGCGAACTTAAAATCCCACGAAAAATCCCACGACGACCCGAACAAAGTAAATAGACTGTCGTAGCCAAAGCCTAAGCCCAAATCGATAGGACGGTTAGAAATCAGCGCACCATCCTTAAACTCGCTGTTCCAAATGGAGACAAAATTATAATTGCACAAAAAACGGAGCGAAAATCGTTCGCGAAAAGTCGATATGCCCGTGCTGTCACCATTCGCCAAGGCAACATTAACTGAAACAAGAAAAAATATCAGTATAGCACGAATCATCGATCCTTTTTCAATATACAATTTTTCAGGACCTTTTTTTCTAAATCACTCTACGCCCATGGCGGCGAGCAGTTTTTTCGTATTGCCCTGCTAATGCGGGGCGGCTGTTTTGCCATTACAGAGCCATTATAGAGTTTTTTATAGAGAATATTGTTCAACGATACGGCCATGATCCATGCGGATGACATGGTGGCAGCAATTCAAGACGAGTTCCGGATCGTGGGTAATCACGAAAAGTGTCTTGCCGCGATTTGCAAGGGCCTTTAGGGTCGCAGAAACGGCAAGCATCTGGCGATAATCGAGACCGCTGGTGGGTTCGTCAAATACAATCAAGTCGCGATTCGAGCTCACTCCGCTGGCGATAGCGACGCGCTGCTTTTGACCGCCCGAAAGAGCCATCGGATGCTTTTCGGCATAACTTTTGAGGTTAAGACTATCGAGGATTTCAAGCGCAGCCGATTCGTCTTTCGGTTTCATACCCAACAGGACTTCATCAAGTACGCTTTCAGTGAACAGTTGGTGGTTCACATCTTGCATAATCAAGTAGGTTCCCAATTTGCGGGCGGCGCGTTTTTGACTCCAGGAGCCGCGAAGGCCGCATACCAACTGCGCGAGGGTCGATTTCCCGGCACCGTTATGACCGAGAAGGGCGGTAATTTTCCCTTTGGGGAGCGAAAGTTCCGGAATATCGAGGATGGGGAACTTCTTTTGGTAGGAAAATGTCAAATTGCGGAAAGTGATGGTTTCGGCAATGGATTGTGCCCTCTCTTCGAGGGCCGCAACGACGCTTGGAAGACGCAAACTGCGCAGGCCAAGGCTTGCGGCATATTCAGGGCCTTTTTCTTCCAGTTCCGCCGGAGTCCATTCGCAATCGATGCGTCCATCCTTCACATAAACAATACGGTCGGCAACATCCCGCAGATAATGCAGACGATGTTCCACCACCACAACCGTCTTGCCGCGAGATTTCCAAAGTTTGATAATTTCGGCCAGGTCTGCAATTGTTTTCAAGTCGAGATTTGCAGAAGGTTCATCGAGTACAAAAATATCGGGATCCGTAGCGTTCACCGAAGCGCATGCAATCTTTTGCTTTTCGCCACCCGAAAGGTGAAAGATGTTTCGACCCGCCAAATGTTCTATGTGGATTTCCTTCACGACGCGATTCACGCGTTCCCTAATTTCTTCCGGATCCATTCCCAAGTTTTCGCAACCAAAAGCGATTTCACTGTCGGTATCGATGTTGAAAAACTGCGAACGCGGATTCTGGAAAACGGAGCCCACATGTCTTGAAATTTCGGCGAGCGTCATGTCGGCGGTATTCTTGTCACCTAAAAGCACATCGCCCGCCATCGTTCCCGACTGGTATAACGGAATCAGCCCGTTAATCAGTTTAGAAATCGTCGTCTTTCCGGAGCCAGACTCCCCCGCCAACACCACGCACTCCCCCGATTCAATTTGGAGGTTGACATCCTTGAGAACCGCATCGTCGATGCAATCCGTGTAAGAGAAGGAGACGTTTTTTATGGAGATATTCATTTTAACAGAAAATAGCGCTTATAATATCAAAAATGGATTGCTTCGCCCTGCTCGCAATGACGAAGCAGGCAGCAACAATTAGACAGTACACGAATACAATCAAATCCTGCGCATGGAAGCCGACCGGCACAATGCAGGTGCGCCTGGTTTCGGGAGCAAGTCCACGAGTCGATGCGGCAACCGAAAGTTCATCACCAATCTTTGTCAACGAAACCAGTAAGGGAATCAGGCGGTATTCCAGAATAGCGAACGGATTTTTGAGCGTCTGCAAACTAAACAGGCGTATTCCGCGCATTTTCATCGCATTGCCAATGGCACGCGACTCATCGAATACCGTCGGGAAGAAGCGAATCATCACCGTCAAGGGAATGGTCACCTTGTTGGGAACATGCATCCGCGACATTCCGGCCATGAATTCGTTCGCCTTGGTCGTCTGCATAACATAGTAAAGCACAATAGTAATGGGCATCATGCGGGAAACAATCATCATCGTCGAAACTGCTAACGTTCCCACCCTTCCAACATCCATCGTCTTCAAATGTTCAAAGCCAAGTACCGCAGCCAGATACAACGAAAAAAATGCAAGGACAAATTTCCACTTCTTTTCGAACAAAAGCAAAATCGCGGGAACGGCAAACATCAAAACGCTGTAGACAGGCGGCGCTGAAAGGATTACACTGTTCGCCACGATGGCTAAAAACAATTTTGTCCGCGGATCAAGCTTCACTTGGCAAGTCCAATACGTTCAAAGTGCTTTTTCATGACACGACGGGCAATAAATCCGCCCACGACCGCGCCCAAGATGCCGAAAGCATAGATTGCTACCAACGGCCACGGGCTTTGAGAAAGTTCCGCAAGTTTTGCCACATAGCCCGCATCACACATAGTGCGCGTATATTCCAGGTATTCCTCGGTAGAAGTCCAAAGCGGAAGCATCATCGAAGAAGACATAAGGCACAGTATGATATTTGCAGAGAAAAGACCCGCGAAGCCCTTGCCGAAAACCTTAAGAGCCACACCTGCCAAGAGGCCGACAAGCAAGCTGATTGAAAGCATCAAAATTCCCTGTCCCATAACAAACATGGCCGTTCCGAAAAAGCCACAGAATATAAGGCAGCAAAGAATGGAACGTTCGATCTTCGAAAAGAACAGGAACAACGGAATGCTTGTTACAAGGGCGATGCTACCGGTCGAAAAGACTATCAGCGCCGGAATGTAGCCGACACTTGAAGACAAGAATGCAAGCACAATGTAAAGAGCCGCAAAAATGCCCACGTTCACCAAGTCGCGCACCAAGGTATTCGAAGATTTCTTACCAGTTGTTTTCACATTAGGCATAAACAGTCTCCTTTAGAAAATAAGCAGTCCAATATGGTATCCGATAAAGGCCAAACCCAGCGATAGTGCAATATAGTAGCCCATAATGGTCGCAAGCCACTTGATGGTTCCCACCTCGCGGTAGGTCGTTCCCATGGCAAGCACACAAGGCACATTGAACATCGACGCAAAAATGAAGGCCAACGCTTCGGGCTTAGAAATGGTATTCGCAAGGACTTCGCCCAAATTATCGCTCGCCGCCACGCGGGTCACCAACGAGAAAGCTTCCCCCGTATGGTTGAAGAGCGTACTCATGATACCAAGGGAAGCCTCCTTGCTGAACATTCCTCCCAAGTAAGAGATGAAGAGTTCCCAGCGCATGCCAAAGAACATGGTCACAGGTTCAATCGCATTGCCAATCTTGTAGAGAATCGTATTTTCCACATTGCCATCGCTGGCATAAGAAAGCGCCCAAAACAGAGCTGCAACCATAAGGATCATCTTGAGCGCCTTCTTAAATATCCCCCAAGTACTGCGGCCTACCATGGCCGCAATCATCTTCCAATGGGGCTTGTGATAGGGCGGGAGTTCCATAATCATGCCCACGCGTTCGTTTTCGGGAACGAGTTTCTTGCCGAACAAGAAAGACGAAAGCCAGAACGAAGCAAAAATCAGCGCCACATAGCCCAAGGCAAAGAAGGCTGCCGCCGAGCCGAAGAAGGTGGAAGCAAGAAATAACACGACGGCAACCTTAGAACCACAAGGAATCGCCCACAATAGCACCAAGGCAAGCAAGCGCTGACCACGTGTATCAAGTACGCGTGTACCGCAAACAGCACCCGCCGTACAGCCGATTCCAGAGAACAGCGGCATAATCGCCTTGCCATGCAAACCCAAACGCGAAAGCCAGTTATCAAACGCATACGAGAATCGCGCCATGTAGCCGATTTCTTCTAGGATGCGGAAAACGAAAATGATTGAGAAAATAAAACTCGTCATGCAAATGGTAATGCAAGTCCCGCCCACCAACACATTATTGATGAACGACGCCACCACAGGCCACAAGCCGAGCGCCCCGCAAGTGCGTTCCACCAAGGACTGCAAAACCGGCTGCAAGCCAAAACCTATTCCCATGCCAGGGAAAGCAAGAATCATGCAGCAAATCAGCGATACGAACATAATCACGAAAGAGAAAATCTTGCCCTTGATTCGGTGCGTCGCGATGCGGTCCCACTTACCGAAGACCTTTTCAGGAATCTTTTCACTGCAAGTTTCCTTCACGATTTTCGAAATCCAACGATACTTCGCCTCGCCCGTTACAATTCCGCCATCGCGGCCATCGGCGCTATTCAGTATCGATTCCACCGCATTACGCCTAGCGAACGGAAGAGCATCCTTTACCGCCTTGCGAACCAACTTATCATTTTCAAGGAGCTTTACAGCAAGCCACAAGTTTTCGGAGTTGCCAATTTTCAAGTCATCCAAAATTTCTTCGAGCATGTGAAGCGGAGTTTCACCGCCCGCATTCAATTCCTCGCGGAGATCTGCAGAATCAAGGCATGTCGGATGCTTAATTGCAGCTTCCATTTTCTTGAAAAATTCAGGATAACGCGAAGTTTCTGCGGCACTGAATCCAAGAACAGGAATTCCTAACTTTTTCTCGATGGCCTTCACATCGATTTTCTTTCCAGCCGCTTCCGCCACATCCATCATGTTGAGCACGAGCATT
>Ga0310696_10007352_pt1 | contig 12942 bp, 12 predicted proteins | sample AusTroGonzalo_MG_4_FD_203885 | JGI IMG/M metagenome (GOLD analysis project Ga0310696, IMG submission 203885) | Bovine rumen microbial communities from tropical cattle in Woodstock, Queensland, Australia - Gonzalo_02 (v2) (version 2) | ecosystem: Host-associated > Mammals > Digestive system >... | reverse complement strand
CCACACATACTCCGAGCAAAAACAAAGACATCGTTCGTATCAACAACACTATCCTCTTCGGCGGCACTCTTGGCGAGCGTTCCACAGCCCATATCACCTTCGTTGACGTACTTGCGAACTAACGACGTATCCAATTCGGCAAGAGGACCCAATTGTTCAACAGGCTTCCCTGTATTCGTTTCGCTGAACGAAGATGCAACGTTGTCTCCACTGCTGCAAGCGGCAAGAATGCCTAGACCAAGCATCGCCAACACAACAGCCATATTTGTACTTTTATTCATAATCATAACAAAATCCTCCTAACATTATTTTTTCAAATTTGTGAACAAGTGAATATTCAACTGGTGAACCCCAGTCGCTTCTTTTTTATCTTGCGTAATAATCTTACGCACCTTCGCTTTCAAGTTCTGAATTTCCAAAGCGATTTCTCTGTAGGCATCGTCTGAGACGCTGAACGTGAACGTTCCCATATCCGACGGGTTGTCGTCATTGGCAAGCAACGCCTGCTTCGAAAGTTCAAAACACTGCAACTGGTATTGGCGCACCAAGTCGCTATTGTTGTAGGCACCGCTACTGACCGATTCGCGGCAACTCTTCCAAAAGCCATCTTCGTTCTTGCGTACAAAGCCAATGCGTTCCAACAATTCCAACGAACGCTTCAAAGTCCCCACAGAAACTTTCGGAAAAATCCGCTTCTGAATCGGCTCCAGATCATCCGAGACATCCATAACGTCCAGCGCCGTAAACAACACGCTGTTGTACCAATGATTGTAATACTCGTAAGCATCTTCATCTAGAATATGGTGAGGGTCCGGGTGTTGCTTTAACAGTTCGTCAAAAAAAACATTGCGTTCCGTTGTATTTTTCGCCTGGTCAAAATGGACCATGGTTTCAAAATACTTAGCCTCTTTTTTGTTCAGCCCAAGAACTTCTACAAACTTGGGAATCATGCGATCCGTAAGCTTTTTCCCTTTGACAATATCGTTGTAATAGCTGCGAGTTTTAGGGAGGCCAAGTAATACGCAGGCTCCAGCCCTCGTAAAATCAGGGTCCGACTGCATGCGTGCGGCCTGATACTCATCCAGATACTTGCGGAATCGGGTAAACTGAAAAATGTCAATTATTTTTTCCATGTTTTAAATGTACTCAATTTTTGACTCAATGTCAATATATTTTTGAGATTTTTTTTGAGTACTATTTTTAAACAGGAATAGCAACAAATTGACAAAAAGGCTCAAAGGGGTGCAGCCCCGACCTCAAAGCCCATATCTCAAATCTCAAACTTCGTTTTCATGATTTGTTCAGCGGCTTCACGGTTCCTGAGGAACGCATCGACCACTTCCGGGTCAAAGTGCGTACCGCTCTCTTCCGTAATAATCTGTAGCGCCTTATCCACCGTAAAGGCCTTCTTGTAGGGGCGTTCCGAAACGAGGGCGTCGAACACATCCGCAACCGCCATAATGCGAGCCGAAAGCGGAATATCCTTTCCCTTGAGGTGTTCCGGATAACCGCGCGAGCCGTCCCACCATTCGTGATGGCTGTAGGCGATTTCCTTGGCCATCTTGAGGTAAGCCGTTTCGCCAAGGTTCTTGGAAGCACGCAAGAGCATATCGCGTCCATAAACCGTATGGAGCTTCATCTCGGCAAATTCTTCGTCCGTAAGCTTGCCCGGTTTGTTCAAGATGACATCAGAAATGTTGATTTTTCCGATATCATGGAGCGGAGCCGCGACCGCAATCGTCGCCACGAACGCATCGTCAATTTCGTCCTTTTCCGTGCCGTCCATCTGCAACTGCTTGGCGATGAGTTCCGCATAAGCCGCCGTACGACGCACATGGCCACCCGTATTTTCGTCGCGGTTTTCGACCATGTCGCCAAGCACCGTAATGATGTTCGTCTGGAGCGCCGCGATAGAAGCCGCCTGTTCTTCGGACTTATTGATGTACAGGTCGATTTCCTTGACCGCCTTGATGATGGCTTCGTGCAAGTTCTCGATTTCGTTACCGGTTTCCACTTCGAGTCCTTCAATGCGGGCGATAGACGCACAACGGCCTTCGCTGCTGTCGTAACCGAAATTGCCCATTTCTTCCGTCATTTCGTGGATCGGATAAACCACCCTGCGGTTCGCAATCAGAATTGCCGTAAACACAATGGCAAGGAGCAAGCCGAACAGCGTCGAGAAAATCTTCGTGCAGAACAGCACCACGCTAATGCGAATCGCCGCCAAGCTGAACTTTGAGCAAACGGGATTCGGCGCTTCTGTACAGACAATCGAAATATCCCACTTGCCTGTTTCGTGCATGCCCGGCGTAATCGTCAAAATGCGCGGATGCTTGCCCTTCAAATCGTGAATATACTCATGAAGCGTCGCCGAATCTGCATTCTGGATGGCATCGGAAACAAGCCTGTTCACCGATTCCGCCAAGAGCGTCGTTTCACGGAGTTCCGCTTCGGAGTAAGTCTTGTAGGCGACAGCCGTTGCAACTACGGCAAGTGCAAAACTCGATACGAACAAAAGAGCAGTGACCTGGGCCTTGAGAGAACGGATTCCGCTTTTAGTACGGTAATTGTCTTCGTGCAGGCGTCCAGAAATAGAGTCGTATGCCTTGACAAACCACCGCGGCGCCAAGTGGATCAGCACATACGCAATGAGAATCGTAATGGACTTGTCCGGGATTTCCGTGCAAAAGTCCGCCAAGATCTGAGAAAGCAAAACCGGGAGGCCACTCTCGTGAAGCGCCGTCGCAATAGGCGTCACCACATTCTCGGCAATCTTAAAGTCAAACAAGAAATACGAAAGCACCGAGCACGGGATGCTCAGAATCATCAACATGCCAAGCAACTTGGGTAAGCGATAGATTTTTCCAAAATACCCGCGCCTTGCGGCAATTCCCGCACACACACCGATCATCACGTTGATGGTTCCGTAATAGAACGTCGAGGAATCGACAAAACCGCCGATAAAGTTCGTCAAGAAGCCGACAATCGCACCGGGGCTATAACCGCCAATGACAGCCACAACAATAGTACCCACGCTATCGAGGTACAACGGCAACTCCATAGAAATTGCCAAATCGGCAAGAATCCGGTTGATTACAATGCCGAGAACAATCAGAATGATAATCTGGACGAGCTTATTAGCCGATACAAAAACTTTCATGACACTCTGTATATAGCATTTTTTTTTACAGATGGCAAAAAAGTGTAATTATTTTAAACAATTTGAAAAAAGACTTTAATAAAGATCACCGACCTTTGAACTGATCGCCGAACTTGAGTTCCGTTTCCTTGGCTCCGTTCAGGTTCACAAGGCGTTCCGGCTCAAAGACCATTTCGCGGGCCAAGCCTTCCTTAAGCTTTTCCACTTGGTCGAGCATTTCTGCAGCGGACTGGCTCGTCAAAAGCGCCTGCCGCACCGACATAGCGACATTTTCGTCCGAAGGCGCGACAAACCCCTTGCACAGTCTTGCGGCAAGCTGCTTCATGCGGCCCATCGCATTCATCTCCGTCGCCCCATCCTCAATCTTAAACTTGTAATAGAGCGGGAACACGTCGAGCGCCTCTTGCGCCGTAATCACATGCTTTTCGCGACCTTCCCAAGCGTCTGCAATCTGCCCGAAAATCCACGGGTTATGCATCGCCCCGCGCCCAATGCTCACGCCAGCCACACCGTAAGTGTTAATGCGTTCGCGTGCGCATTCGACGCTATTCACATCGCCATTGCCAATCACAGGAATCTTTGCAGCAGCGGCGACCTTCCCGATCCAGTCCCAGTTCGCAAGACCGTTATAGCCCTGCAAGCGCGTACGACCATGGACCGTGAGCATTTCAACGCCCTCACCTTCGGCAATCTTGAGCGTTTCCATCACGTTGATGCTCTCGTCGTCCCAGCCAATGCGGCACTTGAGCGTGAGCGGAATCTCAGGCGTATTCGCGTCCAGCGTCTTCTTGACCTCATGCAAGATTTCCTGCAATCGCGGCAAGTCCCGCAAAAGTCCAGAACCGCTCCCCTTGCCCGCCACCTTCGGCGCCGGACAACCCGCGTTCACCTCAATAAACTCCGGGTGGTAACGCTCTGCAATTCTCCCTGCGGCATACGCCATACGGTCCGGGAAACGTCCAAAAATCTGTACGCCAAACGGGCGCTCTTCCGGGAAGAACCTCAGTTGCTTATGCCCATCCGGGTTGAACACGGCATCGCCATCCGTCGGCACAAACTCCGACACCAAAAGTCCCATGCGGTCGCCCGAAAGCACACGGCAAAGACGCCTGAACGGCGCATCGGTCACGCCATCCATCGGGCTCAAGATGGTATTCGGGAAAATCTCCTTGTTTCGGAGACTAAAACGGACCTTTTTAGGCAAATTATCAATCTTCAACATTTAAGTCACAACTATTCACAAATATTCCGCAATGTGAACCCAAAAAAGATATTTAATTTCATATAAACCTACACTCTAAGTCTATGTTAAACTTATATTTAGTGCGTGGCTAATATTACTAAACAATCTCTTATTCAGGAAATCGCCAAATCCACCGGATTTGTGCGCAATGATATTAAAATTGTAGTCGAACAGTTCCTCGACCTCCTCGGCGAGAAGCTTATCGAAGGCAATACTATCGAAATCCGCGGTTTCGGTACGTTCGCCTGCAAGCCCCGCAAGGCTCGCCCGGCACGTAACCCCCGCACTGGCGAAACCGTCCTCATCGACGAACGCTTGGTCCCGACCTTCAAATTCAGCAACGACATCAAGGACAAGATCAATTCGCTCGAAGGTATTCTCGGCGAAGTCTCCGCCCAGCCGGAACTTGAAACCGAAGACGAAGTTGCCCAAGTCAACGGCGACTTCAACGCCATCTAATAACGTTGAACCCATTAACTCAGGCTTTCACGCCTGTAACGAAAAAGTCGGCCATCCGCCGACTTTTCTTTTTAGCTTAAAGCAGCCACTTCCTCTTCACTGAGGAACCGCCAACCGCCCTCGCCAAGCGTCCGATCTAGAACCACCGGTCCAATCGCAATTCGTTCAAGCGTTTCCACATGGTTCCCGACAGCGGCAAACATACGGCGAACCTGATGGTACAGTCCTTCGCCAATTCCGATGATTACGGCATCTCCCTCCACTTCGATTTCGCGGGCAAACACCGGACGACGTTCGTCCTTAAGCATCACGCCGCCCAAGAGTTCCGCCTTCTGCGCCTCCGTGAACGGTCGAGCAAGCGTCACGCGATACTTCTTCAAGAATCCTTTCTTCGGACTTTCGACTTTATGGATAAAGTCCCCCTGGTTCGAAAGCAGCAAGAGTCCCGAAGAATCGGCGTCCAAGCGCCCCACGGACTGGATGCCCATCGCCGTAAATCGTTCCGGCAAAAGGTCATAGACCGGCTTGTGGTCGCGGGCATTGTGGCTGCATTCCACATCCGTCGGCTTGAAAAGCATCACATACAACTTCTCTACCGTCAGCACTTCTTCACCGTTGACGGTAATGAACTCCGGACGTTCCTTGAATTCCATGAACGGATCTTCAGCAACCTTACCATCAATTTCTACAAGCCCCATACGGACCAAGCCACGAGATTCCTTGCGGCTACCAAAGCCAATCGAAGCAAGCAAACGTTCCAAAGTCAGAACGGCCATTATTCCTCCACAATTACATCAATAATTTTCCTGCGGACAAAACCAACATCCGGCAGTTCATTTGTTTTAAGTACACGCGCACGGCGACGCCAAAAACTCAAGAACAAAATCCCGGCAAAAAAGACTGTCTTGAGCGTAAAGCAAATAATTCGGAGCAAGTTGATGCTCGCCGTAATCGTTCCTTGGGCACGCAATTCCTTATCGCGGCACCAGTCCATTCTAAAGTCCCAAGCGCCCACGTACGGATACGTTTTCAAAAATGCATTCAACGCCGCCGCATAACCCATATTCACGTATTCCATGCGGATACCTTCGACAAAGCAATCGATAAACTTCACACGGAACAACGCCAAAGAAGACGAAAAAATATTCTTCAAGTACCTAAACGCTCTTCCGTCCAATTCAGGCGTCAAAACGATGGTCCAAAACTCGCGATCCGTAAGCTTGCGCTTTTCTTTCTTCGGTTTCTTTGCAGGTTTTTCGTCGTCCGCGGCAAGTTCTGCGGCAGGTTCCGCTGCCTTTTCTGCGACAGGTTCCGCAGTATTCTTCGCCTGCGGCTCTTGAATGACACTTTCTTTTTTCTCGTCCAACTGCACTGGATCTTTCGCAGGCGCGGCCATCTTTTCGGTCGTCGTTTCTTCTGGTTGTTTTGCGACAGACTCTACAACGTCCTCGCTCTTATCGTCATCCTGGAGAGGCTTGTCCTCGACAGGGTCCACGCTCTTGGAGTCTTTCGTCTCCGGCTCGACAGCTTCCTTCGACGGTACACTCACCGCTCGTCGCTCAACGCTCGGTTCCGCTTCTTTCCAGCTCTTCTTGGCCTCGTAAATTTTCTTCTTGAAAAAAAAGAACAGCGCCCGCGCACCGCGCTCCCCGACTTCAAAATCCATCCGGAACGAAAACGGGAAAAGCAGTAGCACAAGCGCTACAACGAGAATAGAACAAAGGAGCCAGAAAAAGAAGCCCATTTACTTTTCGGCTTCGTCAGCCTTCTTGCTGATAACGTCAATCAATTCTGCAAAGCTCTTATCCTTCAAGATCTTGCTGAACTGTTCCTTGTAGTTGCGAGCCGTAGAAAGGTCGTCGATGACCAAGTCCCAAGCCTTCCACTTGCCGTTCACGAGCGTCATCTTGTATTCGAGCACCGATTCCTTGCCCTGGTTCCACAAGTGAGCCACGACGCGAGCTTCGTCATCACCCTTCATCTTGGCCGGTTCATAAATCGTAGAATCGGCGCGGTAAAGTTCCAAACGGTTGGCGCTGGAGTTACGCACCATGCGCTGGAATTCCGTCACAAACTTCTGCTGCGAAGCTTCGTCCTGAGCCTTCCAGACGCTCGAAGCCAAAGACTTCTTAGCCAAGAGGGCAAAGTCAAACGAATCGTTCAACAGGTTCTTGACGCGTTCCGTTTCCTTTGCGGTACGCTTGGACTTCTTGATGATATTCTGCAGTTCAACGTCCTTGCTCTTGACAACCGCAACCGGATCTTCGGCAGCAAAAGACAGGAGCGAAGCGCAAGCAATCGTAATCAAAAGTTTCTTAAACATCTCTTTATTCCTCATTTTCCTTTAAAATACGAATTATAATCCTGAATAGACAAACCAATCTTTGCCACTAATCCGGCAAATTCGACGTTATATCGGCAAACTGCAAAATAATAGTCTTTTTGCATGCTCACATTTTGCGTATAAGCAGACACAAGGTCTCCGGACTGCGACTTGTCGAGGTCATACTTCATGGCAGCCCCCTTCAAGAGCGCTTCGGACGCACGTAAACTTTCACGCAATGCGTCGAGCTTTTCCTTGGCGGCAACAACCTGATAATACTGTTCGATAGCCTTCGCGACAAGACCATCCGAAGCATAATTTTCCTTCAACTGGAGGCCACGGTAGTCCGTTCTCGCCTGGCGGTATTCTTCCCAGCTTTTCCAGAAGTTCAAACGGTAGCGGAGCCCGACACCGATAAGACCCGAAATCTTGTTGACGGCATCCTGGGCAAAAGCACTTTTCTGAAGCACATTGCGGTTTCCGGCCCAGCTCTTTACGTACTGGAATTCACCCATCACAAAGAATTCCGGAGCAAGCCTAGCTTCGGCCAAATCCATTTGCAAACGTCTTGCACGCAGACCTGCCGACAACTGCCTCAATTCAGGATTGTGCTGGATCGTCATTTCACGGACTTGATCTTCGGTCGGCAACGGTTCTTGACGCATGGTAAGAACTGTATCTTCGGACACGAAAGTATCTTCTTCAGGCAAAGCAAGCGCAAAACGGATCGCAAGCATCACACGTTTCATTCCAAGGTCCGCTTCGATAACGCCTTCCTTGACCGTGTGCATTTTAGCTTTCAAGTTCAACAGATCCGTCTGCGAAACAGTCGGTTCGTCTTCGTCCAAAGCCTCTTCGAGCTGGTCATACGCCTTGTTGACGAGTTTCTGGGCATTTCCCGCCAAGCGTTTCATTTCGAGCGCAAGGAGGTAGTTGTAATAATACGACTGGAGTTCGACTTCCTTTTTGCGAGTATCATTCTCAATTTCGAAAGTCTTTTGCAGCAGGTCCGCTTCCAAAGCTTTTTTGCCAGTCTGGTACTGTCCCAAATTCAACGGCTGGATAAATTTCGCCTCAACCGCCCAGAACGGGCCCATACGGGAAAAATCGTACGTATCTACAGTGTCGCCCCAGTCGTCAACAGTTTCCTTTAAACCAGGTGCTGGTCCAACCATCATGGATACATTAAATGTCGGTAAAATGGCTTCGGCCTTCAATGAACGAATCCTGTTCATTTTGCTTTCGGCCCCGAACTTGGTTTCGGCCATTTGCGGATCGCTTGCCAGTCCCTTTTCTACAAAATGCAAACAATCATAGCGGACTTCACCCGCCAAGGCAATACCTGCCATCGCAAGAATATAAATTACATTCCTAATCACATTTAGAAAATAGAAAAAAGAACAAAGCTATAAAGAACAATGTCTCACTAAATCCCTATATTTCGCCAACACACCTTCATAATACACGGTCGGGAGCGGGGCACTTTTCTCCAAAAGTTTATCGACAGCCGTATGCCCGAGGTTATAGGCAACAAGCGCTTCCCTCCAATTACCGTATTTTCCGATGAGGCGGATCAAATATGCCGACCCCACGACAACGTTCACTTCCGGGCGCAACAAGTCTTCTTCACCCTCAACAATAAGGCCAAACCTACGGCCCATCGACTTTGCAGTTTCAAGTTTGATCTGCATGAGTCCAATCGCTCCCGAAAAACGCCCCGTCTGGAATCGCCCACGCGCTAGCGGGTTTCCGCGACTTTCCTGCGCCACGACAGCAAGAATCATTAACGGGTCCAAGGAATACGACTGCGAAATCTGCCAAAGCTGTTCCGCCAATATTCTAAACGTAATGTCCGAAATGCGGTCGCCCAACATGTACGTGAGCGCCTTCTCGATTTTCACGTAATCGAGAGTCCACTTGCCCACGACTTCCAAATGTTCCAAATCGTTGTGGAGGATTCGTTCTTTGTTCGCCAGGTTCTCAAGTTTTACTCTGTTAGAATACCATTCGTTCGCAAACGAAAAGAGAACCGCAAAACCGATGACAAAAAGAACGCTCACCGCCATCGACGATAGACGAACGCTACTTTTCACGTCGATTCTTCTCCAAGTATTCCAGATAGGAGACCCAATCCTGAATAGCGCCAAAAGAACTCAGCAAAGTCGTATCCTGGACCACACCGAGTTTACGCATCGGACCAATAGCGGATTCCAGGCGGTCAATTTCGCGGATGTAGCGAGCCTTTTGGCTTTCGAGAGCCGTAATCTGGGCCTGCTTATCAGAAATTTCACGTCCTTGCCCCACCACGATAACAAATAAAGTAATTGCCCAACCGATCAGGAACAAGGCTACTGAAATTGCAAACCCAGGAGAAAGGCTAATGGATTTTTTTTCGTAATGAAGTCCGACTAGGTGAACCTGCTTTGAGATTCCCGACCTGCGGTATTCCTCGCGGCTCTTATAAATTTCAAAGATGCTGCGGTAACGTTCAAAATAGGCGTTCAGTTCTTCGCTGTCAAAAATCAGAATGAGCGAAGCCTTCTGCTGCTTGACCTGATTCAACACTTCGAGGAACAAACCGCGATACGCATCCGTCGTAAAACGGGCATTCTGGAGATTCACAAAAAAGAATACGCCAGGACCGCGAACAAGCATCTCGAGCTTTTCACGAACTGCCGGGAGCTGGTATTCGCCAAGAATTCCATAAAGCGAAATCTCGACTTCTTCGCCGCGGTCTTCAACCTGAATGTCAATCAAATCGGCCCGCACGAATTACCTCTTGCTTATAGACACCGAAATCTTGAAAGATTTACGGTCCAAAATGCTGAACGGAGCTTGCCAGAACGGGAATACGCGAATGCCCTGGAACGCCTGCGGAGCCGCCGATGAAGTGGCACCGAAAATGGAGCCCACGAAAATCGATGTCGGACGGTCAAAGCCCATACGGAACACGCAACCACCAGCCGTATCATAAATTTCAAGCGACTGGCCGTCAGGATAGAGCAAAGGTTCTTCCATGTTCCAGCGCACATTCTTTCCATCCACCAAGACCTTGTGGACATCGCTTTTGGACAAAAGTCCAAGTTCAAGAATCGTGCCAAAAAATCCCTTGGTGTTCACGTACGCCAAATTGTCGATAGCGTAAGAGACCGTAAACTTGGCCGCATCACCCTGGAATGCAAATACCTTCTTTATACGGAACAAAGCCTTGCGTTCTTCATTATCAAAGCCTTGTTCTTCGTCCAGCATAATTTCTGTACCCGTCGGCGTACGGAGAATGCGATAGTCATACGGATCGGCTAGCAAGTGCTTGCGGTCGTAAAGCATCTGTTCCAACTTGACCGGTGTAATATCGGCATTCGGCAACAGGCAATCCAAGAACGCCACAGACGGTTCGCCATCGTCTCGCCAAGTATTGACAAGGTTCATCTTCGAGACCTTGTAATTCAAGGCACGCAGCACACCGCCAAAACGGTAATCCAGCAAATAAGAGCTATCTGGATTTTCGCAGAAAATAACCTTCTTGCCCAACAGCAAAAAGTCGCACACGTCTACGCGGAGTCCCGAAAAATCCGTAAGGTTGTCCAAGTTCTGGGAAGCCTCGATCAGCAAATGACTGGCCCGCTTGCGAACCTTCATGGAACGCATGCCCTCGTTGTTGAACAAGTCCTTAAAATACATCGGAGCCATTGCCGGCAAAAGCGACTTGCAAAACTCGAACCACTTGCGGCCCGAAAGCACACTGCGTCCTCTCCTGTACAAATTCAAGAACGTCTTGTGGTGCAAATTAATTTCAGGACGACGAATCAAAAGTTCACGACAAGTGCGCGCCGTTGACGGGAGTCCAATCTTGCGCCCCGCCGAAACGAGGAAGCTAATGGAACCGCAAGTTTCTAGCTGATCGACTGCAAAACCGACTGTTCTAGTCTGAACGCCATTTGTCTCCACAAAGTCGACAAGACGTCCAAAGAAATCGACAATCTGGGTCGGTTCCGCAGGAATGTCAAAAGACACCACCGCCGACTTGCCACCCCTGCAATACGATTCTGCAATATTTCGCCACGAGAGATCGTCTTCGGCAATCGCCTTCGAAAGCACCTCAGACACAGGAACAATGCGGATAAGCGCACCGCGGTCTTCAAGCGTGAACCATCCAGAAACAGGCGTCGAGCGGCCGAGCGCATCTTGCACCGCAGACTCCGTCACCAGCGCATAGTCAAAGCGGGAACGCTCCAGGACATCTGTCATGCCCGGCTCCCACACCAGCGAAGAGTTAAAATAACCTTGCGGTTCAACGCCCAGGACCTTCTTCAAAAAGTCACGATGCAATTCCAGCTGCATCGTCTGCAAATCTTCTGGGAACAGCGGGAGCATCGGATCGTAATAGCCACCGCCCAAAAATTCAAGAGCCCCGTTACGAATCGCATTCTGGATTTTGCCGAACATCAAGGGCTTTGCCACATTGTAAAGCATCTCGATCATCGGACCATCCAGATAGATGGAGCACTTGACCTGATCAGAATTCAATAGAACATTCAATCCTTCGAGCAAGTTACGCGCAATCGCCTCAAGGTTTTCATACGAGGTCGAAGGCGACATCTGCAATACAAAGGATATTCTCGGATTCATGCGACAAAGAATAGCTTTTTTTCGTTAGCATCTTGTAGAACGCCAACGAAAAGATGATAAAATTAAGGCACTACCATAGGTTTAATCCGATCATCATATCCTAAAGCTTTTAACCCCTTGATTAGAGGCGCGATATCTTTCATTAAAACATCTTTCTCAAAAACCAAAGCCACTTGATTCCCTAATAAATCCGAAGAACATCCTGCAGACTTCTTTTTGTTTTGCATCTCTGCTTTAGAACAGATTTCCCCTAAGAACTTCCACAAATCCGCTTCTTTCGTAAATGAATAGAACTTAAACTCATAAAACGAACCATGTTCTTTTAAAGCATCTTCATTCAAGCTGAGTACATAAACAATTTCTTTATCTTCACGAAAAAGGCAACATGGGACCATCCCCAGAACAAAAGCACATGCTAGATTTTGTAGGCAACTTCAAGTTATAAATGTCCTTGTAATCCAAGCCGACAACATACTTTATATTTGGATAACCACTAAAACCCATTGTCGCAACTGTTTTATAGAAATCACCAAAAGATAAACTATCATCAACGTGTAATTTGGCTGTATTAGCCGTCCAATCATATGATTGACCAGCCTTTAAAACTTCTTCCGCATTCACCTCACAAATCGTTTTGAGTACACTATCAAGTGGTTCTATCAACAAGTCTTCACTAGCAGAAATATCGGTAGCGGTCTTGCCGACAACGGAACCGTTCACGGAGTATTCCTCGTTATTGACATTCACGACAGGTATGTTCGAGCTCGGAGTCATGAAGTCCTTTTTCTCCCCGTTGCAGGCGGCAAGGAGGATGAGGGAGAGGATAAGGATGTATGCAGGAAGTTTCGTCATTTGTACGGAATATACAAAAACGCAGTGGGCAATGGGCGGTGGGCCGTGAGTGAACGCTGGGGGGCCCGCGTAAGGTGGCCCCGTAACGGGATGCGGGGTGACAATGCAACTGGTGCCGTGCAAGGCGGTCCCGCAACGGGGTGCGGGGTGACAATGCGATTGGGCGGCATGACGGCATAAAAAAGAAAGGGCCCCTCGAGGATTTTCCTCAAGGGGCCCGTGAATCCAGCGGCGACCTACTCTCCCGGATCCGAGGACCAGGTACCATCGGCGATC
>Ga0310696_10007351_pt1 | contig 12943 bp, 13 predicted proteins | sample AusTroGonzalo_MG_4_FD_203885 | JGI IMG/M metagenome (GOLD analysis project Ga0310696, IMG submission 203885) | Bovine rumen microbial communities from tropical cattle in Woodstock, Queensland, Australia - Gonzalo_02 (v2) (version 2) | ecosystem: Host-associated > Mammals > Digestive system >... | reverse complement strand
GTCAAAAGAACTCCGGCGCGGTCCCCTGCTGCGGCGGCCGCAACATCCGGCCGCCTCATATCTCTTTCCCGGTCAGAAACAGTATCCGTTCTTCGTCAGATATTCTTTGAGCTCGGGAATGTCTATCATGTGAAAATGGAAAACCGACGCGGCCAAAAGGACGCTTGCCCCGGCCTGGGCCGCTTCGAGAAAATGCTCCATTTTCCCGGCGCCGCCCGAGGCGACGATCTTGGCCCGGCACGCATCCGCCATCGCCCGGATGACGGGAATATCATATCCGGTGCGGGCGCCGTCTCCGGCCTTGCTGGTCGGCAGAATGACTTCGACGCCGTAATCATCGACCTTCTTCGCCCATTCGACGGCGTCGGCACCCGTGGCCGTCCTGCCGCCGTCGATATAGACTTCGTAGCCGGAGGGCATCCTGGGATTGACGTCAAGATCGATGGCGACGGTCACCGCGTGGGGGCCGAACTCCTTGATCAGGGCCGGGATGAGCTCGGGATCGCGAAACGCGGCGCTGCTGGTGGAGATCCGGTCGGCGCCCGCGGAGAGCACGGCCCGGGCGGACTCCACATCGCGGATGCCGCCCCCCACCGTGAAGGGGACCGTGCAGACGTCCGCGACTTTTTTAACGACTTCCACGAGGGTCTTCCTGTTCTCGACCGTCGCTGTGATATCGAGCATGGCCAGCTCGTCGGCGCCGGCCGCGCAGTAGGCTTTTGCGCACGCGACGGGATCGCCGGCATCGGCGATATCCACGAAATGGACACCCTTGACGACCCTGCCGTTCCGCATATCGAGACAGGGCATGATGGTCAAACGCTTCTCCATAGCGATCCTCCGGGTCTTATCTGGCGCCGGCGCGCCGGGGTTCCCGGTCGGGCTGGGTCGTGGCCAGCTGCTGTATCCACTCGACGCCGGGGAAGTAGTCGATGTAGAAGGCACGGATCAGTGTCTCCAGCCCCTTCACGCCGTACTCCCAATCCAGGATCTTGTCGCCGAGCTCGCGCCGGACATTGGTCTGGTCGAACTTGATGTCTCCGGAGAAATAGGGGAAGAGATCCCCCAGGAAACGCCCCATCAGACGATCATCCTGAGTCTCCAGCTGCTTATGGGCCTCCACGGAAACACCGTCGAGGCGGAGGATCCGGCAGATGGTGTCTTCGATCTGCCGGGTCGTCACAGGACTGTCTCCCGTAATGTGATACGCCTGATTCCGTACGGGTTTCTGGAACAGCGCCGTGACCGCCTCCTGAACGTAGTCGATGGGAACGAAATAAACGTGTTCGGAGGGCTGTGTCGTGAAATTCAGGCCGATATCGAACCATTTGCGGGGATCGACGCCGGCCTTCGAACAGGCATGACTTTTCATTTTGCCGAGGAATTCGAGGACACGGTAAAAGGCAAGGGGCTTGCGGATCCGCCCGTCGGAGCGCCGCCCCGTGACGATGGCAGGACGGTAGACGGTGAAGGGGATCCCGGAGCCGCGGACGAGCATCTCGGCCTTGAATTTGCTCTCCTCGTACGGATTGTTGAAGCCGCTGTCGATCGGATTGTCTTCCATCGCCGTCCCGAAGAGCTTCCCTGCGACATAGGCCGTCCCGACGTAGTGGAACGCGGAGACTTTGAGCAGCTGTGCGAGACGGATGATGTTTTTCGTTCCTTCGTAATTGATCCGGAAGGTCTTGCCGGTGGGATCCTTGCCGAGATTCACGTCCGCGGCACAGTGGAACACCTCCGTGACGCCGGCAAGCCGGGGATCCCGGGCCAGCTCATCGGGATCGATCGTGACCACATCCCCGTCGATGACGGTCATGGCTTTCAAAACCTTCTCGGCGATCTCCGGACAGCCGTCGAACCGGCACTCGTCCCTGACGATGGACTCCGCCCGTTCCTCGGCCGATCGGCCGCCGCCGTGCCGCACGAGGCAGATGATACTGTAATCACTCCGCTGCCGAAACAGCTCCACGACAAACGCGCTTCCCACAAGTCCGGTGATACCGGTCACAAACAGCTTTTTCATAAGAGTTACCGCAAATTTACACCCTGATGTTGTACGAACTTACACTCGCAGATGACTTACGATTGGTAAACATACACCCCTTTTCGCAGTTATGCAAGTAAAAAAAGCAAAATAAATCGACTTTATACCGTAAAATCCTCTTTTTTGTCACAGTACCGCGTAGGATCGGGGAGCCCGGCCTCGATGAACCCCGCGCGCCGCAGACGGCAGCTGGCACATTTTCCGCAGGCCCGACCGGCCTCGTCCGGAGAATAGCAGCTGACCGTCAGGGAGTAGTCGACGCCGAGCTTCGTTCCCAGTTTGACGATCTCGGCCTTACTGAGATCCTGAAGCGGCGTCTCCACGTTCCACGACCATCCTTCGTCCGCGGAACGCGTTCCGAGCGTGACTGTTTGCCGGAACGACTCGATGAATTTCGCCCGGCAGTCGGGATAGTTCGAATAGTCGACGCTGTTCACGCCGATGAAAATGTGACGCGCTCCGAGCGTCTCCGCCCAGGCCGAAGCCACGGAGAGAAAGACAAGGTTTCTCGCGGGAACGTAGGTGATGGGGATCCCCTCGGCAGGTCCCTCGGGAACGGGAAGGCTCCTGTCCGTCAGCGCCGACCCTCCCCACTGCGACAGATCCAGTTTGAAGATGCGGTGATCGCGGCAATGCTGACTTGCGGCGACAGCCCTTGCCGCCGCAAGTTCACAGCTGTGACGCTGACCGTAGTCAAAACTCAGCGCATGGACGCGGAACCCCCTGCTGACCGCGATGGCCAGACAGGTCGCGGAATCGGCACCGCCGCTCAGCAGAACAACGGCATCTTTCTGAAAATCACTCATTCGCGCTTCTCCTAAACACCTCTCCGGTCCCCCCAGATGATCTTGTGCAGCTGCAGCTGCAGACGGAACGGCTGCGCCGACGCGAGGACCCAGCCGGCCAGCTCGCCGAGATCGACCCGCCCCCACACGGGGGAGACCAGCAGATGAGGCGTCTTCGATGCCAGGACATACCTGGCGCAGACAGCCTCGGCAAACTCGAAATCACGCCTCGACGAGACGACGAACTTGACCTCGTCATGCGGCGTGAGTCCCGCATAATTTTCGGACAGCATGCGATCGCTCATGCCCGAATCCGGCAGTTTGCAGTCCACGATCCGCCGGACCTGCGCCGGAACGTCCCCGATAGGCCGCGCCCCGTTGGTTTCGAGCATGACCTCGAATCCCCTTTCAAGCAGCGCCCGGCACAGTGCGGGCGTCTCCTCCTGGAGAAGCGGCTCCCCCCCCGTGATCTCGACCAGCGGGATCCCCGATCTCTCCGCAAGACGCGTCAGCTCTCCGATGCTCATCTCTCTGCCGCCCGACGCGGCATACCGGGTGTCGCAGTAACGGCAGGCCAGATCGCATCCCTCCAGACGGATGAAAAAACACTTGCGGCCGGCCTGGGTCGATTCCCCCTGGATACTGACGAATGTTTCAACGACGCGGAGCATCTTCAGTTCTCGAAGTACACGACGTCCGAATTTTCCGACTCTCCGACCTTGACCCGATTGACCTTGATCTCGTCGGTATTGAGTTTTTTGCTCATGCGCCGATAAATGCTGCGGGCGAGGATCTCGCTGGTCGGATTGACTTCGGCGAACTCCGGCAGCTCGGAGAGATTGTGGTGATCGTAAGCGCCGATGACATCGTCGAGAGCTTTTTTCAGCTTTTTGAAATCGAGGGCGATGCCGATCTCGTTGAGTTCGCTTGCATGGACCGTGACGACGACGGAGTAGTTGTGTCCGTGAAGATTGCGGCAGTCGCCGTCGTAGCCGCGGAGCCGGTGGGCCGCCGCAAAGGTCCTTCGTATCTCTATTTCAAACATGGATCGTTACCTCCCTTTTTGTTTTTTTTACCGTCCAGCTCCAGTCTGTCGAGCTCGCCCCACGCGAGGGCGCCGCCCGGGGAAACGGTGCAGCTGCACTTCCCCCGGTTGAGATTTTTGCCGCACACGGGGCAGAGCCCCCTGCAGTCCTCCCGGCACAGCAGGATCATCGGCAGTTCCAGAAGAAGCTCCGAACGGATGTCCTCCGAAATATCGACCTCTTCCGGCGCCCGGGCAAGATCGACGAAAAACTCGATCTCCCCGGCGGAGATCTCCCGTTCGACCCTGTCGAGACAGCGTCCGCATTCGCCGGAAATGACGGTGCGGCACGAACCGGAGACCAGCGCTCCTCCGGAGACGCGCGATACGCGCAGATCGTAATCGACTCCGGAAGAAGCCGCGTAGACGTCGTCGGAAGCCAGTTCAAGAAAACCGGCAGGCTCCGTCCCCTGAAGTTCGATGGGCTCCTTGTCCAGCCGCGCGACGGAAAATTTGATCATGACGTGCCGCCCTGTTCTCCGGAGGGCGTCCCCGCGGCATAATCGTTCCAGAGGCGCAAAACTTTTGCAAATATCTCCCGTTCCCCCGGATCGACCGTTTTCATGAAATCGGCCGTGAGCCGATCGAACAGCTGCTCGCTCTGCCGGAAACGCTGCTGGAATTCGCCGGAGATGCGGATGGAAATGGCCCGGCGGTCCGTCGGATTTTCCTCGCGGGTGAAAACCCCCTTCCGGACGAGCGTGTTGACCATCTCACTGGCCGCCGCCGGAGTGATCCCCAGTTTTTCCGCAAGAAACTTCAAAGAGAGTCCGGGCGCATCCTCCCGACCGCAGACGTAGACGCACTGGATCATCCGCAGCTGATTGTAGGTCAGCTTGTAAAAAATCTTGTCCTCGGAGCCGCGGTTCCGCTCGCGCATGTAGCCGCCGATGCGGAACACCGCTCTCCAAAGGTCGCTGCAGCCGGTCTCTGTCTTTTTCAAAATCCGCTCCGATCGACGGGAAACAACTCCGGTTCGAGGAACCCCTCCGGCAGACGCCGCCTTTTGCGGAAATTCCGGGTGATCCCGCATTTCCGCCGGGCCTCCGCCCAGCTGCCGTTGCCCAGCTTCCGGATCCCGTAAGCCAGAAGATAGGAAAAATTCTTGCGCATGTTCGGATAGGCGAGATTCTCCCCGCTCTCGAACAAATTGATGATCTCCTCCCGGATCTCCTCGGCGGTAAGTCTGCGCCTTTGCCGGATGGTGTTGTAGTCGACGCCCGCGGCGACGACGGCGGTGTTCCACGCGCCGAACTTGTGGATCGCCGCCATGTAGAGCGCCCGGCAGTTGAGCTGGACGAACTGACAGGAGACGGGTTCGTGTTTTTCGACCCGGCGGCGGATCTCGGTCACGACATCGCGCTTTTCCCACTTCCTGTACTTGCGGATGCCGTCGTAATCCAAACCGGCCGCGGTGATCGCGTTCTTCCATGAGCCGAAGATGCGGCAGCCGGCCGAATACAGGTCGGAGTGGTGAACGGAAACATAATGCGAACTCAATGGTTCGTTCCCGTACATACCTGTTATCCTGTCACAGACGAGCTGATCGTTCCAAAGTTTTACGAACATGCCGCGATGTCATCCTTTCCCTGAAAAACTAAAACATCTCGCGACGGCGCCTGCGGAGCGTTTCCGTTCCGGTTTTGACGAGAGCCAGCAGCTGGGTCTTTCTCTCTTCCGGCGGCAGGGCGAGAAAGAGCCCCATCAGCAGATTTTCCTCTTCCGACAGACTTTTGAAAGTGGTCGGCGCGGCATCGGCGGCTCCCGCCGCGCGAAGAGCGGCCGCGGCCGCCTTTCTCTGGGAATCGTTCAGGATATCGAAGACATCCAGCAGGACCTTCTGGTCGCTGAGCATATCCACCAGTTCGAGATGGCGGCGGTAGGGCGAACCGATCCGGGGCGGAGGACTGTTTTTGGGTTCGGGACCGAGAAGAAGCGGTTTGAGCGTGGGATAGATCTTGTCCCACGTCTCCACCCGGGCGTTCCTCGCTCTCCGGTTGATAAAACGGCGCAGAAGTTCGATCCGCACCCCCGTGACACGGGAAAACTCCGCGAGGGAAAACGCGTTGATGCAGCTCTCGAGTGCCTTCGCGGCATCCTCGCTGAATTTCTTGTGACTGCCTTTCTTATCCATGATGCGACCTCGATTTTGAAGATAAAACGGGCTCTCTGTTTCAACGGGATCCCAAAAGAGCGTCCAGACGCGACGCGCGGGCGATGAGCTCCGTGAAATCCTCTTCGCTGTAGGAGAACTTCGTGTGCAGAAACCCCGCCATCCGCCTGACGCTTGTGCAATTTTCAAGTTTGAACGAGGCGACGCTGCCGTCGTTGAAGATGACGTGAAACAGGTCGCTGTGATTTTCGGGACGGTCGACAAGGAGGGGCAGTTTCGCGCCGCCGCCTTTCCTCCAGGCGCCGAAGTAGACGTAACTGCAGCTGCTGAAATCCAGCAGCTCGGGCCCGGGCGCGGCGGTTTCCTCCATTCCGGCAAGGACGAGGTCGGCAGGCGCGATGCCGCCGTCGGCAAGGAGTTTACGCAGGCCGGGGATGTCCGATTCGGCGGGGACGCTCCCGTATTTTTTCGCGTAGGCCGTCAGCGCGGCCGCGATTTTCCGCAAATTTCCCTCGCAGGCGGAGATGCCCTCGGCCTCCAGGCGGGCTTCGGATCCGGGCTTTTCCATTTTCTGCTGCGGCGGAGGGACCGTCGCCCGGGGCAGCAGGGGAGAGAGCTCATCCCAGTGTGCCGCGAGAAGGAGCACTGGAGCGACGAAAACGGAGACGATATCCGTTGTCGGGATGTCGAATCCGCTGTTGGCAGTGACCGAAAGCCCATCCTTTTCCCGCCTGACGACGACCAGCTGAGGCCGGTCGAAATCGGCGGGATCGATGGAAATGCCGCCGAATTTTTGCGGTAGCGTGACGGTTTTGGTCTCGGGACGGGTTCCCGCGGAATAAAACACGGCGACCCCCTCCTCCGGCATGCCGCGGGAAAGACGGAGGAAGTCCGGCTGGCGGGCAAGTCCGCCGTCGGAGGAACAGAAGTGTTCCTTTGCCTCGGCGCAAGAGAAAATCACGAGCCGGTCATCGGCGCCGGTGCACACCATGGTGCATTTTGCCCCGGGAAGCCGCAGCGTGATCTCCGTGTCGCCGACTTTCGCAGAGGGCAGATTCCCGGCAAGCTCCGAAAGCCGCTTGAAAAGACGCAGTTTCCTGTCGGGGAGCGTCAGGACGAAATCATGGTATTTCCCGCTGGTCCTCCGGGCAAACACGACGAATCCCCACTCGCCGGAGATCCCCTCGCAAAGTTCGCGGATCCCGGTCTTGAAAAGCATCCGGCAGGAGACGGCGAGCTTTTCTCTGCCGAGGGAACTCCTTTCCAGCATATCCCCCAGCGGGGCAAGATCGAGAATGAAATCTCCCGCGAAAAGGGTGTCGGCGGGCAGCCCCGATATCTCCCCGGCAAGGGGACGGTTCCGCTTCCCCGGCATCGACCAGAAAACGCCCGCATTTTCCTCGGGCAGGAGGTAAAATGTCCTGTTCCGGAACGTCGTTTCCAGCGCATCGGGAACGGGGACGGAACTTGCTCCGCTCCACCGGCAGGCGGTGATCCCGGACATCCGGACCGCAAGTTCCACGACGGAGGTCACGATCATCAGCCGCTCGTCGCCGGCCTTTTCCGAAGTCCGGTCCTCCAGCAGAGACCGCTGGAAGCTTCTGAAAAAAGTCTTCGCTTCCCGGTACAGAGGGCCGTTGTCGGAGATCCTGTAGTAGCTCCCGCCGCGGTCGAGATGCGCGGCAACGGCGTCGAAGGCGGCCTCCTCGGAGGTGCAGCAGCCGCCCGTGATCACGACGCAAAGCACCGCGAAAACGACCGACGCAATAAAAACACCGATCCTGCGTTTCGTCGTGCCCACGTGTGCCCCTCCCCTTCTCAGAGATGCTCGGCGATCTGAACGGCGTTGAGCGCCGCGCCCTTGAGGACCTGGTCTCCGGCGACGAAGATATCCAGTCCGCGCCGGTCGTCACGGGAGATGTCCTGACGGATGCGTCCGACCAGAACGTCGTACTTCTCCGTCGCATCGATCGGCATGGGATAAAGCTTGTTCGCGGGATCGTCGACGACCTTGACGCCGGGAGCGGCAGCGAGAATGGCCCGCGCCTCATCGGGCGTGACCTCGTCGGCAAATTCCAGATTCAGCGCCTCGGAGTGAGCCCTGAGAACGGGGACCCGAACGCAGGTGCAGGTGACTCTGATCGAGTCGTCGTGGAGCATCTTGCGGGTCTCGTTGAGCATTTTGAGCTCTTCCTTCGTGTAGGCATTGTCGAGGAAAACGTCGATGTGAGGGATCAGGTTGAAACCGATCCTGTGCGCAAAGGCTTTGGGCTCGATCGGCTGACCGTCGAGCAGCTGCCGGGTCTGGGTGAGCAGTTCGTCCATGCCCTTGGCGCCGGCGCCGCTGGCGGCCTGATAGGTGGCGGCCACGAGGCGGCGGAGCTTCTTCGCCCGGTGCAGGGGGGCGACGGCCACCAGCATGATGATGGTGGAGCAGTTGGGATTGGCGATGACGCCGTGATGTTTGGCGATGTCCTCGGGATTGACCTCGGGAACGACCAGCGGCACATCGGGCTCGAGCCGGAAGGCGCTGGAGTTGTCGATCATGACCGCGCCCGCGTCGACGACGCTCCGGCGGAACTTCTTCGAAATGTCTCCGCCCGCGCTGAACAGGGCGATGTCGATCCCCTTGAAGGAATTCTCCGTCATCTCCTCGATGACCACATCCTCACCGCGGAATTTCATGGTCTTCCCCGCGGAGCGGGCGGAAGCCAGAAGGCGAAGGTTTTTCACCGGGAAATTTCTCTTCTCCAGCGTTTTGACCATTTCGACACCGACAGCGCCCGTGGCGCCGGCGACGGCAACGTTAAAGCTTTTCGACATGTTCAGTCATCTCCATTCTTGCATTCCGCATGTTGGCATTTGGGATTAATATAATCCAATACCTTGAAAAATGCAACCGGAGACGCTATATTTATGCGCTATGGACAAAATCGATTTCGACTTGAAAACACTCGGCCGGGACGAGCTGGTCGAACTGCTGGAGTATCACAACCGGCTCTACTGGGAAAGGAATGCGCCGGAGATCTCCGACGCGCGTTACGACGAGATCGTAAGAGCGCTCCAGGAGATCGATCCGGAGAATCCCCTTCTCTCCCGGATCTTCACGCCTTCCGTCGCCGGAAACGGCAAGGTCCGGCACGCTTCTCCCATGCTCTCTCTCGACAAGGCCTATTCGCTGAGCGCGCTGCTGGAATGGGCAAAAAAATTCGCGAGGAGCGAAGACGAACTGCTCTATGTCGAACCCAAATACGACGGCATCTCCGCGAATTTCGACGGACGGATCCTCGCCACGCGCGGCGACGGGGAGTTCGGCGAGGACATCTCCGGCAAGATCCCGCTGATCGAGCTGGAGGCCCCCGGATACACCGGTCCTCTGGATCGTCCCGCCCGCGGAGAACTGCTCATCCGCGAGGACGACTTCAGGACCCTCTACGCCTCCATCCGCAAAAAGGACGGTTCCGTCTACAAGAACAGCCGGAACGCCGTTGCGGGGATCATGGGCCTCAAGGATATCTCCGCCATGCTGGCCCAGCACGCAAAGATAACGCTGGCCGATTATACGCTGTGGCGGCGGGAGATCCCGCTCTCGCGTCTGGAGTCCGGCTGGGAAGCGCTGAAGGAGGAGCTGGCGGCCCTGCCCTATCCTCAGGACGGCATCGTGCTGAAGTTCGCCGACGAGGCCTTCCGGAGATCCCTCGGCAGCACGGCGCACCATCCGCGCGGCGAGATCGCCTACAAATTCACGAACCTCAGAAAAAACACCGTTCTTCTGGATGTCGAGTGGAGCTCCGGCAAGAACTGTCTCACCCCCGTCGCGATATTCGCCCCCATCGACATCTCGGGGACCACCATCAGCCGGGCGACACTGCACAACGCGGAGAACCTGTCCGCCCTCGGCGTCATGATCGGCGACGAGATCACCGTGGAGCGGGCGGGCGACGTGATCCCCCACATCGTTTCGTCGGTCCCCGGCATTTTCCGCAGGGACCCCATGATATCCGCGTGCCCGAAATGCGGCACGGCCGTCGTGCGCCGCGGTCCGGAACTGGTCTGCCCCAACCCCTCCTGCCCGGGAACGATCCTGCAGCAGCTGGCGGCCGCGGTGAAGTGCCTCGGCATCGACAATCTGGGCGGCGCGACACTGCAGAAACTGATCGACAGGGGATTCGTCCGCCGGATCCGCGACCTCTTCGATCTCACCGCGGCGGATCTGCTGACGGTCGAGGGCTTCGCAAAGAGATCCGCCGCGAACCTGATCTCGGAACTCGAGAAGGCCAGGACCGTCAACGATTACCAGCTGCTGGCCGCGCTGAACATCCCGGGGATCGGCCTCAATATCGCCCGGCAGCTGCTGGCGGATCACACGATCCAGGACCTCAGGACCATGTCCTGCGAGGAGCTGTCGGCCTGTCCCGGGATCGGACCGGAACGGGCCGCCGCCATCCGTCAGGAGCTGGATCTTCAATCGGGCTACCTCGATGAACTGCTTTCCGCCGTCGCCCCGGTCCATGCGGGGAAACGCCCTTCGACGGAAAAAACGGTCTGTTTCACGGGGAAAATGCCGGAAAAGCGTTCCTTCTACGAAAAACTGGCGGCATCGCACGGATATCTCCCCGTCGACGATGTTTCGAAGGAGCTGGATCTGCTCGTGGCGGCCGATCCCTCCGCCTCGGGGGGAAAACTGGACAAGGCGGTCAAATACGGCGTGACGACGGTCAGTCTCGAGGCTTTTCTGGCAAGTCTCGATCCGGCGGCTCCCGCTCTGCCGGAAACGGAACCGGCCGGACGCCCCGTGCAGGGAGAACTGTTTTGAATCTGCCGAAAACCGACTTTCCCGTTCTTCTGATCGCGCTGGCGGGCATTCTTCTCCGGCTGGGATTCGTCCTGCCCGGTCTCGCGGCGGGATCCCACGAAAGGTATCTGCGCCCCGATTCGGCCTTTTACATGCATGCCGCACAGGAACTGGCCGCCGGACGTCATTATCCGGGGTCCGTGCGCGCTCCGGGTTTTCCCGCAGCCGCGGCTCTGCTGCTGAAATGCACCGGGGAGCCGCTGGCGGTCCCGCTGTTCTTCGCGGTCGCGGGCGGGCTTGCCGCCGTCTTCGTCTACGGAGCCGGCCGGGCGTACGCCGGCCGCGGCGCAGGACTGCTGGCCGAAGCGCTGTACGCATGTGATCTCACGAGCGTCGTCAACGCCCCCATGCTGCTTTCAGACACCTTTTTCGGGATCCTGACGGCGCTCCAGCTCTGGTTTTTCGTCCTCTTCTGGAAAAACGGGCGTCCCCTTTTTTTCGCAGTTTCCCTGTTCACCGCCGCTCTGGGCGCGCTGATCCGTCCCATCAATCTGGTCTGGTTCCTCCCGGCGCTGGTGCTTCTGGCCTGCAAGCCGGGGCTCTCCCTGCGGAACAAATTCGTCACGGGGCTTGCCGCGACGCTGATCTTCTGGGCCGTCCTCACGCCCTGGATGGTCCGGAATGCCCGACGCGGAGCCGGGTTCTGCATCGACGTCAACACGGGGGCCATGCTCCACCAGAACGGCGCCATGCTCCTCGCGGAGGTGAACAAAAGCGACTTCGAGAAGGAAAAGGCAGCGATCCTCGCGCGGCTCGACCGGCTTTTCGAGGACAAGAAGCGTTTTCCCGACGAGAAAAGCAGGGTCGATTACAGGAAGCGGGCGTACATGCGCCTCATCGCGGCGCATCCCTTCATCTGGCTGAAGCAGCAGTTCCAGTGGAAGATCCTCCTGCCGGATGCGCCTACGGGATTCGAGATCCTGGGGCTGACGAAGTCCGACCGGGGGACCATGGGCATCCTGGCCCGGGACGGTCTCCTTGCGGCGATCCGGCATTACTTCGACGGCAGGCTTTTCCTGCCGCTGCTTTTCCTGCCCTTCCTTCTCGTCACGGCGGCGGTTTACGCCGGATGCACGTTCCAGCTGTGCCGGGATCTGTTCCGCCTGAAGACGGGCTGGGGAGAACTGCTGCTTTTCCTGGCCTTTTCCGAGTATTATCTGTTTCTTCCCGGAGCGATCACGGCGCCGCGCTATCAGATCCCGGCCCTGCCGCTGATCTCAATACTGGCGGCGGAAGGGCTGCTGGCCGGAGCGCGGCTGCTGCGGCACAGGCCGCTCCGCCTTTCGAAAGGCCCTGCGGACGATATCCCGGTCGAAGCGGCCGGGGAGAACACGCCACAGACCGGGGGAGCCGAGTTTCTCTCTCAGGACCGGCGTTGAGACCAGTGTGTGATCCGTCACGGCCAGAACGCATTTTTCGGGCTTCATGACCGGGACGCCCTCTTCGTTCAGGCGGATGCATCCTGCGAAATAATGACGCATTTTGCGCTTCTTCCCGTTCTCCCGTATGAAGCGGCCCAGCTCCGTCAGATCCTCCCGGGTCACGATGACCGTGCACACCCGGTTGCGGAAAGGGAAGAGCCGGTAAAGAATGCCCTCCGTCAGGACGAACCGCCCGCTGACGGGTTCCTCCCCGCCGTCCGTCCGGCGGACCGGCAGGGAAACGAGCGCCGCGTCGGCTCCCGCCGCATCGAGCAATGACGCCGCAAAGAAGCGTCCCAGCTCCGCGGGGCGACCGTTTTTCCCCGGCCACCGGCAGTTCAGCGAGGTGGCGGCGATCCGACGTGAGGCGATCTCGCGCTGGTCGAGAAAAAAGCCATCGCAGAGACGGGCCGTCTCCTCGTCGCGGGCGTCTTCGCGGGGATGGAGAAGCGCGGACTCGATCCTGACGATCCGGCCGGTCGCGTCGTCCACTTTGACCTTGACATGGGCCGCACAGGCGCCGTGACACCCCGCCTGAACGAAGTAAGCGTGGCGCAGTCTGTGTCCCGCGACCTCCTTATGGGAGTGGCCGCCGAGGATCAGGTCGATCTCGGGATAAGTCCGGCACAATTCGTGAAGGG
>Ga0310696_10007349_pt1 | contig 12943 bp, 10 predicted proteins | sample AusTroGonzalo_MG_4_FD_203885 | JGI IMG/M metagenome (GOLD analysis project Ga0310696, IMG submission 203885) | Bovine rumen microbial communities from tropical cattle in Woodstock, Queensland, Australia - Gonzalo_02 (v2) (version 2) | ecosystem: Host-associated > Mammals > Digestive system >... | reverse complement strand
CATCTTCACGGCGTTGTAGGCAGGGCTTTGGAAGGAGCTGCGGCCGCGGAGCTTGATGATGTTGGAGCCACCCTGGATGGTGTCGTGCTTGATCTCGGCCCAGCGCTCGGCGGAGAGCTTCTTGTCAGCGAGCGGAGTGCCGTCGATCAAGGCCTTGGAGGCGAAAACAGCCATCGCTTCGCCGTGACCGCCGTAGGTGTAGGCGTTGGTGACCTTGCACTGCTGCACACCGAACTCGAGGGCCAGCGCCTCCTGGAGGCGGGTGGAGTCGAGGGCGGCGAGGGTGGTCACGCACTCGGGCTTGACGCCGGAGTGGAGCAGCACCACGAGACCGGTGAGGTCGGCCGGGTTGAAGATCACCACGATGTGCTTGACATCCGGGCAATATTTCTTGACATCCTTACCGAAATCCTCGGCGATCTGGCAGTTGCCCTTGAGGAGGTCCTCACGGGTCATGCCTTCCTTGCGGGGGGCGCCGCCGGAGGAGATGATGTATTTGGCATCCTTGTAAGCGACGGCCGGGTCGGTCGTCCAGGTGATGTTGGCGCCTTCGAAAGCACAGTGATCCATCTCGGCGACCACGCCGCGCAGACCGGGCTCATACACATCGTAAAGGCAGATGTTCGGGGTGAGCTTGAGCATCAGCGCAGTCTGGGCCATGTTGGAGCCGATCATGCCCGCGGCACCGACGATGACCAATTTCTCATTAGTAAGATAGTTCATATTGAGTTGTTTTGATTGACGTCTTTCGAAAAATCATGCAAATATACAAAAAATCATTATCTTTGCGATGTTATAAACGTTTTATGGCCCTATATCTCATCAAAGATCTGGACGATGACTACCACTCGCGGGTAGGTGTCTGGCAGATCACGGAGACCGAGGAAGAATTACGCTCGCTCTCATCCGTTCCCTCCGACGAGATGGAGGAAATTTCCTACATCAAAAGTGAATCCCTGCGCAAGCAGAAACTGGCCGTCCGCTGCCTGCTGGACGCGCTTTTCGAGGAGAAAGTCTATCTGAGCCACCACGATAACGGCAAGCCGTATATCGAGAACTCAGCCATGAATATCAGCATTACCCACACCAACCGCTACGTCGCCGTCATCCTGAATCCGACGGACGAAGTAGGCATCGACTGCGAATCACTCGACCGCGATTTCTCGGCCGTCAGGAAGAAGGCCCTTTCCGAAGATGAAATCGAGGAAGTGGACGAAATCGACGAGGAGCAGCGCAACGAGCAGCTCGCCCTCTACTGGTGCGCCAAGGAGGCGGTCTACAAGATGATCTCGCAGTACGGCGTCGACTTCGCCGAGCAGATCGAGATCGACGATTTCCGCATGCGCGGCGAAGGCGAACTGGTGGCCACGTTCACGGACAAGGACGGTTTCGAAGAGGAGTACGAACTCGAGTACATGACCTTCGACCGTCACGTCCTCGTCTGGGTGGTCGGGTAGTTTCTATTTTATCATCTCGTATAAGTTCCTCCTGTCCAGAAAGCGATAGGAGGCGGCTTCGAGCAGGTGGGCGGGACGGATGTCCACGGCGCCCTCGAGGTCGGCGATGGTGCGGGCGACCTTGATGATGCGGAAGTAGGCGCGCATCGAGAAGCCCATCTTGGTCATGAGACCCTCCAGTACTTTCCGGCAGGACTCGCTCAGCGGGCAGAAGCGCTCGATTTGCTTGACGCTCATCTCTGCGTTGGTGGCGGTGGCTTCGGGCGCGAAGCGGTGTTTCTGCCGGATGCGCGCCTGCAGCACCCGCGCTGCCACGACCTCGCTCGACTCGGCCTTCTCCGCCCGCCCGATGCGTTCGGCGGGCACGGGATGCATCCAGATATGGATGTCGATCCGGTCCATGATGGGACCGGACAGTTTGGAAAGGTAGTTCTGCCGCTGGGTGGGCGTGCAGGTGCAGCGGTCCCCCTCGCCGTAGTAGCCGCAGGGGCAGGGGTTGGAGGCGCCCACGAGCATGAAGGAAGCGGGGAATTCCATCTTCGCCTTGAGGCGGGAAATGCAGACGCTCCGGTCCTCGATCGGCCCCCGGAGGGCCTCGATGACCGATTTCGGCATCTGCCCCAGCTCGTCGAGAAAGAGTACACCCCCATGGGCGAGGGAGACCTCGCCGGGCATGATGTTCTCCCCACCGCCCCCGCCCACGATGGCCGCGAGCGACGCGGAGTAGTGCGGCGCGCGGAAGGGGCGGCGGCGGATGAGCCCGTCCTGCGGGCTGCCTTTCCCGGCCACGGAGTAGATCTTGCTCGTGACGAGGGCCTCCTCCTTGGTCATGGGCGGCAGGATGCCCGCCAGCGCCTTGGCGAGCGAGCTTTTCCCGGCACCGGGCGCGCCGATCATGATGATGTTGTGTCCGCCGGCGGCGGCGATCTCCAGGCCCCGCTTGGCCCCTTCCTGCCCGATGATGTCGGCGAAGTCCACGCCGGCCTCCACGCGGGGCGTGGCCAGGCGGGCGCGGTGGGCCTTCTGGTAGCGCTGCGTGTTCCAGATCAACAGTTCCCGGCAATCCTCGACGCCCTCCAGGATGCGCACGACGTCGCCCAGGCCTTCCACGCCGTAGACCAGCATCTCCTTGAACTCGGCCGCTTCCATGGCGGACTCAGCCGGCAGGATGATGCCTTCATAGCCCGCCTGGCGGGCCATTTCGGCGAATGGGAGCGCGCCGGGGATTGAACGGACGCTCCCGTCCAGCCCGAGCTCGCCCATCAGGATGAACTGCCCGGCGCGCGGCAGGTCCCGCTGCTCGGAGGCGGCGATGATGCCGACGGCGATCGGCAGGTCGTAGCCGCTGCCGTTCTTGCGCAGGTCCGCCGGAGCGAGGTTGATGACGATTTTCTTGCCTGGAATCCGGAACCCCAGCGCCTCCAGCGCCGTCGTCGTGCGGAGCAGGCTCTCCTTGACGGCCGCGTCGGCCAGTCCGACAAGGTGGATACCAATCCCCCGGTCGATATCGATCTCCACCGTAACCTCGACGGCGTCGATCCCGATGCACTTCGCACCGTGAATGTGTGTCAACATAGTTGTATATTTTAGTATCTTTGCATCATCATGTTGAGGCAAATCGTCATACCGTCCCTGTCGGAAATCGACAGCGCCGCAGAAGCGTTTCTGCGCCAGATCGGCGACCACAGGCTCATTGCCTTCCAGGCGTCGATGGGAGCCGGCAAGACCACGTTCATCACGGCGCTGTGCCGCCGTCTGGGGGTGCGGTCCGATGCCGTCAGCTCCCCGACCTTCGCCATCATCAACGAGTATCGGACGGCGGCGGGCGAGCCGGTTTTCCATTTCGATTTCTATCGGATCACGAAACTGGAGGAGGCGCTGGACATCGGCCTCTATGATTACCTGGACAGCGGCGCGCTCTGCCTGATGGAATGGCCGGAGAACATCGAAGAACTGCTGCCCAAGGAAACGCTCAAGGTCTCGATCGCCGTGGCGCCGGACGGTTCCCGTACGCTGAGCTGGGAGGAGGACTGAGCGTCCTTTCTGCAAAGAAGATAAAAAAATAAACACCCTGCAGTAAGAATCGTATCTTTTTGCAGGGTGTTAATCGTTTAATTTTTCGCAATCAGAAATTGAAGCGCAGACCGGCGTCGAAATTCAGCAGCAGGGGCTTGTCTGTGCGGATGCTGCGCGGCTGGTTGCCCGGGAAATAGTAGTTCACGCCGGGATCCAGATAGAGGCCCACGGTGCGGCCCAGCCGGAACTCCACGCCGAGACCGGCGCCGACGGAGAAAAGGAGACCGTTCACCTTGTAGTCGCGAACGATGTCCGGAGCGCCGAAGAGGCGGTAGCTGTTGCCGAGGCAGAACTCTCCCTCGCCGCCGCCGTAGGCGTAGAACTTGATCCGTTCGGAGGTCAGGATATCATAATAGAGGCGCACGGGGACGCCAAGATATTGGATCGTATGGGATACGGTGCCGGAAGTGCCCTGGTAGCTGCCCGTAAAGGTGCGGGTGAGCAGGGAATAATCCAGGCCCGTGCCGATGGACAGGCGCGGCGCCACATAGAAGCGCACGCCGAGGCCGATGGTGAAGGGCACGCCGAAGGTGGGCGTGCTGCCCAGGTCGATGAACTCGTCCTGTACGCCGGGCGCCATGCGGGCGGCGGGAGGGGCCGGACGGCCGTAGGTGTCGTTGCTGCCCACGGAGCCCTGTGCATAAATGGCGATACGGGGGCGGGTGACGGTGCGCTCGGGCTCCAGCCCGACGAACGGGTCCGCGACAGGCTGCTTCGCGCGGGGGCGGGCCTTCGGAGCCGTCGGTTGCCCAGGCTCGGAGACCGTGGACTCCTGCTGCCGTTCGGCCTCAGGGGACGCCACGGTCTCCGGGATGGGCTGCTCTCCGGACACTTCCGCAACTTCGACCGGACGCGACTCCGGGCGCTGCGGGAGGGTAGGACGGACAGCGGTTCGGGAGACTTCCGCCGGAGCGGCGCTCCCTGCCTCGTTTGCCGGGACGGCTGCCGGAACCGCGACATCCGTCGGGGCGCCGGCAGCATCACCGGTCTGGGCAAGCATAGTTGCTTGCGATTGGTTATAATTAATGGTTGGAATTGAGGTGCGGGTACTGTTGGAGAAGAAGATGCCGGCGGCGACCGCCGCGACGGCGGCCAGGCTCACCCCGGCCCATTTCAGCCAGGCCCAGGGGCTGGCGACAGGTGCGGAACCGGCGGCCAGACGCGCAGACACGCCCTTCCAGACGCGGCGTGACGGCTTCACCTCCGCATCTGCAAGCACCGACCTCAATTGCCGGTCGAATTCTTTGAATTCCGTGTCCTGCATCTTAATACTTCTCTTTAACCTTTGTCTGCAACAGCGTTCGCGCCCGCTGTAACTGCGAGCGGGACGTCGTCTCGGAAATGCCCAGCGCTTCCGCGATCTCCTTGTGCGAATAACCTTCGATCACATACATATTGAAGACCGTCCGGAAGCCCGGAGGAAGTGCGGCGATCATCTTGAGCAGATCGGTATACCCGATCCGCTGGATGGCGGTCGGGTCGTCGCTGGTGATGTTCCATGCGACGCTCACGTCCTCCGACATCTTGAGCGCGTCCTTCTTCCTGAGACTCATCAACGCAGTGTTCACAAAGATCTTGCGGGCCCAGCCTTCGAAGGAGCCTTCTCCCGAATAGCTGTCCAGTTTGGAGAAAAGGGTCACAAAACCATCCTGGAGAATATCCTCCGCGACATCCCGGTCGCCCATGTAGCGCAGGCAAACTGCGAACATTTTGGCGGACAGGAGGTCGTAGATGGCCTTTTGGCAGCGGCGTTCACCGCGCTTCGCCCCTTCGATCCATTCTGTTTCCCGAGTGTTAAGATGCTTCTTGTCCTTGAAAAGTTGCATCCTGCAGCTCGAATTTTTAATTCCCACGAAAATAGCCAAATTTTCTCACAAAAAATACATAATTTTGTGTCCCAGATGCGCAAGTTTTTCTTATTATACGCAAGCCTGTCTCTGCTCTGCTGCTCCCTCCGGGCGCAGGAGCGGACGGACGACGATCTTTTCCTGTCCGCCGCGGCCGCGTATTCCGAAGGCCAGTATCTGCAGGCAAGGTCGCTCTTCGCGCGCCTGCATGAACAGGACCCCGCCGACGACGCGGTCAACTACTACCTCGGCCTGTGCGAACTGTCCATGCGCAACCTGGACGCCGCCGAGGAGCATCTCCTGCAGGCCGTGCAGGCGGATTCGACCAACACCTGGTACATCTACGCCATGGCCTCGCTGTACGACGCGCGGCGCGACCAGATCCGTTCCGGCGAGTATGTCGAGAAGCTGGTCAAGATGGCTCCCGCGCTCTACAACAACCCCAACACCCTCTCGATGGTGGCCGACGCCAAGATGGTCGCCCGGCAGGATTCGGTGGCGCTGGGCTATTACAACCAGGCCCTCCTCCTGGATCCGGAGTACGCCCCGGCCCAGTACGGCCGGATGGAAGTGCTGCGCCGCATGGGCAACTTCCCCGCCTTCTTCTCCGCGCTGGAGGACCTCATCCGCAACGAAGACGTCCGCCCCGACATGAAGAGCAATTACCTGACGGTGCTGATGGACAACATCGACTCCTCGTTCTACTGGGTCTGGGGCGACACGATCAACCGCCTGGTGGACCTGGACCGGGACCTGTATCCGGAGGATTATGACATCCAGCTGCTCAAGCTGCGGATGTGCTATATCAAGCAGGACTGGGACGCCGTGCTGGCGCAATGCGGCGTGATGGCCGACCTGGCGCGGGCGCAGGGCGACGACGACCACCTGGCCGAGGCGCTCTCGATCGCGGGAGACGTGTATTACCAGCAGATGGAGGACAGGAAGAAGGCCTACGAAACCTACGAGCAGGCCCTGCTGGCCGATCCCGACCGCACCTCGGTGCTGAACAACTATGCCTACTACCTCTCGCTGGAGGGCCGCAAGCTCCGCAAGGCGCTCAAGATGAGCCGCCGTACCGTCGAGCTGGAGCCCGACAACGCCACCTACCTGGACACCTACGGCTGGATCCTGTATCTGCTGCACCGCCCCAAGGAGGCGAAGCCGTACTTCAAGCACGCCATGCTCTACGGCGGCAAGGACAGCGCCGTGGTGCTGGAGCACTACTCCAAGGTGCTCGAGGCGCTGGGCGAGCTGGATCTCGCGACCTATTATAAGAATCTCTCCGAGCAGAAGAACAAATGACGCGACTCTTCCGCATAGCGGCGGCCCTCGCCGTCCTGCTGCTTGCCGGTGCGCACCTGCAGGCGCAGGACACCGCCAAACAGGAGTCCCGCCGGGACGCGCTGCGCAAGGAAATCGCCCAGCTGGAGCAGCAGATCAAGGACAACCAGTCCAAGAGCAACAACGCGCTGAACCAGCTCAAGCTGGTCCGCAAACAGGTGGCCACGCGCCGGGAGCTCGTCCGGGAGAGCGAGCGCGAGATCCGCGCGCTGACGGACACTATCGCGGCCCGTGAGGCGGCCGCGGAACGCCTCCGCGCGCGCCTCGAAACCATGGAAACCTACTACCGCCGCCTCGTCCGGAACGCCTACAAGAACCGCGACGCGCGTCTGTGGTATTCCTACCTGCTGTCCAGCAGGAACCTCGGGCAGGCCACGCGCCGCTACGCCTACCTGCGCGACCTCTCCGGCACGATGAACACACAGGCCCGCCGCATGCAGGAAGTGCGCGGCGCGCTGCAGGACGACCTGGCGCGGCTGACCGCGCTCAAGGAAGAGGCGGAGTCCGTGCGGCAGTCGCGCGAACAGGACCTGGAGTCGCTCAAGGCGGAAGAGCAGCGCTCCGACCAGGTGGTCGCCGACCTGCAGAAAGACAAGAACCGCTACCAGAAGGACCTTGAGACCAAGCGCAAGCAGGTGGAGGCCCTCAACCGCGAAATCGAGCGCATCATCGCGCAGGCCATCGAAGACGCCCGCAAGAAGGAAGAGGCCGCCAAGCAGAACAGCGGCCACAAGACCGTCACCAACAGCCAGGCGGTCGATATCAAGCTCTCCGGCGAATTCGCCGCCAACAAGGGCAAGCTCCCCTGGCCGGCCGACGGCCCGGTCGTAGAGTCCTTCGGCAAGCACAACCATCCCGTCTATACCTCTCTCGTGATGCCCGCCAACAACGGTGTCAACATCGGCCTGTCGGCTGACGCCGAGGTCAAGGCCGTCTTCGACGGCGAGGTGAAACGCGTGATCGTGATGCCGGGCTACGGCCGCTGCGTTCTGGTCCAGCACGGCGGGTACTTCACCTTCTACTGCAAGCTGGGCAAGGTGGAAGTCAAATCCGGCGACAAGGTCACGATCGGTCAGACGCTGGGCCGCATCGACACCATCGACGGCCAGACCGAACTGCACTTCGAGGTCTGGAAAGAGAAGGAGCCCGAGAATCCCGAGCTCTGGCTGCGGAAGAAATAAGCATTATTTGCTATATTTGCCGTAGACTGATAACACAACTGACCACACGGCTATGATTCATATCCATGAAGAAGCGGCGCGCTGTCTGCTGTGCGCCGACGCTCCCTGTAGTAAGGCATGCAAGAGCAGCGATCCTGCACGGGCCATCCGGGCCGTGCGTCTCGGCAATGAGGCCATCGCCCGGCAATGGGTCGCCCTGGCCGACGAAGCGGAACTCCAAGCCGCCGAGAGCGCCTGCATCCATTATGACCGACCCATCCGCATCCGGGAAATGGTAGAAGAATTGGGAAGGAGATTCCCGGTCAAGCCGGGAATGACGGATGTCATGGACGACCGCGATCGGCCATCTCTGAAGATCGACTTCTGCGGCCTCCCCTGCGAGAATCCTTTCTTCCTGGCCTCCTCGGCCGTCTGCACCAACTACGAGATGGTGGCGCGGGCTTTCGACGCCGGCTGGGCGGGCGTGTTCTACAAGACCATCTGCATGCAGGAGATCCGGGAGGTCTCCCCGCGCTTCGACGCCGTCCGCAACGACGCCAACGGCAGCTTCATCGGCTTCCGCAACTTGGAGCAGCTGAGCGAGAATCCGGTGGAAGTGGACTTCGACATCCTGAAACGCCTGAAGCAGAACTATCCCGCCAAGGTAGTCATCGCCTCCATCATGGGGCAGCAGGAAGAAGACTGGATCCAGCTGGCCAAGATGGCCGAAGAAGCGGGCTGCGACGCCGTGGAGCTCAATTTCTCCTGTCCGCAGATGCGTCTGACGGGCATGGGTTCCGACGTCGGGCAGGACCCCGAGCTGGTCACCTTCTTCACCGCCTGCGTCAAGCGAAGCGTGAAGATTCCCGTCATCCCCAAGATGACACCCAACATCACCCATATCTCCGAGCCCGCCATGGCGGCCGTGCTGGGCGGGGCCGACGCCATTTCCGCCATCAACACCATCAAGAGCGTCACGCTGGGAGAAGGCTCCGAGGTAAACGGCCGCCAGACCGGCTCCGGCTATTCCGGCAAGGCCGTCAAGCCCATCGCCCTGCGCCATATCCTGGCCATGGCCAAGAACCCGATCGTCAACCACAAGGAGCTCAGCGGCGTGGGCGGCATCGAGACCTGGCGCGACGCCCTGGAGTTCATCCAGCTGGGCTGCCGCAACGTGCAGGTCTGCACGGCCGTGATGCAATACGGCTACCGCATCATCGACGACATGATCCTCGGCCTGCAGCATTACATGGCCGAACGCGGTATCGCCAGGCTGACCGACCTGGTCGGCGAACGCCTGCCCAGCTTCTACCTGCCGCACGATCTGGACCGCGACACCGTCATCTTCCCCAAGCTGGACCGGGAGAAGTGCATCGGCTGCGGCCGCTGCTACACCTCCTGCATGGACGGCGGCCACCAGGCCATCTCCTTTGGCGAAGACCGCCAGCCCCGCGTCAACGGTGCCAAGTGCGTCGGCTGCCTCCTCTGCCGCCTGGTCTGCCCCACCGGCGCCATCGGCCTGGCGAAACGGATTCAGAAAAACAGGCACTGATTTTGATTAAAAACCCATAAAACCATTTACCATGAAAAAGATTTTCCTGACACTCGCATTTGCATGCCTGGCCATCTGCTCCTATGCGCAAAGAGATGTCCCCGTTGGGGGCAGTATGGAAGTTGCTTCGGTAGAGACCGAAAGTTCTATCGGCGGTGTAGGTATCGGCAAACAGATTACCCTCTACAAAGTCAGGGACAATGACGGGAATCCCAGTTTCTTCCTCAGCATCAGCAACCCGGCGTTGACCTTGAGCATCGGGGACTCATGGTTCGGTATTCCCACCGGTGGCGTCCTGCTGGATTTCGGGACCACGTATGATGAGGCCATGGACATGCTGGACAACCTCCTGGACATGTTCAACGAAGACAACGGCACGCAGAAGGAACTTGTTTCCCGCGACGGCGAGCCAATCATCTGCACGCTCAACAAAGGAGCCCTCGGGAAGCATCTCAGCATAGCGGAAACTTCCCTCTCAAAGAGCAACATCAAGGGCCTCAAGACCAGCCTCAAGATTTCCAAGAAGCTGCACCGGGACCTGTAGTCCTGTTTAATTCAGTTCCGTTCCCAGTTTGACGGACTTGCCGGCGGCGAGGGTGAAATCCTGCGTTTTTCCGGCATAGCGGACGGTAAATGGCTTCCCGAGCAGAGATTTGATCTCGCAGGAAGTCATTTTTCCGTCTTTCCAGCTGATGCTCACCTCATAGCCGCCTCGCGCCTTCAGGCCGCTGACGGAGCCGTCCTTCCAGCTGACCGGCAGCGCCGGCAGGATGGAAATCTCGCCCGCATGACTCTGCAGAAGGCTTTCGGCAATACCGGCGGTGATGCCGAAGTTGATGTCGGACTGGTTGGATCCGGAGAAGTGCAGGTTGTTGCCGAAGCCGCCCATCATCCGGCGCCCGGCAGGGGTCATGAATATCTTTCTCAGGATCTCATCCGTCTTCTCCCCATTCTCGAGACGGGCCCACTGGCAGATGTCGATCGCGCTGTTCCAGAAGGAAATGACCGGACGCGGCTCCAGCCAGGCCTCAACGGCAGCGGCCAGTTCGGGCGTACCCCGCAGGGTGATGGAGTTACCCGGATAGAGCCCGAAGGTGCCCGACCAGTTGTGGTTCTCGCGACCGCGGGTCCAATCCTCGATCCAGCCTTGCAGCATGCCGTTCTCGCCGACCATATAGGGCGGTATCTGCTCGAGCGCGGCAGCCAGTTTTTCGCTGAATCCTTCATCCTCGCCCAAGAGCTTCGCCGCCTCGATGCAGTGCGGGAAGAGATCCCGGATCAGGGCGTTGTCCATGGTCGTGGACGGCGCCAGGAACTGCTCTTCCGGATTGCCTTCGATGAAATAGCCCTGCTCGGGCGACATGGAGAAGGGGATGGTCAGGTAGCCGTAGTTCGGATTCACCGCCAGGATGTCCAGCACGAATTCGGCGGCACCCTTCATGATGGGATAGTATTTCCGAAGGAAGTCCAGGTCCTCCGTGAAGAGATAATGCTCCCAGACGTGCTGGCACAGCCACGCGCCGCTCATCGGCCACATGCCGTAGCGGGCGGCGTCCACGGGTGCCGTTCCGCGCCAGAGGTCAGTATTGTGGTGGGACACCCAGCCGGAGGCCCCGTAATAAAGCTTTGCCGTCTCAGCGCCGTTCTCCGCCAGGTCTTCCAGCAGGTGGAACAGCGGGGGCGTACACTCGGAGAGGTTGGTGACCTCGGCGGGCCAGTAGTTCATCTCCGTGTTGACGTTCAGCGTGTATTTGCTGCCCCAGTTGGGGAGCAGGTCCTGGCTCCAGCGGCCCTGCAGATTGCTGGGTTCGCTGCCCGGCCGGCTGGCGGACACCGTGATGTAGCGACCGAACTGGAAAAGTTTCGCCTGCAGATCCGCGTCAGCTTCACCCTGCTTGAGGGCCGCAACGCGCACGTCGGTCGGGTTGGCATTCTCCGCACCGTCCCCGACATGCAGGTGAACCCGGCTCATCAGGCCGGAGAAATCCTTAAGATGCGTCTGCTTCAGCTGCTTGTAGTTCTTGCCCGCGACAGCAGCCAGAATCTCGTCGCATCGCGCGGACGGGTCGCCGCTGATATCCTTATAGTTGACGTAATTCGTAGCAATCGTCAGCACAAAGGTCACGGAGTTGGCGCCGGACACGACCAGGCTGGAGTCCGTGGCCGCGAGCGTGCCTTTCTCGGGGATGGCGACGAGATCCGTCTGGAAGCTCATGCCGTCGCCCTCGACCTTTGCAATCAGGTCGAAGATGCGCGTGGGCAGGTAACTCCAGGTACCGTTCATCGTCAGGCGGCTGCCCGCGGCAGCAATATTTCTCTGGAAGGGGCTCTTCAGCTTCGCTTCCACGTTCACCGCGCCGGGCTTGTCGGCGGAAACCTTCATCACCATGACGTGGTCGGGATAGGACATGAACACCTCGCGGGTCATCTTGACGCCATCCTGGACATAATGGATCGTGACGATGCCCGTCTCCATATCAAGTTCGCGATAGTAATCGCTCACACTCCCCGCAGACGGGAAATCCAGCAGCAGGTCGCCGACCGGGACATAGGTCTGCTGGTTGGCGGGCTTCCCGTAAAAGTGTGCATCCACCAGCCTTTCGGCCTCCTTGTACTTCTTCGCGTACATCAGCTGTTTGATCTGCTCATAATAGTTATGGGCTTCCGGGTCGTTGTAATCGACCGGGCGGCCGGACCAGAAGGTCGACTCGTTGAGCGCGATGCGCTCGTGGTCGGTCCGACCGAACACGTTACCGCCCATGTAGCCGTTGCCGATCAGCAGGCCGTCCAGCCAGACGTCGCCCGCCGGCTGGTCATACCACAGGACCATCTCCCGGCTCGACTCGGGAGCAGATTGCGTACACGAAACGAATGCCGCCATCAGCAGGCAAAGCAGAAACAGGATTCTCTTCATATTGTGCAATTATGATTATCGACAGCATAAAGATAATCAATATTATACAACCTGCAAGCGGAAGCGTCATCCGGCTATCTCCACGCAAATAACGTTGCCCGGAGCGAAGCGACGCAGGGGGTCAGGGGGGAACGCCCCCCTGTGAAGCGGAAGCGTCATCCGACTATCTCCACGCAAAAAGCCCGGCCGAAGCCGGGCTTGTGCGTGGAGATAGTCGGATTCGAACCGGCGACCCTATGCTTGCAAAGCATATGCTCTACCAGCTGAGCTATACCCCCAGGAAAGTAAAAAAGCGAAACAGCTGCGATGTACAGTTGTTCCGCTTTTGTAGGCCCGCGCGGAGTTGAACCGCGGACCTCCACATTATCAGTGTGGCGCTCTAACCAACTGAGCTACGAGCCTGTATAAATATTGAAAGACAAGTACAAGGAAGTCTTCGAAGACTTGCCTTGTGGCACGAACCGCGAGCCAGAGTGTCAAGGAGTTGACTCCAAAAAGGAGGTGTTCCAGCCACACCTTCCGGTACGGCTACCTTGTTACGACTTAGCCCCAATTACCAGTTTTGCCCTAGGCCGCTCCTTTCGGTCACGGACTTC
>Ga0310696_10007347_pt1 | contig 12946 bp, 15 predicted proteins | sample AusTroGonzalo_MG_4_FD_203885 | JGI IMG/M metagenome (GOLD analysis project Ga0310696, IMG submission 203885) | Bovine rumen microbial communities from tropical cattle in Woodstock, Queensland, Australia - Gonzalo_02 (v2) (version 2) | ecosystem: Host-associated > Mammals > Digestive system >... | reverse complement strand
ATCTCCGGAAGGAGGCCCGCATTCAAGAGGCAGGAGTGGTTCAGATACGCAAAGTTCAAGGACTCCACATGGAGGAAGCCCAAGGGAATCCACTCCAAGATGAAGAGGAGGCTCAAGAGGCGCGGACCGATAGTCGATATCGGATTCCGCGGACCCGCATCGGTCAGGGGACTGCATCCCTCGGGATTCGAGGAGGTCCTCGTGTTCAACACCGACGCGCTCGAGGGACTGGACCCCAAGAAGCAGGCCATCCGCATCGGCGGAACGGTCGGAACGAAGAAGAGAATGGCGATCGAGGACAGGGCCGACGAGCTCGGTATCAGGGTCCTCAACAGGATGGTGTGAACATGTCCGATTTGAAGAACCAGAGAAGGATGGCAGCACAGATCCTGAAGTGCGGTGAGAACAGAGTCTGGATCAACCCCGACAAGACCGAGGACGTCGAGGCCTGCATCACCCGCGCCGACATCCGCACCGCGATCGACTCCGGCCTCATCAAGGCGAAGGCGAAGAACGGAACCTCCAAGGGCAGGATAAGATACATCCAGGAGCAGAAGGCCAGCGGAAAGAGGAAGGGACCCGGATCCAGGAAGGGAACGGCGAACGCCCGCGTCCGCGACAAGGAGCGCTGGATGGCGACCATCAGGCCCATCCGCGACGAGCTCAAGACCCTCAGGGCCTCGGGCCAGATCACGCCCTCCGTGTACAGGCTCTACTACAGGAAGGCCAAGGGAGGAATGTTCAAGTCCCGCAGGCACCTTAAGCAGCACATGGTTGCTGCTGGACATCTCAAGGAGGAGATCTGATGGCAACAGGACCTAGATACAAAGTTGCGTTCCGCAGAAGAAGAGAGCTACGCACCGACTACTACGCCCGCAAGAAGCTCCTCACAGCGAGAGAGACAAGGGCCGTCGTAAGGAGGTCTAGCAAGAACATCACCATCCAGTTCGCGGACTTCGCGATGGAGGGTGACAAGATTGTCGCTTCCGCATCCACCAAGGAGCTGAAGGCGATGGGCTGGGAGTACTCCTGCTCATCGATCCCCGCCGCTTACCTGGTCGGATACCTCGCAGGAAAGAGAGCGATGAAAGAAGGCATCGAGTATGCAGTACTCGACATAGGCATGCAGCACGTCCAGCACGGCGGAGTCCTCTTCGCCACAGTTGCCGGAATGACCGATGCCGGACTCGAGGTCCCCCACAGCGACGACGTCCTCCCCGACGAGGACAGGCTCAAGGGAAAGCACATCGATGATGCCATCGAGGCTGCAATCGACAGCATAAAACAGAAGATGGAGGCTGATTGAAATGGCTGACTGGGTTCCTAAGACAAGACTCGGACAGATGGTCCTCAACGGCGAGATCACCACAATGAGCGACGCCCTGGCGACCAAATTGCCTCTCCGTGAGCCCGAGATCGTGGACATCCTGCTCCCCGACCTCCAGGACGAGGTCATCGACCTGAACATGGTCCAGAGGATGACCGATTCCGGAAGGAGGGTCAGGTTCGCGGTTACCTGCATCGTGGGTAACGGCGACGGATTCATCGGATACGGAAGGGCAAAGGGAAAAGAGGTCGGACCTTCCATCAAGAAGGCTATCGACAACGCGAAACTGAACATAATCGAGATCAAGAGGGGCTGCGGTTCCTGGCAGTGCGGCTGCGGAAACCCCCACAGTCTGCCCTTCGAGGTGAAGGGATCCACCGGATCCGTCACCGTCACCCTCAAGCCCGCTCCCCGTGGAGTGTCCCTGGCCGTCGGAGATGTCGCAAAGAAGCTGCTGACACTCGCAGGCGTTCAGGATGCATGGGGATTCGCAAGGGGTAACACCAAGACGAAGGTCAACTACGCGATGGCCACCTTCGAGGCTCTCAAGATGACTTCCCGCATGAGGGTCACCGACGAGCAGGCGAAGGGACTGAACATCGTGTCCGGCCCCACCGGCATCAAGTTCGCAGAGACCGACATCGACGCAGAGGAGGAATGAAGATGACATACGTAGTTATCCGTGTGCGCGGTCAGCCCGATGTAAACTACAACATCGAGCACACCATGCACCTCCTCGGACTCAACAAGGTCAACAACGCGGCAGTGATCCCCGAGACGCCTTCCTCCAAGGGAATGCTCCAGGTAGTCAAGGACTACTGCACATGGGGAGAGATCGACGAGGCAACCCTCACCGCTCTCATCGCCGCACGCGGAAAGGTCGCAGGGGACAAGTCCCTCGACGACGAGTACCTCCAGGCGAACACCGCCTACAAGTCCGTCGCCGACCTCGCCAAGGACATAATCGAGAACGACAGCAAGATGAAGGACGTGATCGGCGCCAAGCCCATCTTCCGCCTGCACCCCCCCGTCAAGGGATACGAGGGCAACAAGCGCTCGTTCCAGAACGGCGGAGCGCTCGGATACAGGGGAGCCAAGATCAACGACCTCGTAAACAGGATGATCTGAGGTGTGATAAATGCCAAGCAGAACCAAGAAATTCAGGGGATACAGGACCCACGGACGCGGAAAGAAGTCCGGACGTGGAGCAGGTATCATCGGTGGACACGGTATGGCCGGATACGGCAAGACCGGGAAGATCGGAATGCTGAAAGAGGACAGGAACTACTTCGGTCGTCACGGCTTCAAGAGACCCCAGTGCACTGTTGAGGCGAACCGCACGATCAACGTCGGCGAACTGTCCGAGAAGATCGAGACATTCGTCGCAATGGGATTCGCGGCCAAGGAGGGCGATGCCTACAAGCTCGACCTCACAGAGGCCGGCATCGACAAGCTCCTCGGAAACGGAAACATCGACATCGCTGTCAACGTCACCGTGGAGTCGGTCTCAGAGAAGGCCCGCGAGAAGATCGAGGCCGCAGGCGGATCCATCGCCGAATGAAGATATCGGGAAGGTAGAAAGAGATGGAAGAAACACAGAGTCTGCTCTACAAGATTAAACCCTTGTCTGACAGGCTGCCCTCCGTCAAGAGGCCCGAAGGCCACGTGCACTTCAGGACCAAAATGATGTGGGTCGTTGTCGTACTGGTGCTATACTTCGTCATGACGAACGTGTACCTCTACGGCTTGGACAGATCGAGCATGCTCGATATGTTTGCTCAGTACAGGACTATCATGGCAGGAGCTTCCGGATCGCTACTGCAGCTCGGTATCGGACCGATCGTTACGGCTTCGATCATAATGCAGCTGTTCGTCGGTGCAAAGATCATCAAACTGGATCTCTCAAAGCGTGAAGACAAGGCATGCTACCAGTCAGTCCTCAAACTGCTGGTCATCGTGATGATCATCTTCGAGGCAATCCCGCAGGTCGCGGGATACCTCTCACCCTCCGACGGTCTCGTCGCAGCGGTGGGAGGCCTCGGAGGAAGGCTCATCCTCATCCTTCAGCTCTTCATCGGATCGTATATACTCTTCATGATGGACGAGGTGGTGTCCAAGTGGGGTATCGGAAGCGGTATCTCCCTCTTCATCGCCGCAGGAGTGGCTCAGCAGCTGTTCACCGGTACGTTCAACTGGGAGATGGTCGACATGGGAACCTCATCGGTCCCCGCAGGAACCATACCCAGAGCGATCTACTACGCGTTCACGCTGACCCCCGCGGAGATGGCACAGAGCGGTTACGAGAGCCTATTCCTCGGAAGCCCCAACCCGGTCATAGCCCTGATAGGAACATTGGCGATCTTCTTCGTCGTGGCCTATCTGGAGTCCACGCGTATCGAGCTCCCGTTGTCTCACGGCAACGCGAGGGGTGCGCGCGGACGCTATCCGATCAAGCTGCTCTACGCAAGCAACATCCCCGTCATCCTGATGTCCGCCCTGCTCGCCATCGTGAGCATGGTGGCGCTGCTGCTTTACAGCAACACGCTGCTGAGCGGAATACCGCTCATCGGACACAACTCAGCGATCGGTTACTTCGAAACGGGTTCGACCACGGCCGCAGGAGGTCTGGCATGGTACCTGTCGGCGCCCACAGGGCTGTCCAGCTGGTTCATGCCCATCGTGGACCCCATCAGATACAGCGATGGAATCCACGGACCGCTCCAGCACATAGCGCACGTCCTCGTGTACTTCACCGTGATGGTCATCGGTTCTATCCTGTTCGCGAAGTTCTGGGTCGAGACCACAAACCTCGGTCCGGAGGCCGTCGCCAAGCAGATCCAGAAGAGCGGAATGCAGATGCCTGGATTCCGTCGCGACCCGCGTATCCTCAAGCGTGTGCTCGAGAGGTATATCCCGACCATCACAGTGATGTCGGGAGCTATCGTCGGAGCCCTCGCCGCCTTCGCAGATATGATCGGTACTACCGGAAACGCAAGCGGAACAGGAGTTCTGCTGACCGTCGGTATCATCATCCACTTCTACGAGGCAATGGGACGCGAGCAGATGATGGAGATGAACCCCTTGATGAGGGGCTTCTTCGGCGGAGAGTGATTGAATGGCAAATCCAGGAAGTCCCGAGAGCATGCAGGCGGCAACAAGCAACATGAACCAGGGCCCGCAGATGACCAGAATGCTGATCACCATGCTGGTGCTGATGGGAGTGTCGATGCTGACTCTCCAGTTCAGGATGCAGATCGGTGAAGCACTGGATTACGTGTTCGGGTTCCTGGCGTTCACAGACAGCACGGGTACTCCCCAGTACCCCCTGATTTCCATCATGCTCGTCTGTACGATCGCCATCCTGATCACCACCATCATAAGGAGCTTCATGCAGGATCCCCTTGAGATGGCCAGGAACCAGCAGATGCAGAGCGACTTCAACAAGGAGCTCCGCCAAGCCAGGATCGAGAACAATCTCTTCAAGATGAAGAAGTTGCAGGATATGCAGCCCCAGATGATGGAAGCTTCCATGAAGCAGAGCACTGACATGATGAAGGTAATGCCCATCACCATGATCATCTTCATCCCCATCATCGCGTGGGCATGGTATTTCCTGAACATAGGGACCGTCGACGATCCGGGAAAGTACTTCTCTCCCGACAATATGCCGATCGTCGACCTTCCCTGGTGTGCCAACGTCAACCTCAACGGGAGCGTGTTCCTGGGAATGCCCAACTGGCTGATCCTGTACATGATGATCACCCTACCGATAAGTCAGCTTGAGAGCAAACTGATAAGGCTCTACCTCCTCAGGAAGGAACTGAGAAGGATGGACCTGGAAGTGCAGAGAGCTGAGATCGAATGATAATAACCATAAGCGGTCCTCCCGGATCCGGGAAGACGACCGCCTGCAGCAAGCTGTCCGAAAGACTCGGTCTCGAAGCAGTTGTCTTCGGGAAGATCTTCCGCCAGCTTGCTGCAGAACAAAACCTTTCACTGGCCGAGCTCGGCGCCATCGCCGAGAACGACCCTTCTATTGACAGGATGATAGACTCGAGGATTCTGGAGATAGCCAAGGCCAACCCCGACATCATCCTGGAGTCCAGACTATCCGCCTATATGTGCGCTCGCAACGGCATCCCGGCCTTCAAGGTCTATCTGGATGCCAGCCCCGAGGTGCGCATGTCCAGGATCGGCGTCCGCGAAGGCGAGACGCTGGAAGAGGCATGCGCCAAGACCCTGGACCGCCAGAGGTCGGAGGCGAAGCGCTACAAGATGTACTATGACATAGACATCGACGACAGGAGCGTCTACGACCTCATCGTCAACACTGACGAGCTCGATCCGGATCAGGTCGTAGAGGAGATCCTGAAGGCCATCGGTGAATGAGTTGCTGATCAAGGACCCCGACACCATCCCCGACAAGTGGGGCAAGAGGCCGTCCGACCGTTCCGTAGGGGAGCTTCTGAAGGGCGGGGTAATAATCCTCGACAAGCCGTCGGGACCCACATCGCACCAGGCGACCGCATGGGTGAGGGACGCCCTGAAGGCCGACAAGGTGGGCCACGGAGGAACTCTGGACCCGTATGTGAGCGGAGTCCTGCCGGTGACCCTCGGGAAGGCCACACGCCTCACCGATATCGTCCTGTCATCGGACAAGGAGTACATCTGCCTGATGAGGCTCCACGGGGACCGTCCCGAGGAGAGGATCAGGTCGGTCATCGCCGAGTTCGTCGGGAAGATATACCAGCTGCCCCCGGTCAGGTCCTCGATAAAGCGCCAGCTGAGGATCCGCACCATCAAGGAGCTGGAGGTCCTCGACATCAAGGGACGCGACGTCCTGTTCAGGATGGAATGCGATGCAGGCACATACGCCAGGACTCTTTGTGTCGACATAGGGGATGTGCTGGGATGCGGAGCCAACATGGTGGAGCTGAGGCGCACGCGCTCGGGAAAGATGACCGAGGACCGCGCCGCGACCCTTCACGACATAAAGGACGCGTACGTGTTCTGGCAGCAGTACGGCCGCGAGGATTGGCTCAGGAGCATGATCATACCCATGGAGGCACTGGTCGAGCCTTTGCCGAAGATCATCGTCAAGGCCACGGCGGTTGACGCCGTTTGCCACGGAGCGGACCTCAACGTCTCGGGCATTCACATGCTCGACGAGGACATCCGCAAGAACGCATTGGTGGCGATGATGACCGCCAGGGGAGAGCTCATAGCGATCGGGAGGATGGCGATGTCCACCTCGAAGATCATGGCGACGTCCCAGGGAAAGGCGGTGGACACCGAGAGGGTGTTCATGGACGAGGGCCATTATCCCAAGATGTGGAAGTACTCCACGGATCTGGACGAGCTCAAGGAAGAGCCCGAGTTCATCAGCTGATCCGTATTTTATTGGCTTTTATCGTACCCTCAGGCCTCCTCGGAAGATGCCATCAGTTTGCCCTTGTAGAGGAACAGCCTTACATATGCGATTCCGACCGCTATCATGATGAATGTGCCTATGGCTATAGACAGCCAATAGTCCAAATGCAGTCCGAGCGGCGAATACATGATGAACGACGACACTATCAGGGTCATGAACAGGGCGGGACCGGCGGTTATCAGCGAGTACCATCTGTTCTTCACCTCTACGAGGATGAAGACGGTCGCCGCCCACAGGACGAGGCATGCCAGCATCTGGTTCAGCCAGGAGAAGTAGTTCCAGAGGACCGTGAAGTCCAGCATGCACAGCGCCACTACGACTATGAGCAGAACGCCGACACAGACGAATCTCCCCTTCTGACTCTTGTCGGTGGATTGCCTGTCCTCCTCTATCATCAGCCTGGCGGCCCTCAATGCGGTATCACCCGAGGTGATGGGGCATATTATCACGCCTATCACGGCCATTATGCCTCCCACCAAGCCTGCGACGCCTGTGGAGATGCTGTAAACGACACCAGACGATCCCATGCTTCCCAATGCGTCGGCCAATGCGGCCGTGTCCCCATAGAACGTCATTCCGGCGAGGGCCCAGATGGTGGCGATGACGGATTCCAGGACCATCGCGCCGTAGAACACGGTCCTGCCGTCCTTCTCGTCCTGGATGCATCTGGAGACCATAGGCGACTGCGTCGCATGGAAACCGGATATGGCTCCGCATGCCACGGTGATGAACATGTCAGGGAGATACTCCTCGCCGGTGGGATGCAAATTCTCCAGGGTCAGCGAGGGGAACTCGTAGTTGCCGAGGATGAGGCCGCCGATCACAGTGACGGCCATGGTCAGGAGGAGGATCCCGAAGATGGGGTACATCCTGCCGATGACCTTGTCGATCGGAAGGACGCTGGACACCAGGAAGTAGATGAGGATGATGGCCAGCCATACCATGAAGGGCACTCCGGTAATCGCCGTGAGCAGGTCGCTGGCGCTCCTCGCGAACGTCGCTGACACCATGATCATCAGGAACACGATGAGTATCAGGATGGGGTACCTCATGACCTTGCCCATGTACTTCGTCACGATACCTGTCGAGGACATCCCGTTGTTGCGGACCGAGATCATTCCGGCCATGTAGTCGTGGACGGCACCTCCCAATATCGTACCGAAGACGATCCAGAGAATGACGATCGGACCCCATTTGGCACCCATCAGGGCACCGAAAATCGGTCCGGTACCGGCGATGTTCAGCAATTGGATGAGGTAGTTCTTCCATTTCGGCATGGGTACGTAGTCCACGCCGTCATTGACGCTGATCGCGGGTGTCGGGTCCTTGTACGGGATGAACACTCTGGTCACGAGCCTGCTGTAGAACAGATAACCCAGAAGGAGTCCGACCAAGGGCAGGATCAGGATCAACATGAGGGCTCTAATCTACTTGTGATTCATAAAATTAGCGGAGCCCCGACTAAATTCTTTATCTGACATATACGATTCAGAACCGATCACCATGTCGCTATTCGAGAAGAGGACACAGGTATTCGGTCCGGAGACCATAACCGTGGGCGAGTTCGACCCTACGGCCGACGGTTTCTACCGCAACGTGTACCCGATCCCCCTCGATGTGAAGCCCAACCACGTTCTGTACGTGAAGCTGAAGGCCGACAAGCCGGTGGACATAGTGATCGCGAGGGAGGACGGTTCCGCGGTCCAGCACAAGGACCGGCAGACCGACATCCAGATGGGGCCGTTCCCCACCGATAAGCACAAGAGCATGGGCATAATCCTCGGGGTCTTCCGCGGGGACAAGTCCACGGTCGAGATCGAAGCATGGATGGAGAGGAAATGAAGTATTCCGCATCCAAGAAGAACAGCTATCCGGTCCCCGATGCCAGACCGTCGCTTCTCAGGAAGCATGACAAGATAGTCCTGGCGCTGTTCCTCATACTGTTCATAGCGTCGATAATCGCCTACTGGGTCCTGATGGACAGATACGACTTCACGATATACACCGGGCTCCCGGTGATGGCCATCCCGTTCTTCGTCCTTGGGCTGGCCTCGTACATCTACAACCGCCGCTACATAGCAGGGCTGGTCATCGTGGCCATATCCGCCGTATCCTATCTGATCCTCCCGGAGAGCGTCCTGTTCGTAGTGTACATACTGGTGTGCACAGAGGGCGTGGCCATTATGGTCTCCGTCATACAGAGGTGGATGTTCTATCCCATAGTCTCGTCGGTGGAGAAGGTGAACGTCAAGGACAAGATGGACCTGAAAGACAGGATAATAGTGTTCTTCTTCAACATCCCCGTGGACCTGGACACCCGCAACCTCAAGCTGGACAGCGGCCTTTCTAGAGCAAAGCTACCGTGGAGGGACATGTTCTACACCATCATGCTGGCACTTCTGTTCTGCATGTTCCTCTGGATCTATATGTTCCTCAACCCGTCCATATCGCTCGGGACCAAGGGGATCCCGATCTACACCTTCACGATAATCCTGTACCTTTCGGCACTGGTGCTCCCATGGACGGTGTTCAGCTCGCTCAACGTCAGGATCAGCACGGACTACCGTGACTTCAGCCTCTACAAGGGATTCCTCGGGACCTTCAAGAGGATGTTCCTGCCGATGTTCGCCGCCATTTTGTTCCTGCTGTACGCGCTGTACACCGGGCCCGAGAACCTCTATTACATCGGGATGTCCCTTGCGATGATCGTGGTCATGATAGTGTTCACTTCCGTGATGTACTACACCAACAGCGAGGTGGACGTCGTGAACGACATCACATCCTCATGGGAGAAGTTCCATCCTTCGGAGATATACTCGGGTTACGAGACCAAGACCCGTTCCTCGCTGGACGACGGCGTCCCCGCCACGCCCCGCAGGAATCCCAAGGACTGCTTCCGTCCTTGATCAGAGGGAGTAGTTCTGGAACTGCTTGTTCATCTGGCCAGGGCTGTCGAGGGACTTGAATATGGGCATGAACACTTGTCCGGACGACATGCCGGGGGTCTTGTCCAGGCCGATGAGCTCCGGCTCGTGGTAGTTGGTGATGATGACCTGGTACTTCTGAACGGTGTCCTCTATTTCGATGACGGGGGTCTCCAGATTCTTGAGGATGTCCAGTATGATATCCGCCATGGACTGGATCTCCTCGGGTGTCACCGAGTCGTCCAGCCTTATGAAGAACGTGTGCTCCTCGGTCTGGGCGTTGAAGAGGTACTCCACCTTGGAGTCCTTGAGGATCTCCTTGAACTTGGTGCTCTTCTCGTCATCCGCGGCCAAGGCCAGGATGCCCTCCTTCCAGACTACAGGTATGTCGATGTAAATCGCTTCCTTCCCGAGGATCTTCCACATGGTTACCAAATCCACCATCCCGTATTAATCGCTGACGGGGCGGATGCCTATGCCGCCGTCCCATCCACTTATTTTAATAAGGATAAGAGATAACCGACGGTCATGCCAGAGGAATTCACTGTGACCCCATGGGAGGTCAGAGGTGAGATAGACTACGAACAGCTGATGCACAATTTCGGCACGACGCCCATAGACGACGCCCTGCTGGACAGGATGTCCAGATACGGCGATCTGCATCCGATGCTGAAGCGTGGCATATTCTACACCCACAGGGACATGGTGTGGCTCTTGGACCAGTACGACAAGGGCAACAAATTCACCATCTACACTGGCAGAGGCCCTTCGGGGAACACGCACCTCGGACATCTGATGCCATGGATGTTCAACAAGTGGATGCAGGACGTGTTCGGGGTCGACATGATATTCCAGATGACCAACGACGAGAAGTTCCTGTTCAAGGATATGACCCTCGAGGACACCACCAAGATGGCCTACGAGAATGCGTTGGATTTCATAGCTCTCGGTTTCGATCCCAAGAGGACCAAGATCATCCTGAACACCAAGAACATCGACAAGCTCTACCCTCTGGCCCTGGGAGTGTCCAAGAAGATCACGTTCTCCACGGCCAAGGCCGTCTTCGGGTTCGACAATTCGACGAACATCGGTTCGATATTCTTCACGGCGATGCAGTCCGCCCCCGCGTTCATCCCGTCGGTGGATGCCGGCAGGCAGGTCCCCGTGGTCATCCCCTGCGGAATAGACCAGGACCCCCACTTCAGGGTCTGCAGGGACGTTGCGCCCGGTCTCGGGTTCCCCAAGCCCTCGCTCATATTCTGCAAGATGATGCCCGGCCTCTCGGGAGGGGACAAGATGTCCTCCTCGGACGAGAACGCCACGATATACACGACCGATACGCCGAAGCAGGTCAAGAAGAAGGTCGGCAGGGCATTCACCGGAGGATGCGTGTCGGTGGAGGAGCAGAGGCAGAAGGGAGGCAACCCCGAGGTCTGCGCCGTCTTCAAGTACAACTATTTCATGTTCGAGCACAGCGACGACGAGCTGAACGAGCTCGCCCGCAAGTGCCGCGGCGGAGAGATACTCTGCGGTGAGTGCAAGATGTGCCTCACGCAGAAGATAAACGTCTTCCTCGAGCAGCATCAGGACAAGAGGGAGAAGGCAAAGGACGTCATCGCAGACATGACTTACGACGGATTCGAATGGTGATCCCATGATAAGCGCGGAGATTCTGGAAGGATTGAGCTATAACGAGAAGAGACTGCTCCTGGCCCTGGATGCCAGAGGCGGATCCGCATCGCCCGCGGACCTCATAGAGGACGGGAGCTTCTCCCTGGAGGTCGAGGTCATGGGAGCTGCGTCATGGCTGGAGTCCAAGGGTATGGCCAAGATATCGGAGAAGTCCGAGAAGTTCGTGGTCCTGACCGACAGCAAGATCCTTGACACCGGTCTCCCCGAGAGGGTGGCCATCACGAAGATCGACGCCGCAGGCGGAAAGCTGGACATGGAGGACCTCGCGAAGCAGATGGACGACGGCATGGACAAGGTGGCCGTCGGATGGCTCAAGAGGAAGGCCCTGGCAGATATCGCGGTCGAGGGCGACAGGAAGTTCCTGGTCCTCACCGACAAGGGGAGGCAGACCCTCTCCGCGGAGATGGCCGAGGAGTCCCTGCTGAAGAAGCTGGCCGCGGGTCCGGTCCCCGAGGCGGAGGCTGACAAAGGAGCGCTCAAGGACCTCAAGGGAAGGAAGGGCATCATCGGAGACAAGATCGTCACATCGAGGAGCATCGCCCTGACCCCCGAGGGAAAGGAGGTCGCCGGATCCGGTCTCGAGCTCAAGCCGCAGATCACAGAGGTCACCGACCGTCTCATTCAGTCCGGCGAATGGAAGAACGCCGAGTTCAGGAAGTACGACATCCAGACGTTCGCGCCCTCGCTCATCCCGGCGAAGAAGCACCCCCTCTCCAGGCTCGGAGCCCAGATCAGGAGGATGTTCACCGACATGGGATTCACAGAGATGTCGTCCGAGTACGTCCAGCCCTGCTTCTGGAATCTGGATGTGCTCTACACGCCGCAGGACCACCCCGCTAGGGACCTGCAGGATACATTCTACCTTTCAAGGCCCTCGTCCATAACCATCGAGGACAAGGAGCTCATAGAGAAGATCAGGAACATCCACGAGAACGGAGGGGACACAGGCTCCACCGGATGGGGAGGCGAGTGGTCCCTGGAGAAGGCGCAGTCCGCCATCCTGAGGACCCACAGCACCGTCACCAGCATCAAGTACCTGGCGGCCCACCCCGACGCGCCCCAGAAGGCGTTCTCCATCTCCAGGATATTCAGGAACGAGTCCATCGACTCCACCCATCTGCCCGAGTTCACCCAGATCGAGGGCATAGTCATGGACGAGAACGCGGACTTCGACATGCTCATCGCCATGATCAAGGAGTTCTACAAGAAGATGGGATTCGACCAGATCCGCATCCGCCCGGCCTACTTCCCGTACACCGAGCCGTCCCTGGAGATCGAGGTCTTCTTCAACGGCAAGTGGATGGAGCTCGGAGGGGCCGGAATGTTCAGGCCCGAGGTCCTGGCCCCGTTCGGTATTAAGTCACCCGTTCTGGCATGGGGATTCGGATTCGAGAGGCTGGCGATGCTCAAGTGGAACATCAGGGACATAAGGGACCTGTACATCTCCGACATCGACACCCTCAAGGGCAACACCGTGTTCTGACCCGCATCCTAGCATCCCTCCGATGGACCTGAGCATGGACCTTTTGGCTTCGGTCCTGGCGCAGCGGATGGCGGCATCGGCCAGGGCCT
>Ga0310696_10007346_pt1 | contig 12947 bp, 8 predicted proteins | sample AusTroGonzalo_MG_4_FD_203885 | JGI IMG/M metagenome (GOLD analysis project Ga0310696, IMG submission 203885) | Bovine rumen microbial communities from tropical cattle in Woodstock, Queensland, Australia - Gonzalo_02 (v2) (version 2) | ecosystem: Host-associated > Mammals > Digestive system >... | reverse complement strand
ATTCCTGGCGCTGCTGGAGCAGGCCGATTGGACGCAGGATAGGCCCACGCTGGCTCTGGGACCTGAAACCTTTACGCATGGCGTGTACACCAACGCCGTCACTCATCACGAAACCTTCATCCGCTTTCAGGAGTTCCTGCGCCGGCATCCGCAGGCTAGCCTGCTGTACGGAGCCATCACCTTCGAACCGCACTTCTCCTATTCGTCCCCGAACCCCTGCGCCTTTGATATGGGTCCGGAGCCCGATGGCCGGCACCTGTGGCTGTTGGGCCATAATTCGGCCATTCTCACCGACACTTCAGGCCGGTACAGCATCTATCATAAATCCAAGCTGGTGGTGGGCACCGAGCTAACGCCCTATCCGGCCGTGTTCGTCCCGCTGGAGCGCTTCCTTTTCGGCGGTCCGATGATGGGAAAGGATATCGGCCAGAAAGAAGTGTCGTGCCTGTCCATGGGCGATATACCCATTGGCTCGGCCATTTGTTACGAGTCGGTGTATGGAGAGTATTGCACAAGCTACGTGCGCAAAGGGGCGCAACTGCTGGCGGTGATTACCAACGACGCCTGGTGGGGCGATACGCCCGGTCATCGTCAGCATCTGAATTACAGCCGATTAAGGGCCATTGAGACCCGCCGCTGGGTGGCTCGCTGCGGCAATACCGGTGTGAGCGCCTTCATCGATCCTTGTGGACGCATTGTTAGCCGGGGTCCCTGGTGGGAGCCGGCTATGCTGGAGGGAGATGTGCAGTTATTGCACGAACGCAGCTTCTTCGTCCGCTACGGTGACATAGTGGGCCGGATGGCGGTGCTGCTGTTCGCGATGCTGGCGGCGGCCGCGCTCCTTCGTCCAAACCTGCTTCCAATCAAGGGAAAGGACACGCGGGGCCGGAAGCGGCACTAGTGCCCGACTGGCTGTGGACTGGGAACTCTTCCGGTTCACGGCATCGTAGGTAACAAAATCCTCGTAATCGTATTTCCATGAAGTTCCGTAGGCCAGGCGGTGCATCTTGTACCAGATGGCCAGGCGTGACGGCGCGTTGAAACCACCAGCGGTATAGTGCATGATACTTTGCTCTGTGGGCCGCCAAATGCCTTTTTTATAATCGTAGGCGCCTTCGAAGCAACCGAGGCCATCATTATGATAGCGGGCATCCTGCAGGAATCCGGACCATTTTACATCTTGGGCCGATCCAGTCAGGTCCACATTCTTCCACCAGCCATACGGCACGCGATCCGTGATATCTTTCTTTTTGGCAGCGGGAATTTCCCCTTCCAGAGAAGCGTATTCATCGGCCAGTTTGGCAAATCCATGCCCCACGGCTTCGTGGCATAACACATCGTCGAAATCGCTGTCCAAATGGTAGATGGGAAGATAGGCCAAGCCCATTCCGGCACCATAGTCGCCGTAGGTGGCTGCGTACATGCTGCAGGTGCCGCCGTATCGGCCTGAATTCATGGCCACCACCAAAAGAGCGTTGTCCATGGCGTCCTGTGAAATGGCTTTGAGTGCATAAGCCATGCAGGCGCTATCGTCGCCTCCTACTTCGGTACCTTCTCCGAACCAGGTGCCCAGTGCCTGCCCTTTGTCGCCATATCCCTCGGACGGCGAAACCACTTTCACCGCGTACACATTGAACAGTTTCCGATAAGAGGCGAATGGTTCCTTGTCGAACAAGGCTTCGGCCATATGTTTCATCACGCTGTCGTAGACGCCATTGGCTATCTGGCGGTCGCTGAAGGCATCGCCCATGAGTACCACGTTGATGCCGGCGCCTTCGGTGGCCTTCTGAAGCACGCTTACCACGCCGTCCTGGCTGAAGTCGGTGGAATGGTAGACACCTGTTTCGGGCAAGTCCTCGTAGATGATGGGCTGGATGTAGCGGGCATAATCGGACCATCCTGTGGCCGATTTGTAATACATTTCCGTCCCTTCCGGCACATGGATGGTAAGCCCGGCATGGGCAAAAGAAGAAGAGGCATCGTCTGCGGGATAAACAGGGGGTGAAGCCGAGCGAAGATACAGGTGCACCAGTTGGGGACAGTTCCGGAACGCCTGCTTTCCTACTTCATAAAGGGATGCGGGCAGCTGCAGGGTATGCAGATTCCTCATGCCCATGAAGCAGTAGTTCCCAATGGAATACACTTCATCCGGAATGACCAGTCTCTCCGTAGTGATATTGTCCCGGAATACACTCCAGAAAATCCGGTCGATACCACCGGGAAGGGTGTAGTCCTGAGGACAAATCGTGGTTGTGGCACACAAGATCATTTCATTATTTGCAGCATCCCACAACAACAGGCCATGATGGTCTTCCGTAGTTCCCGGCCCGTAGAAAAACTCCAGCTTGTCACAAGAGGAGATGCTGTCGGAAGCCATATTCTCCAGCGACATACTGAAAGTGATACTGCTCAGCTGTTCCATCCCCTCGAAAACTCCGCGCCCCAGTATCTTGGCGTCGTAGGGCATTTCAAAATGAACGATACTGCTTCCGGCCACGGCTACCAAGGTTCCACTGGCATCCACCAAGGCCTTCCCGTTATTCCGGAGCATGCCGTTGGATCCCTCAAAGCTGCTCAGTTGTGCACAATAGCCAAATGCATGAGCTCCGATCTCCTGCAGGGAGGCGGGAACCGTCACCCGTTCCAGCAGATTCTGGTGCCAGAAAGCATAATCCCCCACCTTTCTCAAGCCTTCCGGCAGAATTACTTCACGGATATTCGAATCTCGGAGGAATAAGTAATCGGCCAGGGCAACGGCGCCTTTCGGAATCTCGATGATGCCGTCCAGCAGTCCCGGCGCATAGGCCACCAGTGTCCCGTCCGCCAGGATGATGGATGATTCATCGGTCGATGCCCATTTCCCGTAAAAGCGCGTGAGGTTTTTGCTCTCGGCGAAAACGTTGTAGCCCAGCCGGGAGAGCTTTTCCGGAATACGGAAGGACGTGAGGGAGGTTCCCGAGAGGGCTCGCTCACCCAGTTCCTCCACGCAATCGGGGAGACGGATGTCGGTAAGGAAGGACGTGGCGAAGGCATAGTCTCCCACAAGGGTTAGCGGACTGCCAAAGCTGAGCACATGCCAGCCATCTTCCCGGCTGTTGTGGGAGAGAATGGCCTGGCCGAAGCTGCTATCCTTGAGCGACGAGAGAGGACGCCCGTCCGAAGTGGTGTACCAGATTTGGTTGGGGGCCACGTTATCCGGCCCTGTTTCGTCCTCAGACTGACAGATAAAGCCGGGCAGAGACAGAACCTTGGCCCGCCGAAGCACCAGGTCTTCGTCAAAGACATGCTTCACGTCTCCCGTGTAGGTTTGGATATCCAGCGTGAACCCCCCGGAGTAGGTTCCCGGAGGAATGGCAAAGTAAAAGTCCTTGAGGGTATACGGGTCCAGCTTTACGCCACACTGTAAAGTGAGCGCATTGGAACCGCCCTGTGGCTCCAACTCGGGAGCAGTGGCATAATCGGTCTTCACCCGGAAACTCCCGCTGAGGGACTTACTGTTGTCGTTGGCACGGAGGGTAATGGATCCCACCACGCCCTCTCCGGTCATAGAGACATGTAATACCGAGCACAAATGGATGAAGGAGAGGTAGTTTCCATAGGAAACAGCTATCTTGGGAAGCAGATTGGGGAATCTGGCATGAACCTGTTCAGTCGGTAGCTGCAGCCACAGAAAGGTATTCTTATACCCGTTGGGATGACTTAGCGAATATGGATGCAGGGCCACCAGTTCCTCCCCTTCCAGGCTGCCCGTGAATTTTCCTGTCAACGTGCCGGCGCCTTCCTTCATAGCAAACTTCACGGCACGCATCTGGACGTCTGAATGCAGGGCCAGGGAATCGTTCGGGGTCCACTGGAGGTTAATGGAAGGCAGCTGTTCAATACTGGCCGAAATCTCCCGGATCTTCGGCTGCTCCGGCTCCACCTCTGGTTTTTTGCACCCGGCCAACAATGCCAGAAGGAAAACAACAGATGCCCACGTATGCTTATGCAGCACCATAAATCAGGAAAACGCTTTCTTAATCCTGGGTAAAATAGAGGCCTTGGACAAGACGATAACACATCCTATAAGGAAACCCACAACCGTCCAGATAATCAGCGTTTTGGACCGGCTGTTGGAGGGTTTGTCGGGGACGGTCACCGGCTGGATGATCGTGAAAGAAGGGGTGTCCTTCTTAACTTGCATCTTGGCCTGTTCCAGCTGTTGGGCCATTTCCATATAAATGGAATTTACCACATTGTATTTGAACTGTATGCGTTCCATCTCAATCCTGGAACGGGTGGTAGCTAGATTCTGGGAACGGTCCCGGATGGTGGCCAACTGTCCCTGATAGTTGTTGGCCTCGGCCTTCACTTCATCGTAGCGGGCCTGGACATACTCCAGTTCGGCCTGTGCTTTTTCGGTACGGAAACGGGTGATGGCATCCTGAAGGAGCCGCTGTGCCGCCATGGCCAGTTCGGCCGTCTGTATGGGCTCTATTCCGCTTACCCACATGGTGATGAAACCGTTTCTCGCATCCACAGAAAGGGAGACCATTCTCTCTATCCGCGGGAGCATCTTCTGTTCGTCCCGAGAAAGGAGGAGCGGACGGGGACCTTCTTTCTCCTCTCCTTCGGGAAGGACAAGGGGGGCCTTCTCCCCTCTCAGGGCATTTATGATCAAGCCCGGAAGGCCGATGGTATACTCCTTCAGAACATCCGTCACGCTGGGTTTCGCGTAATCGCGCGCATAGTCCAACAAACTCACCGTTGTATCCGCCTTGGCATAATGAAGCGGGGTGTGCATGAGCTCCAGACGGAAAGGAACGCTGCTAACAATCTGCGGATAGGTGATGGGAGACAAATCCGAAGCCGGAGATGTCCCCAAATCAAATCCCGCCAGCGAAGCCAGGCCGTTCAGGGAAGACTGTCCGGAACCCACCTGCGGGACCATCACGGTGCTCACCGCGTAAGTACGCCTCATGGTGAGGGCCGCTACCAGGCCCAGAATCATGAAGACCAGCGTACACAGGGCAACTGTCTTCCAACCGGCCCAAATGGTTTTCACCAGGGGTGCCAGAATACCGGCATTCCCCTTACCGGAAAGGGGGTTGAATTGTTTCTCCTCCATGGTGTTACTTGCTAACATTCACCGCGTTCCGGGCAAGGATATAGATGGAAAGAACGGAAGTGGCTGCCGCCAGGGTCTTAGCCGCCACGCTCTCCAGATCCACTTTGTTCTTGGGTTCTTCCATCTTTCGGTTACGGTCATCTATCTTGTCCTGGTCCATCCTGAGCGTGATCACGCTGCCGGGCTGTACCTTGGGATAAGAGCGGAAGATAAACGTCTTGGTACCTTCGGTCTGGTTGTTGGGCATGGTAACCGTGACGCTTCGGCGGTCGGCGTACTTGTCAAAGCCGCCGGCATAATGATTGATGTACCACAAAGCACTGTGCGCCCCCTGATAGACAACCGTCTTCTCGCCGCTCACATACTCTTCCGGCACATACTGGTTCATGCGAGTACCCGTAGTACGGATGGTCACCGTATTTTCTTCACGCACGATATTCACCACATCCCCTTCCATCAGGATGGGATCGGCATTGATCTTGCGCTGATTGCTGTTCATATCATTCAGGTTCAAGCCGATAGGACCCCGGTTCCTGTAGGTACGGATGATGGTGGCATAAGGACTGGCATCGTCCTGCAGGCCTCCGGCCATATTGATAATCTCGGAAAGTTGGGTTCGGGAATCCTCCAGCACATAAACGCCCGGATAGCGGACACGTCCGTTGATCTCTACGGTTCGGCCCGTGGCGAAGTTGGGCGTGCGGCGCACTACAACGTGGTCGAAGGGCTGCAACTGGAAAGAGGTTTCCTGCGGATTGTACGCTTCGTCCACCGAGAGTCTGATGAGGTCATAGGCCACCTCTTCCGTCCTAGAGATATTCACGCGGAAGACCTCCACCTTGTTATAAGCGGCACCCAAATCGAAGCCGCCGGCCATCATGATGAGATCGTGCAGCGTGAGGGAGGAATCGTAAGCGACGCCCAGAGGGTTCTTAACGGCACCGCTTATTCTCACTTCACCGATATTGGTATAGGTGGTATTGTCGTAAACCGTCAGTTGATCTCCGGGCTGCAGCAAGCGGTCTCCATCCTTTTCCAGCTGAATGGCGATGTACGAACGTTTGTCCCTGTTGGTCAGGTCTGTACGGACAATATAGGCAACAGGGAAAACGCTGGGCAGCAGTCCTCCTGCCAGGTCTATGGCCTGCGATACGCTCATCCGGTCATTGATGCCGAAAGCACGGGTAAAAGGCTTGCGCACTTGTCCGGCAACGCCGATGGTGGCGATATCCCGGTAATCCGCGAGTTCCAGCACACGGACATGATCCCGGGACTGCAGGACAAAGTCGGGCTGGCCTTTCACGCCCGGGAACGGGACAGAAAGCACCTCCACGGTTTCATCCGGGCGGGTACGTTCCACAATCAAGAAATCGGTCTTGGCTGTATAACGGGGTTTCGCATTCTCAAGGAGGATGCTCAGCCGGCTATTAAGGGCCAAATCATATTGTCCTTCGTAATAAACGTCACCGGAGATGGCTACGTAATCTTCCAGCGGCTCCTGGTTGGCGCGGATGCGGACTACATCTCCACGGACCAGCGATACCTTCTGAGAGCCGGTCAGTATTTTGGACAAGTCGTACTCGTAGTACTTGCTCTCTCCATTCTCGTAGCGTTCTACCTGAACGAAATTGACCTGGGCGTTAACCGACAGGCCTCCGGCATAGTCTATAAGGTCCACCAGCGTTTCTTCCTCCTGCATTTCATAGCGCATGGGACGGTTCACGGCGCCCTCCACCCGTACAATCTTCTTGGCCACGGGAACAAAGAGCACATCTCCATGCTGGAGATCGTAATGGTCACCAGACACATACCCCTTCATGTATTTGTACAAATCCAGAGAATAGGCCTTCCCGTCTCGGGAAAGGCGGATTTCACGGACCGAGCCAATGGCAGTGGGACCGCCGGCCGCAGCAAGCGCATTGAATGCCGTATTGAGGGCACTTAAAGTAAAACCGCCCTGAACACCTACCTCTCCGTAAATGCTCACGAAAATGGTACGTGCCGTGGAAAGAGTCACGGCAATCTGGTCCTGGCGGAATGAATAGTGCTGCGCCAGTTTGGAACGGATGGCGTTGCGGGCCTGGCCCAGCGTCATGCCCTTGAGGAAGATCTTGGTGGCTCCGGCAGGCTGAATGGAACCATCGGGGCCAATCCGCTGGTGAATCTCGGTCTGGGAAGAACCGAAAATGGAAATATGAACCTCATCTCCCTCTCCCAGCACATAAGTATCGGGGGCCTCGGCGCCGTCGGTGGTACGGAATACGTCCAGCGATTGCCCGGTAAACAGGGAGTGTCCGTAGATGTCATCCCCTTCCGTGAGTGAAACGTTGTTTTTCTCTATCGTATCCGCCAGAGAGGCTTCTGCAGCGGCCTCTCCCAAGGAGGTCTGAACAAGATCCGGAACGGGAGCAGCGACCACCGCCGCGGCGTTGGCAGCCTGGGCTTTCTCTGCCTGCAACTGATTCAGAATGTTAATGATTCGTCCCTGATACTGGGTATATTGTGTGGGAGGGATGGCATCCACATCTATGCCATCGGCCAGCAAACGGGTTCTTACTTCGGCTTCTGTAAGTCCTCGTTTGTCCAGCTCGCCCCGGGCTGCCGACAATAAATTGGCCGACTGCGCCAGAAGCATGAGTGGTAAAAATATCAGGATCAAGACTGTTATAAACCTTTTCATCATAACGTTTTCTGGTTGTCATTTTAATGAGGCTATAAATTTAAGAAAAATTTCCTAATAAGAGGAAGTTTATTTAACTTTACATGCCTGAAATGACCAAAAAACAGTTCATACTGTGCATCTGTCTGTTCCTTTCCATTCTGGGGTTTCATGCCAGGGCTCAGGAGACCGATGCGTGGCCGGGGAGAGTCGAGTTCTTTGCCGGCGTGGACGTGAATTATCGTTTTATCAGTTATACGAGCCGTCCCGTTGAGCTTCTTCTTTACGTCACACCCGCCGTAAAATGGCACCCCGGGAAAGACTGGCAGCTCACACTGCAAGGGGCCATCCCGTTTGTAAACCTTTATGGGGATTATTACCGTTATCCCCGCATCAATATTGCAGCCCTGTCCAAAGAGCTGTATGCGGGAAATTTCAGCTTCAAGTTCAGCGGAGGCCTGTTCAGCCGGCAGCGATACGGGCTGGATGCCAAATTCCAATGGGCGGTAACGCCCTGGTTCGCCCTGGAAGGGCAGATAAGCTGGACCGGCTTTTACGAGATGACCAACCGCTGGGCTTTCAGCGCGATGGACCGTGTGACCGGACTTCTATCGGCCCGTTTCTATATTCCGAAATACCGCACGGAGTTCCGCATAACCGGAGGACGTTATATCTATGCCGATTATGGGCTGCGTTTTGCCTGGATGAAGCATTTTTCCCGTTTCATAAGCGTAGGAGCCTTTGTGCAGACAGGAGACCATTACGGGAATCTTACCCTCAGCCCCGTGCGTCTGGGCGCCGGAGCCCAACTTATTTTCATGCTTCCCTGGCAAGGGAATGGCAAGAAAAGGGTAAGCTTCAGACCAGCCTCCAACATCCGTCTCACCTACGACTACAAGAGCGATGAATATGGAATGAAGATGTTTGCCACGGACCCCGAAGAGAACGAGCGCAGCGGAAACTTCAGCAAATCCCATTGGGGGGTGGGCGGCCGATGAAAAGAAAGGTCTTATTGCTCATCATCGCAGCCTGCCTGCTGGGGCAGGTTGCATCAGCGCAAATGTATACGGGGCTCGAGGGTCTTCTTCATACCCCTTCGGCCGAAATGGGCACGTCTGAATCCATCCGGGTGGGCGGTCACTACCTGAACCGCCATTTTATTCCAAAGGGTTATTCAGACATGGACGCTCCTGTCTTTTATGTGGCCGTTACCCCTTATGAGTGGGTAGAGGCCTCTTATATGGTCACTTTTTGGAAGGAAAGCCAGAGCAGTTATGCCCCCGACCGCGCCTTCTTCTTGAAAGTACGCCCTTTGAAGGAAGGGAAATGGTGGCCGGCTTTGGTTGTCGGTGTGCAGGATCCCATCGGTTCTGCCAAGGGTTTTTATCTCACGGAAGATGCTCCCGGCTTCTATTCCAATCTGTTCCTGGCCGCCACTAAGCATTTTCATTTCCTCGCCGGAGAATGGGGCTTCCATCTGGCATGCCGTTACTATCCCAATAAGGGGAACTCCTCATGGTCGGGCATTGTGGGCGGTATAACCTGGCGCCCGGACTTTTATTCTCCATTACGAGTTACCGCCGAGTATTATGGTTCCGGGGTCAATCTCGGCATAGACGCCGGGCTTTTCGGTTTCCTTCATCTGCAACTGATCCTCCAGGATTTCAAGTATTTAAGCGGCGGTATTTGTGTAGAAATCAAATGAATTCCATGTCCCCTATCAAGATACTTTTCCACGCACTGGCTCTGCTGCTCTTGGGTTCCTGCACACTTCAGGATCCCAGTTACGACAGTCTCATGCTGCCGCAAGTGGAGGCTTGGCAAGCGGTACTCAGTGGCCTGATAACCGATTTGAACGGAAATCCCATAAGTGGAGCACGGGTAATAGTGGACGGACAGATGAGCGCGATCACAGATCCATCCGGCGTTTATTCCCTCGAGATTCCCGGACCCGGAGAGTATGCGGTCTCTGCCGAAGCGGAGGGATTTTTCGACACCGGCGCCATAATTACCGCCCCCGGAGGAACCGTCTTATTATCGGCCCAGTGCAGTTTAGTCATGCTGGAGAAACACGAGGTGCATTTTGCAGGCGAGGGAACGCTTCAGTTGCAGAATCTTCAAATTGTAGCCACGAATTTCACCCCCGGCCGCTCCTTCACGCTGCGTACGCTACCCGCAACGGAGAAAGATATGTTCGTTTGTTTTGAACTGGTCCAGGATGAGGGGGCAGAAGGCGCCGTATTGGGAATTAGCACTAATCTGGAGCCCTCGACCCTGGAGCACGTGACTATAAAAAAATACGTCGGAGACAGATGGGAAGAAGCCGATTGTTCCCACGCTACGCCGGGCCGTTATGCCCTCTTTCTCCCTGTAGAAGCAACCATGACCGAGCAGGAAGAGGCCATTCCCACGGAGCCGGGCAACGTCACTACCCTCTATAGCCTGAGCTCCGTCTCTATTTCGGAAGTTACCTACTCTTTCTCGTTGGGAGGTCGTTTCTCTCCTGACGGGAAATCCGACCAACTCAGTTATATTCTGGCGGAAATAGCGAAACGGGGCCACGGAGCCACTACCGTAACCCGGCAAGAACGGGCTCCGGTGAACATCTTCATTCCAAGGGGAATAGGACTCCGGACTATTGCCTTACAAACCTTCTACGACTGGGAATACAGCTATGGCAGCTATCGCGTCGCCGTCCGTAGTTATGGCGCGGCCCGTATCTATTTCGAAAACTATCACCGCGAAGACTTCGCCGGCGGAAGCTACTAAACGCGGGGGTCAATCTTGTCTGTTTTCCCGGAAGACAAGGGCTCCTTGGGCGCACTTCCCCCAAAAACCTTGCTGTCCACAACGCTTCGTACCCACAGCCATATCCTTGTCCGGGTCATACCCGTACTTCGGCGTCCCCAGGCGCTTAACTTATTCCAAAGAGGACTGCCTTCCCCATCGTTCTTCCGGTGCTCCCTCTCCAGATAGAAGTATACTCCCCAAACAAAGAACAAAGACAGGGCAATCACCACATACATCTGAACATCGGCGCTTCCGCCGAGCCACCATACCAGCAACAGCGCCATCACAATCAGGGCATTCATCAAAACAATGATACCGCTCGTGGCAAGATGCGTATAACACATTTCAATGAACAGATGATGCAGATGCGTTTTATCGGAATGGAACGGGCTCTGCCCAGTTGCCATACGGATAATCATAACTTTCAGCGTGTCGAACACCGGGACGGCCAGGATCGCCAGCACCAAGGCCGGCAGGCTCAGACCATCTCCTACGAATGCAAGAGAACAGGGAGAGTCACTGCTCAGCGTACTGAACACCAGGAGGGTGAGGATCGTACCCAGCATGAGCGAGCCTCCGTCGCCCAGAAACATCTTTGAGGTTCGACCAAACACATTATGGAAGAAGAAAGGCAGCAACGCACCTATGGCGATAAGCGACAAGGCAAACATGGCGCGGTCTCCCGCCAGGAAAAAGATAACGGCGAAGGTTGCACAGGCCATAACGCCATGCGACGAACAGTATCCATCCACTCCGTCAATCATGTTAATGGCGTTGATAATGCCCACTCCCGCGACAAGGCTCAACGGCACGCTCATCACATCCGGAATCTGCCGTATCCCCCACAGCCCATGGAAATCATTGATTTCCACCTTCAAGAGCAGAATCATAAGCCATACCACCAACAATTCCACCAGGAATCTCAAGACCACGGAAACTTCCCGCACGTCATCCCATACGCCCACGAAATAGATGGCCGACAAAAGGGCCAGAACAATCCATATCCTAGGGTCGGGATAGATGCACTCCCCCACGATAATCGCCACCACCAGACCGATAAAAATGCTTGTGCCCCCCATCACAGGAACCGGGACACGCTGCAGTTTCCGGGCATTCGGGGTGTCCACAATATTGTGCCTTCGCGCAAACGAAAGCACCCGGGGATACACAAGGGCGGTCACCACAAAACTAATAGAAGCCAGCAAAAAAGCCATACTATTTATTCTTGAGTGAATTCGCCCAGCGGGTATAATCGGCCAGAGGGAGTTCCTGCCACAATCCCAGACGGTAATAAGTATTAGGTTCATGTTCGTGAACCGTACAGCTCAAGCGCAGCACGCCCACCTCAGGTTTGCATACCAGGGCAACCGGCATCTGCATAGCCTCATTGAAAACGGTAAGAACCTCAACGATATGCGACACAAAAAAGGCCGAAAACCCATAAGCGATATATAAGCCTACTTCCGGATTATAATAGAGATGGATGGTCTTACCGTCATTCTCCACCTCATTTTTAATGATGATATCCTTATTCATCTTCTTACAAGATTACGCGTAATACGGTCCACTATTTCTTCTTTCTTAAATCTCTTTTCCATGAGTTCCCCGGCTCTTTTTGCCACTTCTTCCCCCTGGCGCTGCCCATAATCAGCCATCTTTCTGAATCCAAGTGCAATGGCCTCCACATCCGTAGGATTGACACACAGCCCCAGGTCATTCTCCTCAATAATATCCCGCCCCGCACCATTCAGCACACCAAGAATGGGTTTGCCGGCCTGCAAATACGCCTGAATCTTATACGGCTCCGTCTTTTCAATCCCTTCGTCCGGCATCAAAGGAAGGACCAGGACATCGCACTGACGAAGGATATCGGGAATCTCATTATAGGGCCGGCGGCCATAAAACACTACATTTTTCGCACCGATTCTGGCCGTATGATCCATCACTTCCTGCAAATACGAGCCATCCCCCACTATATTCAATTGCGCATCCTCCAGTTTTGCCCTGGAAAAACCTTCCACAGTGTTCAGCAAGTTCTGATACCGGGACACATTCCCCGCAAACAGGAAATGGACCTTTCCCTTTTCAAGCCTCAAGTCACTCTCCACCGGCTGCACGGGTTTTACCCAATTGGGCGCATACACACACTCTTTCGAGGTGTATCGGCCAATGGTTTCGGCAAAACGCCGGCTGGAGATGAAAATCCTGTCACACCCACCAAACAGCCTTCCAATCATACCATCCAGCAACCACTCCGTCATCGCATTTCGGGGCGCGCCATAGGCCCACACCACATCGGGCCAAAGATCACAGGTCCAAACATTTACCGGTACGCCCAGCTTCCTTTTTGCATATAGTGCAGGATAAATCACCGTCATGGGACCCGTCTGG
>Ga0310696_10007345_pt1 | contig 12948 bp, 11 predicted proteins | sample AusTroGonzalo_MG_4_FD_203885 | JGI IMG/M metagenome (GOLD analysis project Ga0310696, IMG submission 203885) | Bovine rumen microbial communities from tropical cattle in Woodstock, Queensland, Australia - Gonzalo_02 (v2) (version 2) | ecosystem: Host-associated > Mammals > Digestive system >... | reverse complement strand
CGTTCCAGCGGAAGAAATCCTTGGTTTTACGGTCGTAATCGTTCAGGACCTTCCCAAGGATCTGCTCGTCGTCGGTATCGCAGAATGGCTTTCCGCCTTCCTCAGGCACGTCCGGCAGGGCCTGCAAATAGGGGTAGTCCTTATCTTCCCAGCACGTGCTGAAGCGCTCCATGGTTCCTCCGCAACACTTGGAATAACGGGCATCGCAGAGTTCTCCCTTGTATGTGAGGACGCTGCCCCAGGTAAGGTCCACCGCATCCCGCACATTCTGCCCGATGGCACCGTCCAGGCCTTGGTAGCGCTGGCAGTGGTCGTCGGCACACACATCGAAACGGCCGTGGGTATGCAGGTTGCTCATGACCCAGGAACGGGAGATGATGGCGTGTGCTTTCAGGAACTCGAGCGGAGCATCCGCATGCATCTCGGAAGATATCACGCTGAGGAGGTAATCCTCCAGCCCCAGGCGGTTCACCGCACGGATTTTGTCCCCTTCCACTATGAAACGGAGCCTGCCGGCGAAACGGCGGGTGATCTTCTGTTCCCAGTGGAATCCTATGCCTATGGTGATATCGTGCAGGATGAAGCTGGGCTCGCTGAACAGCGTGGAACGGGTGACTGCGTCGAAGGTGAGCTCGTCGTAGAGAGACCCGTTATAGTTTATCTTTCCGTCCACCCAGCTGACGCGCTGAGGGCCGGCGCCGTCGGAGATGATTTCGAAGGTTATCTCCTTGGCAGCCATTATTCCCACGTCGATCTTGGGCTGCTTGCGGGTAAGCCTCCAGACCACGAGGGCATCGTCTTCTTCGCTCACGGACACCTCTTCCACCATGCTGAGCAGTTGTTCGCTGCGTATCTTCCGGAAATCTTCCTCGCGGGGAGCGATGAAGAATCCCGCCATGTCCGCAGCACCCGGACTCATCGTAAGATGGTCGTCCCCCTCGGCATAATAATGGTGGGAACGTAGGTTCGAGCGCAGTACCACGGCCGTACGGAATTCTCCGTTCTTATACCAGGAATAAAGGTTGAAGCGGGGCTCGCTCTCCCCCTCCCTGCGCGGAGAGCACTCCAGCAGACGGTAGAAAAGCTTGGCCATGGATTTCTGGGTAGTTCCTTTCAGGATATAAACCCCGCGGGTATAGCCTTCGAACTTGTAGAGAGTCGCATCCTGCACCCTCTCCAATACGTCCACGGCATTGTCCAGGGCTTTGTCGGCCGCTTCTTCCAAGGGCAGCACGCCTCTGGGGCAGGCCTGGAAGTGGAGATGGTCGGGGGCGGACGCTCCGCTCATGGGGCCGTTGTAGAAAACGGTAAAGTCCTGATACATCTTGGTAAAGAGCAGCATATCCGGGAAATGGTGCCAGATAGTCTGGGGGAGATGCTGGTCGCGGACTATCACAAGATGGTTGCGGAATATGGGGAAAGGGTTCACCTGCACGTTGTAGCTGCGGTGTTTCTTACCCTCGTATTTGACGTGGAACTGCTCCTTGGGGCGGTTGCCTACGCAAAGGAAGCAAGGCCTCGCGGCGATGGACCGTTCGTCTATCTCGGCGGTAGAAGATGCTATGCGGCAGGGGTTGAGCTGCACGCTCACGGTCAGGTCGCCTATCTTGAAGTATTTGTACTCGGCGCTTTTGAGCGAACGGAAATTTGCTGCGGCCATAGGCCACACCGATAGCTGATCTTTTATGAATTTATGAATGTCGGCCATACTATAACAGGGCGTAGAGCCTATCCTTTATCCTGAAGTATTCCTGCTCGAACTGGGGAGTGAAGATCTCTTTTCCCATGGCGTCCTCGATCTCGTGTACGGTCCACCAGCGGCCTTCGTCCACCTCGTCGTTGTCCGGCGCTATCTCCCTGTCCGTAACGGTGGCGAACACGTTCACCATCTCGGACTCCACTGGGGAATTCCATATGTAGCTATCCAGCAAGGTAGGGTTGAAATCCACGAAGCCGAGCTCCTCGCCCGCTTCGCGGAAAAGGGACTCCATCAGGCTCTCTCCGTAGGTGACATGGCCGCCGACGGCGGTGTCCCATCTCCCGGGCAGGAGGTCCTTGGTCATGGAGCGTTTTTGGAGGTAGAGATTATCGTAGGGATCGATTATATGCAGATGTACTACGGGATGCAACAAGTCCGGACGGCCGTGGCACACCTTTCTGCTGCTGCGTCCGATAACCAGCCCCGAAGGCTCTATGATAGGTAGAATCTCGGTATTTCCCCGGGCGGACTTGATTGCCATCAGAGGTGCCGGGTCGGCAGGGTAGAGGAGTTCGGCCATGTTTTATTGATAATTGATGATCCGGAGTTCCTCTGGAGTATAAAGGATGGAATCTATGAAATCGGGGGCTGCCTGGGCAAGGACTACGAAAGTGGCAAGTGCTACGGCGGCAACGGCGGCCACTATGAGAATGGTGACCAGCGTGACCTTCAGCCATTTCGGGAAATGGCGTTCGCGTCTTACCTTTTCTATTTTGACCTCGGGTTCGGCTACGACTTCTTCTATTGTTTCGTCGGCGGGTTCCACCAGAGGGATTTCAGGAATCTCCATAGGGGCCGCATCTTCTTCGACAGTCGCGGAACCCTCCACAAGACTTACCAGTTCCTCGACCTTGGACTGGACCTCCTCCCGGGTCTCGACATGGTTCTTGAGAGAAACCGCTGCCAAGCCGAAACCGTCGGGGAATATATCCAGGTCCTCGTCGGTAATGAAGAAGAAGTTGTTCTGGCGGGTGGAACGCAAACGCCCCAGGCCGGGAAAAACGACCAGTTTCTTTTCGAGAAGTTCTTTTTTTGCTTCCTCCAGGAAATGCTGGAGTATGGCTTTGGACTGGTCGTAATCGATGCCGTTGCTTTCGCTGTAAAGGGATACAAGTGAATCATCCTCGGAACGGCTGGGGATGAAAGTCACCCTCCTGTAGGGAGGATTGATGGTATATCCCTTATCCGAGAAGCTTGCAGGGACCATTTCGGCCATAAAGGCCCCGAGCCCCGGAAGGCCGACCTCCTCATGATCCAGCAGCAGCTGGCCTATCATTTTAGACAGCAAGGATATGTCCATAGAAGTGCAATCTCTTTACAAGATTACAAATATACACAAAAAACGCCTTTCAAAAAAATGTAAAAAATTTTTGCACTCTTAACTTTTTGTACTACCTTTGCAGTCCACAAAATTCCTCCTTAGCTCAGTTGGTTAGAGCACCTGACTGTTAATCAGGGGGTCCTGGGTTCAAGTCCCCGAGGGGGAGCAGAAAGGCCGAGACGCAAGTCCCGGCCTTTCGTCCGTTTATACTGTCCCTCTTCCCTGCGGCGGGGCTAGTTGCTTTTGGGGGTGAAGATGTAGAAGCAGTTGTCGAGTTCGGCCTGGCCTGCAGCGTCAAGCCCGGGATTGCCGAGTTTGGCGAGGTTGAAAGCCCTGTAGTTCCAGCTTGCCCACCAGGTATCGTTCACTTCGACCAACTGAGTGGTAGTATTGCCGGGACGGGACGATGAGTTGTTCTTGGAAGTAAGCGAGACCCACCCCTCGGGGCGATACTGGAAGCCGGACTTGAGCACAATCAGCGAACCGTTGGGGATCTCGGACTTGGTGAACATCTGCGTAGCGGCGAACTGGTTCAGGTTCGAGGCCGTGCTACCGGTAGCGGCAGATATGACCGTAGATTTGTCGGTAGAATTCCAGTAGGCATTATGCGCTATCTGAAGTGTGACGGCGGAATAATTGGTCGGATCATAACCGTAACTCCGCATTATCTCTTCGGGAGTATTGCCACCGCCTCCTCCAGTACCCGGGTAAGATGACTGCGTGACAGCATAAGGGGTCGAGTAGGCAGACTCCACCGACTCTTTGATGGCAGAGATGAGCTTGTCGGTATAGGTATAGGAAGACGGCTTGTAGCTAACGTCGGCTATGCTCTTGCCCGTTATCTGCCTGGCCCACATCAGAGCGGTGAGAAGGCGGCCCACATCGTAGGACATATGATATCCGTCACGGGTGATATTGTCACCTTGGAAGCTGGTACGCATATTCTGGACCGCGGTTCCGCAAGGGATGACGAACGACACCTCGTCGTGGGCCAGCACCTTGGTCTTGACGCAATTCACGATTGCGTTGTACATGGTCATCTGGTCGTTGCCGTACTTGTAGAACTCGCTATGCGTGGAATTGCCCTGGTAGGCCCAGGTCATATGCCACATCATGGTAGCACCGGGACAATACCCCTTGACCTTTCCGATGATGGTGGAAAGATAGGGCTCGTAGGTATCCGGCATTCCGGATGACCCGCTGGCCTGCTGCATGCTCACGAAGTCCCAATCCCTCTCGCGCAGGGCGGCATTGGCGGCATAGTTGTTCTTGCTGGACCAGCTGCCGCTGTTGTTGGTGCGGTATTCGTACGCACTCGAATAATTGTTGAGATTCTTGGCATGGGTCTCCAGGGGGCATCCTCCTATGTAGAGGTTGCCCAGGAAGATATCCTTGTAACCCATTTGCTGGAGAATCTGGTAGAGATACTCCATGGCATCCCAGGAAAAACTGTTGCCTAAAGCCAATATATATATGGAATGTACGGATTTCTGGCTGATCGTGAAAGAAGCCCTCTTGGTGAACACCGAAGTTGTGATAAGCACGGTACCGGTACGGGAGCCGCTGGTCTCGTTCGCCGACACCACGAAGTCGTAGCCCTTGTCCGTGCGGGTGGCAGTCACCCAATCAGGGACCTCGATGTTGACAGCCATATTGGTATTGACTGCAACGGAGAAGCTTTCGCCCGCAGCAGGAGACTTGCGGTCGACAACGCTCACCTCGAACACCTCGGGGACGGCTGCAGCCTGCGACACGGTGATGGTCTGCGTGGCCGAGCCGGCCGCGATGGAAAGGGTTGCCTCGCGGGCCGAAGTTGCAGAGTTTGCCGAAGCACGGAGTATGGCTTCGCAGCGCCCGGATGCACCGGATGCCGGGGTAAGGCTCAGCCAGTTTGCCGAAGACGTGGCGGTCCATTTCGTGGAAGCCGTAAAAGCGATGGTGGCGCTTTCACCTTTAGCCTCCATGGAATAGGTGGAAGGAGTATCCAGGACGATGGTATCCTTATTATTGGCGTCGTTCTTGGATGTGTTCTCCTTTCCGCAAGCGGCGGCAAGGACTAACAGAAGAACGAATAGTGTCCTTTTCATATGTGGTTATGCGTTTGGTTATTTTGTTCCGAATGCGAATACGCAATGGCTGGTATATGTCTCGCCGGGCTTGACCAGGGCCGAAGGCCACTCCGGCTTGTTGGGAGAATCCGGGAACTTCTGGGTCTCCAGGCAGATGGCGTGGCGGAAATTGTAGACGATCCCGCCCTTGCCGGTAACGGTCCCGTCAAGGAAATTACCTGAATAGACCTGGATGCCGGGTTCGTCGGTATAGACCTTCATCACTATGCCGCTGGCCGGGCAGAAGAGTTCGGCAGCAGGCACGGTATCGTCGCCATCGGTATCAAGGACCCAGTTATGGTCGTAGCCGCGGGCGAAATGAAGTTGCTCGAAGTCGGCGTCTATATCCTGCCCCACAGGCTTCGCAACGCGGAAATCCATAGGAGTACCTTCGACCAGGAGTATCTCGCCGGTGGTCATGAAGGTAGAATCCACGGGAGTGTAGGCAGAAGCGTTGATGAAGAGTTCGTCAGCCGCAACCGAATACTTGTCGGGCTCTCCGGAAAGGTTGAAGTAGGAGTGGTTGGTCATGTTTATGAACGTCGGAGCGTCAGTAGTGGCCTCGTAACGGATGTCGAGGGCATTATCGTCCGTGACGGTGAAGGTCACGCAGGCCCTCACGTTGCCGGGGAAGTTCTGGTCGCCGTCGGCGGAAATGCGTTCCAGCTTGAGGCTGTTCCCGCTCTTTTCCACAAGATTGTAGAACTGATACTGCCAACCTCTGGTGCCGCCGTGCAGGCAGTGCCCGAAGTTGTTCCTGGGGAGCTGGTATTCCTTGCCTTCGATGGTAATCTTGCCATCCTTGATGCGGTTGGCATAGCGGCCGATCGATGCACCGAAATCGGTTTCATTGCGGGAAGGATAGTAATCCTTGAGATCGTCGAAACCTAGCACCACGTCGCGGGGCTTTCCGTTCCTGTCGGGAACCACGATGGACACTACACGTCCGCCGTAATTGGTAATGCTTACTTTCATCCCCGAATCGTTCTTGATGGTGTAAAGTTCAGGGACCTGGCGATTACATGCCACTATGGCAATCAGGGCTGCCAGCAAGGCGATCAGACTCTTTTTCATATTATTTGACTCTTAGTTTTCTGCCTATCTTCAATGTGGTCGAAGGTGTGATGCCGTTCAGTTTGCAGATGGCATTCACGGTAGTATTGTATTTGACGGCCAGTTTGCTCAGGTTGTCGCCGGCTTTGATCGTATGATAACGCGCGGCGGCCATCTCCTTTGCGATGCGTTCTGCCTCGGCGCGCTCCTCTTCTTCGGTCTTGTAGATTTCCTCTTCCTCCTCTTCGGACTCGGGATAATACTTGGACGAAGGCGAGAGGTACTTACGCTTGAGCACGAAATAGCCGTGGCGCAGCACGCCGGATTCGAAATCTATCAACCACTGGGGGTCGAAGGCAAAACCGTCGTAGCGGGTCTCGAAATGCAGGTGCGGGCCGGAAGAACGGCCGGTAGAACCACCCAGGCCTATGACATCTCCGGCAGAAACGTAATCCCCGGCGGAGACATTCCTTTCCGCCAGATGGGCGTATGTGGTTTCCAGACCGGATGCGTGCCGGATAATGATTACGTTCCCATATCCGCGGTTATACATCGAACAACGGACCTTGCCGTCGAAAGCCGCATAGACAGGAGTCCTCATAGGGAGAGGAAGGTCCACGCCCATATGGTTGCGGCGGCGCCTCCATCCGAAAGGAGAGAACACCTTGACCTGCCTGGGGCAGCAGAAACGCGAGCTGGAGTCGGCTAGGCAAAGGGTTATGCGTATGGGCAGATCCTGGAGAGGGGTCCTGAACGGATTCAGTTCGTTCTCTTTCCAGTTGTTGCGGAAGATGCTGCTGTCGGCAAGGAAGCGCATGTCCTTGGCATAATGCCAGGTGCCGTCGTTCAGCAGCACTATCTTTATTATGGGGTTGGATGTGTCCAGAGTATCGTGGACCGCAGGCTTCTCCCCGGGGATCATGGATTTCACGGGTTTGCGGATCTCACGGGGGATAAGGGCCTCAGCCTCCTTGATGCTGATACGACGATCCTGCGCTCCGGCCACCAAAGGCAGGAACGCAAGCAATAGAGAAAGGATACTTGCTTTTCTCATCCGGCTATGCCCTCTTCCCTCCGAACTGCCCCTCGATGATAGCGGCTGCTTCTGCAATCTTCTTTTCAAGAACCTCGTCGGTGGTAGCTTCGCAGATGAAGCGGAGATAAGGTTCCGTGTTGGAAGGACGGATGTTGAACCACCAGTCGGGGAACTCCAGACGGTAGCCGTCGAAATCCATCACTGCGTCGGGTTTCCCGGCCGACTCGAAATGCTTCTTGACTGCTTCCATGGCACCGGCCTTGTCCTCGACGCGGAAGTTGACTTCGCCCGAATTCTTATACTTGGTAAGTTCGTCGATCTGCTGGCTGAAGGTCTTTCCTGCACGCTTGAGGGCAGATACGATGCGGAGCACTATGATGCTTGCGAGCATACCGCTATCGGAATAGAAGAAATCCTTGAAATAGTAGTGGCCGGCAAGTTCACCGCCCCACAGACCGTCGATTTCGCGGAGCTTGGGTGCTGCGAAGGCACGGCCCACACGCCAGGTGTGGAGTTCTGCGCCGTACTGCTGCAGATACTCTCCCACGGCCTTGGAAGAACGGATTTCCTGGAGGACGCGGGGATTCTTCTCTCCCCTTTCGTCGCAGAAGTACTTGGCCATCATCGCGATGATGAGGTCGGGGGCCACGAAACGGGCCTTATCGTCGACGAACATCACACGGTCGGCATCGCCGTCGTAGATGACCCCGAGGTCGGCGCCGCACTTGGCAACCAGATCCTTGAGAGGCTGGACGTTCTTGGGAATGAGCGGGTTGGGCTCATGGTTGGGGAAGCGTCCGTCGATGGTATCGAAGAGCCATTCGGCATTCTCGTCCTTGTATATTTCCTTAGCAAAAAGATTCGCCATTCCATTGGACAGGTCGAAGGCAATCTTTAGGTTGCTGAAATCCCCTTTGTATTTCTTTAGGAAATTGATGTAGTCGGGTTTGATGTCTATTTCGCGTACGCTTCCCTTCTTGGCGGCGGGAGGCGTCGGACGGCCTTCCTCGATCCAAGCCTTGATCTGCCCGAGGCCGGTGTCGAGGCCGACGGGAAGGGCATTCTCGCGGGAGACCTTCATCCCGTTGTATTCCGCGGGATTATGGGACGCAGTGATCTGCACCGATGCCTTGTAACCATAGTTGGCGGTGCCGAAATACACCAGAGGGGTGCTGCTCAGGCCGATATCGTCGACATCTGCGCCGGCGTCGGTTATGCCTTTGATGAGATAGTCATGTACCTCAGGAGAGGAGACACGGCAATCGCGGCCCACCAGGACCTTGTCCGTCTTGAGGAGTGCGGGCAGGAAATAGCCTACCTTGTAGGCGGTATCTTTATCGAAATCCACGTTGTAGATTCCTCGTATGTCATATGCATGAAATGCTCCCATAGTATTTAGTGTTTAACTCACAAATATACAAAATAAATAGTTTTGAGTATATTTGCATCACATTTAAGGACAAAAGGCTATGAAACAATCCCTGAAATTTCTTGTAGGCCTGGCGCTCATTGTCGCAGGCGTTCTTTGGATACTCCATGTTCTCGGCATTCTCGATTTCGAATTCTCTACGAGAGGGTGGTGGACCCTGTTCATTATCGTTCCCAGCATATTCGCTCTTTTCACCCAACCCGACAAGGTCGGCCCTTGCATCGGCATAGGACTCGGTGTTCTTTTGCTGCTGGCCGCCCGCGACATCATAGATTGGAGCATGATGTGGCAACTGGGCCTGGCAGTAATGGTAATAGGTTTCGGCTTCCAGCTCCTTTTCTTCAAGTCCTGTCACTCCGACCCCAAGATCTACGAAAGCAAGAACATCTCCCGTGACGGAAAAGACATCCGCCACATCAACTCCTGCTTCGGAAGGCAGTACCTGACCTTCTCCGGCGAGAAGTTCGACGGTGCCGAGGTGGATACTTCTTTCGGGTCCCTTACCCTGGACCTCAGAGGTGCCATCATCGATAATGACGTATTCATCGACGTGAACGTAGCTTTCGGCGGCATGGTAATCATCGTCCCCGAAGGTATGGCAGTAAGGATTTCCGTGAGCAGCGGTTTCGGCGGAGTATCGGACAACCGCCGCATCAAGGTAATAGACGGCAGCCCCCTCGTGGCCATTTCCGGCAAGGTGGCTTTCGGCGGGCTGGAAATCAGGAACTAGATTATCGGATCTTCGAATTGTACCTGGTAGGTACCTTTCCTGAGGATATACGCTGGAGTTTCTTCACCACCAGCTTCTTACGTATGGGAGCGACAAGGTCAGTGAAGAGTACTCCATCGAGGTGGCTGAATTCGTGCTGCACCATACGGGCTGCGAAGTTATCGAATTCTTCCACCTTCTTTTCGTAGTTCCCGTCGTAGTACTCCACTTTGATCTTTTTCGGGCGCACCACGTCGCAATAGACGCCAGGGATGCTGAGGCAGCCCTCGTTGTAGGTGGTTTTCTCGTCGCTTTCTTCCAATATGACAGGATTGATGAAGGTGCGTTTGAAGCCTTTCAGATAGTCGTAGATGTCGGCCATCACGTCGCCGTCCACAACCACCACCCTCTGGCTTACGCCAATCTGTGGGGCGGCAAGACCGCAGCCTTCGCTGGCCGCCAGGGTGTCCCAGAGGTCGGTGACCAGTTGCCGGATCTCTTCTTTCTTTTCAAGTGCGGCGGGCTCTGCCTTTTCGCGGAGCACCCCCGAACCGTACAGGTAAATAGGTCGTATCATTTGTTGTTGTTTCTATCCATATAACTCTGCAGGATGATTGCGGCGCTGATCTTGTCGACCGATTCCTTCTTGCGGCGCTCGCTTTTCTTCATTCCGCCGTCGATCATGGCCCGATGGGCCAGTACGGAAGTAAAGCGTTCGTCTTCCAGGCTCACGGGTATGGAGGGGAAGCGTTTCGCAAGCTGCTTCAGGAACACGTCAACATCGGCCGCGGCCTCCGAAGGGCGCCCGTCCATATTGACCGGATACCCTACGACGAAACGAACTACCCTCTCGGAAGTAGTCAATTTTTGAAGATATTCTATTATCTTTGCAGACACTACGGTTTCGAGCGGAGACGCGAATATCCCGAGCGGGTCGCTCATGGCGACACCCACTCTGGCGCGTCCGTAATCAATACCGATCATCCTGTCCATCAGGGTGCAAATTTACGAAGTTATTATGGGAAAAAGAAATTTTGCGGATTGGAATAAGCTCTACAGAGTATCCCTCGTAGAAGACCGTACGCACCAGAGGATCAAGTTCTGGAGGTTCTCCAGGATAGGGTTCATCGGGCTTGCTGTCGTAGCGCTGATTTTGGTATCGCTGCTTTTCTGGTCCATCATTTCCTTCACTCCCCTGCGCACCACGATTCCCGGTTATCCCGACGACCATTTCAAACGCGGCGCAATAGCAAATGCACTTAAGATAGATTCCCTCGAAAACGAGATGACCCGCTGGGCCATCTACGCCCAGAATCTCAGCCGCATCCTCGCCGGGGAAGAAGGCCTCAAGGCCGACAGCCTGCTCACCGCCAACACCAAGGAATACCTGCGCAAGATGAGTGACGAACAGATTATCCGCGGGGATTCCATCCTGCGCACCAGCGTCAGCAACACCGAGCAGTTCAACATCTCCGACCGCAAGCGGGAACTCCCCCTCGAAGGGCAGCATTTCTTCTCGCCTCTGAAAGGTACGATCTCCCAGGCATTCGATGCCGTGCTGCATCCCGCCGTGGACATCACCGCACCTGCAGGTGCCGTTGTGAGTGCGGTGCTGGACGGAACCGTCATCTTTGCCGACTGGGCGGATGCCACCGGCTATTCCCTCGCAATCCAGCACGACAGCGGAATCATTTCATTCTACAAGCATAATCAGAAGCTTCTGCGCAAAGTCGGCGACAAAGTCAGCGCCGGCACCCCCGTGGCCCTGGTGGGAAGCACCGGCGGACTCACTTCCGGGGATCATCTGCGCTTCGAACTCTGGTATCAGGGCGAGAGCGTCGATCCCGCCAGATACTGTAAATTCTAACATCTCCCGAGAGTGAAAAGAAAGATTGCAATACTCGGTTCCACCGGCTCAATAGGCACCCAGACCCTGGACATAGTCCGGCAGCACAGGGACCTCTTCGAGGTGGAACTCATCTCCGCCAACAATAACGTCGCGCTCCTCGCCGAACAGGCCAGGGAATTCGACGTGAACAATGTGGTCATCTGCAATGAAAACCGCTATGCAGAGCTCTTGGAAGCGCTTTCCGGCAGCGACAGCAAGGTCTTCGCCGGCATCGGCAGCCTATGCTCCCTAGCCGCTGCGGAAGATGTGGACATAGTGGTAGGCGCAATGGTAGGATTCAGCGGACTCCGCCCCACCCTCGCCGCCCTCGAAGCCGGGAAGATAGTAGCCCTTGCAAACAAAGAGACCCTGGTCGCGGCCGGCAGCATCGTTACCCGTACCATGCGCGAGCACGGGGCCGTAATACTGCCTGTGGATTCCGAGCACTCGGCCATCTTCCAGTGCCTTCTCGGCGCCCAGGGAAATGCAGTAGAAAAAATACATCTCACAGCATCCGGAGGGCCTTTCCGAAGCTGGCCCAAGGAGAAGATAGCAGCTGCCACCGCGGCTCAGGCCTTGAAGCATCCCAACTGGAACATGGGGGCTAAAGTCACCATAGATTCGTCCACCATGATGAACAAGGGTTTCGAGGTTATCGAAGCCCGCTGGCTCTTCGACATCCCCGCCGAGCGCATCCATGTGGTGGTGCATCCCGAATCAATCATCCACTCCATGGTGGAGTTCGAGGACGGCGCCGTGATAGCCCAGATGGCCAGCCCGGACATGAGGGAGCCCATAGGATTCGCGCTCAGTTTCCCTGCCAGGATCACGGTGGGTAACAAGAAACTGGATTTCGGTCAGATCGGCAGCCTTTCTTTCAGCGAAGCGGACATCGACCGCTTCCCTTGCCTTGGTCTGGCATACGAGGCTATCAGGCGTGGCGGAAACGCCCCTTGCGCCTTAAATTCCGCCAACGAAATCGCCGTTGCAGCATTCCTGGAGGGCAAAATAGGGTTCTACGACATCGCGCGTCTGTGCGAGCAGGCGCTCGCTGGCGTGAATTTTGTTGCAGCCCCTGAACCCGACGACATTTTCGCCACTCACGCCGAGGTTGCCGCTAAAGTCCGGGAAGCTATCCGATAATGGTCTTTTTAATGAAATTCGTGCAAGTTCTGCTTGCATTGTCCATACTGATCATAGTGCACGAATTCGGGCACTTTACCTTTGCGAAACTGTTCTCTATCAGGGTCGAAAAGTTCTTTCTCTTTTTCGACGCCGGAGGCACTTTCCTCTTCAGCACAAAACGCAGCAAGTGGTTCACCAGCATATGCCCCAAGGCTCTGGATTGGCAGACCGAATACGGAATAGGCTGGCTCCCTTTCGGAGGTTATTGCAAGATTTCCGGAATGATAGACGAGAGCATGGACATCGCCCAGATGAAGCGCAAGCCCGAAGCTTGGGAGTTCCGTACGCACAATCCCTGGCAGCGCCTGCTGGTAATGGGCGGGGGCGTGCTCTATAATTTCATCTTCGCAATCATCGCATTCAGCATAATCATGGCCATCTGGGGGCAGAGCTACATACCCAACAAGGGAAATAAGATCTACCCTAATGCGCTGGCCGAGGAGATGGGCTTCCGTGCGGG
>Ga0310696_10007344_pt1 | contig 12948 bp, 7 predicted proteins | sample AusTroGonzalo_MG_4_FD_203885 | JGI IMG/M metagenome (GOLD analysis project Ga0310696, IMG submission 203885) | Bovine rumen microbial communities from tropical cattle in Woodstock, Queensland, Australia - Gonzalo_02 (v2) (version 2) | ecosystem: Host-associated > Mammals > Digestive system >... | reverse complement strand
CTCATTTACAAGAGCGAACGCCTTGTCAAACGACAGATTCTTGGGTGCTTGATTACGTTTGTTGGCATGGTGCTCGTGGTGCTGAATGGAAAGTTTATTCTAAAGCTTTCGCCGGTGGGCGACTTGCTTGCGTTTAGCTCGTCGTGTATGTGGGCTATTTATTCCTTGATTGTCCGACCGCTCAATGGAAAATACTCTACGCTTTTTATAACGCGAAAGATGTTTTTCTATGGCGCGCTCTCGTCAATAATCATTATGCTTGGCGAAACGGACAAGTCTGTGCCGTGGCAGAATTTTGCGGAGCCGGTCGTGTCGCTCAACTTTTTGTGCCTTACTGTTTTTTCGTCGCTATTTGGATACCTCATTTGGAATAAGGTGCTGAAACAGCTCGGGACGGTCCTCGCTAGCAACTACATTTATGCGATTCCGCTCGTGACGATTATTACCGCCGTTATTGCGCTTGGTGAACATATTACAGTTGTCGCGATTGCGGGGGCGGTCGCCATTGTTGCGGGCATGGTCCTTGCGGAGTGGAAGCCTCGGGGATGACAATGCCCCGAATTGTTTACTATATTTTTCATAGGTAATGCCTTATGCGGTAAAACGCTGTATCGTGTCGCCGTAGATGCGATATAAGAGAATCCCGTGAAAGCCGGGAACGGTCTCGCCGCTGTAAGGGAGGACGAAACCAGTATAAACCAATGCTTGCCGCAAAGGCGGGTGTGAAGGGGCTGGAAGTAGATTGATCCCCGAGCCAGAAGAACTGTAAGGCACAACAGGCGCTTTGCGTCATGGATTGTTAAACGGTGCGAAAGACATCGCTTTGCATAGCCACGCGATTGCGTGGGTGTTTGACTGCATGTATTCATTCATGCAGCCGCTATTACGTTCGCATGTTCGTGGCCGTGCTGTTGACGAGCGTTTTTTCTTTTTCCGAAGAGTTTATTCAAGATTTAGGTGAGTCCTCTGTTTACGGGACGGGTAGCGCGAAAAAAACTTTGCAGGCGTTGTCAAGCTATGCCGAGATTCTGCCCGAAGCGTGGGAAGGCCGTGGACTTTCGGCGGCTGAAGTTTTGGCGGCGCTTCCGGGCGTGCAATATACTCGTCAGGGCGGCGTCGGGAGTTTCCAGACGGTGAGCATTCGCGGAGTTTCGGCGAAAAACATTGTCGTTTGCATGGACGGAATCCCGTTGAACGATGCGTCGGGCGGTGCGGTCGATTTCGGTTCGATTGACTTGAACCAGATTGAAAAGATTGAAGTCTATAAAGATCGCGTGCCCGCGAAGTTTGGTGGTCGCGGAATTGGCGGAGCAATCAACTTTGTGACTAAAGGGGCGAAACCTGCCGAAGCGATTCTAAAGCCTGACGAAAAAAAGACGGCTCGCATTCTTCTGAGCTATGGCAGCCATGGCACATGGGAAGCCTCGACGCAGATGCTTTCGCGATTGACGGACAGTGTTTCGGTGAATGCGTCTTTGTCGGCAAGGCACAGCGATAACGATTACGAATTTGAAAGCCAGAATGGGACTCCGTACAATCCCGATGATGATTTTACGGACACACGTAGAAATGCGGAATTTACGGAATATTCTGGGCTTGCCAAAGCACGCGTTTTGCATGCGAATGGCGTGTTTTCGACGCTGAATTTTAACTTTAGCCGTTCGGAAGGCGGAAATCCGGGGCGAGATGATGCTCAGACTGCGGTGGCTGGCTACAAAGGCGAATTTGCGCAAGCGACTTACCGTGCGGAACTACCGCAGTTGCTGGGCTGGCTTTGGTTGGAATTTTTGCTGACGGGCAAGTTCGAAAAAGCTGAGTCGCATTCTTATTATCCGCTTGACCATATTGGGTATGCGTCTTCGACAATGCAAGTTTACGGCACCGCTGGTTACAGTATTGTACCAGAAATTGTTGCGAATTATTCGGATGACCGATTCGAAGCAAATGTGCGTTTGTCTTATGATGCGGCTTATTATTCAAAACGCGGTACGTCATCGGGCAAATGGAATCTTACCCGGTATTCGACAAATGTTTCTGGCGATGTTTCATACGAAATCTATAAAAACTTGTTCGTAGGCGGCGAGTCGTCGGCATCATTCACCAAAGACGATATTCACGGTGGAAAATTTGTGCAACCCGCTTCTTTGCTGGACTTAAAAACGGAAGAAACGAACAATTTTTCATGGACGGGACGAGGCTTTGTGCGTTACGACGCCCCGAATTCACGCTATGGCGGAAATTTGAGTTTTGGACGTTTTGTCCGTGCTCCGCAACTGATGGAACTTTATGGTGTTTATCCAGGAATGCTCTCGAATCCGGATTTGAAAGATGAAACGGCTTTGCGTTTTGAAGTGGGCGGTTACTACATGATTCCGAAAAGCAGTACCGCAATCCGTGCGACTTATTTTGAAACGTTTTTGGATAATGGCATTTATTGGATGATTAGCGGAGGCTTTGTGAAGCCGCTGAATATCGGGGAATCGCATGTGCGTGGATTAGAAGCGGAACTGGAAAGCAAACCGAAAAAATGGCTTTCCGTGATTTTACGGGCTACATTCCAGGATGCCGAAGACCGTAGCAAAGAAAAACACTATAACGGTAAACAACTTCCGAATGAACCTGCGCGTTCGTATTACGCCGAAGCCCGCTTTGATCTGCCGTACCATTTTGATTTTACGTGGACTTCGGAATACCGCACCGATATTTATGATGACCGGGCGAATCGCATCAAGCAGCCCGCTGTAGATTTGCATCATTTCTCGCTTGGCTATGCACCTTTTGAAAAAACGCGACTCGTTTTTGCGCTACGGAACCTGACGGATGAAACTTACAGAAATCCATATATTCCGTTCCCAACTCCGGGTCGAGAATACAAATTAACATTAACACAGGGGTTTTAAACCCCGCGCAGAATGGGGCTTGCAAAACTTGTAATTCACATCGTCTGCGAAAAACATAAAAAGGAACCACTATGAAAAAACTCCTCTCTCTTCTTGTGGCATCGTCCTTTGCATTTTATATGCAAGCGTGCTCGGATGCTACATCCGCCGATGACGACGAAATCGATCTCGTCAGCTCGTCAAGCGATGGCGATGCAAGTTCTTCGAGCAAGGCAAAATCTTCTTCCAGCAAAAAAGTGAAGTCCTCTTCCAGCAAGAAGACGAGTTCTTCTTCCGTGAAGGCGAAGTCCTCCTCGAGCAAGAAGGTGAGTTCTTCTTCTGCTAAGGCGAAATCCTCTTCCAGCAAGAAGGTGAGCTCTTCTTCCGTGAAGGCGAAGTCCTCCTCGAGTGTGGCAAAGTCTTCTTCCAGCGTCGCAAAATCCTCCTCCAGCGTGGCAAAATCTTCTTCTAGCGTCGTAATCTCTTCTTCCAGCGAAGAAGTGGTGACGACGTATGTGTTCGGATCGGATTATACAACGGGCGAACTCCGCTGGGTTGTGGATGGCAAGATTTCTGCAAAATCGATCCAGTTGAATCAGGATTCCAAGGTTATCAGCGCCGGTGAAAATATCTTTGTCCTTGAAAGATACGGTGCTGACAATATTGTATTAATCGACCAGAAGGGTCAAAAAATTAAGTGGCAGCAGTCCTTTGAAACGAACGATAACCCGAGCGATGTCGTGAAGGCAAGCGATACCGAAGTTTGGGTGGGCTTGGAAGGCCCGAACAAGATTGTGAAGGTTGCTGTTGCGGACGGCAAGGTGACCAAGACCATCAAGACGGATGACTTCGCAAAGGCAGAAGGACAATTTGCAAACGTCGTCGACCTCGAAGTGAGCGGCGATACGTTGTTCGCTCTGTTCCGCCGTGCCGTGGCTGGCTGGCCGGCAGGTTATCCGGATCCGGGTCTCCTCGCTATGTACAAGCTCAATGACGGCACTTTGCTCGATACGATTAGGCTTGCAAAGGTGGACCCGTCGGCAATGGCTTTTGTTAATGGTAAACTCTATGTGGCCTCCGCTGGCCAGTACGACGCATCGGGAGCGACACTTGCTGATGATACTCGCGGTATCGAAGTTGTCGATTTTGCCAAAAAAGCTTCTACGACTGTTGTAGATGGCACGAAACTCGGTGGCGGAATCTCATCGTTTGCTGTTGATGCCAAGAACGGCATTGCCTATGCCGCTATTTACAAGAACTATGGCGATGTGCCGCTTGTTCAAGTGGACCTTTCTGCAAAGACGGTGACGTCCATTGCTGGCGTGAGCGATGTTGAAGGCAGCCTTGCTTTTGATGCGGCGACAAGCTCCCTTTATATTGGAGACCGCGTCTATGGTAGCGAAGCGGTTTATGTATATAAGGCTGGTAAGGTGAGCAAGCTTGAAGCTGCTGCTGGCGTTCTCCCGCCGTACAGCATTACTATCATGAAGTAATGCGTTTCGTCATTCTGAGGGCGTAGCCCGAAGACAACTCAGAAGGCGAGCGTTGCAAAAATGACCATGCTCATTTTTATAACCGAGCCAAAGAGTTGGGGCTTTAGCCCAATCCAGTGAAATCTTGATTTGCAATATCGGGACTTTACTGGATCCTGCTCCTACGAACCTAAGAATTGTAAGCCAACAAGTGGGCTACAATTCTATATCCCCTTATAGGGTCGGGATGACGAACTGAGCTGACAATACGTTTAGTTCGAGGCGGCTAATCCAAGCCGCCTTATTTTGTACAGCATCATTCGCGGGCTTACGGAAAGGTCGCGCCCGGCGGCGCTCATGTTGCCGTCATGACGGCGGAGCGCTTCGCTTAGGATTTCGCGTTCATAGCTGTCCATGAGCGTTGTGAGCGGGCTGTTGCCTTCGGGGAGCACGGACGTGCCCGAGGTGACGTCGGTCTGTAGCGTTGGCGGCAAGTCGTAGGCGTTGATGCAGACGTCCGTGGTGGCAAGGCATGCGTGTTCGATGCAGTTTTCGAGTTCGCGGACGTTTCCTGGCCAATGGTAGCTCATGAGCATGTCGATGGCGGGCGTGCTTAACCGTAAAATTTTCTTGCCGTATTTCAAGTTCATCTTTTCGATGAAATGGTCCGCTAAAAGTAAAATGTCCGTCTTGCGTTGAACCAGTTCGGGGAGCGAAATCTGGAAAATGTTCAGGCGGTAGTAAAGGTCTTCGCGGAAGGAACCTTGCTGCATCATGGTTTCGAGATTCTTGCCGGTGCTGGCGATGAGGCGCACGTTGGAGGGCTGGACGATGTTGCTCCCGAGGCGTCTGAAACTTTGTTCCTGGATGAACTGCAAAAGTTTGACTTGCGATGAAATGGACAAGTCCGCAATTTCGTCTAGAAATAGGGTGCCGCCGTTCGCCTGTTCGGCCTTGCCGATGTGCCTGTTGGTGGCTCCAGTGAACGCTCCGCGTTCGAAGCCGAAAAGTTCGCTTTCAAACGAGTTGGCGCCTTCGGTGAGCGCATCGCAGTTTAGCGCAATAAAGGGAAATTCTCTGCGTTCCGAAAGTTCGTGGATGCTCCGGGCGACATATTCCTTGCCGGTTCCGGCCCTACCGCGAATGAGGACTGTGGCGTTCGTGGGGGCGATTTGACGCACGAGTTTGCTCACTTCGCGCATTTCACGCGTGTTCCCGATGAGTTCACCCGGAATGCCTTCGATGATGTTGCGGATTTTTTTGCATTCCGCCTCGTGGAGTGCCTCTACGGATTCGAAATTCTCTCTTAAAATCCCCTGAATGCTCTCTAGAAGTTCGCTACGCTTGCGAACCTTTTGGATTTTCTCGACAATGGCCGCGAAAGTCGTGTTTTCAAGGGCTTCTATATCCATTTTTTTTAGGGGCGTCTCTGTTGCTGCGCCGAGCCGTCTTTGCGACCCGACGCAGCTCTAGGAGAGATGAACGGTGTTAATATAGCAAATAATTGTTGTGTTGTTTTACAAAAGTGTAATAAATTGATTAATTTTTACAAAAATGTAATAAAATGGGCGAAAAATAGGCGATTTTGTACAGTGCAAAGCTCAATTTTCGTTGCTAATTTTGTTGCAACTAAACAAAAGGTCGGTAATAAAGCCGTTTGCCGTCATCCTGAACGAAGTGAAGGATCCAGAAAATTGTAGAACAGCACTGGATGCTTCGTTTCTCTCAGCATGACGTGTGAGTAATAACTTTTAAAAAAGACTGGTAAAAAATGAACAATAGTCGTAATAAGGCCATCTACGATATCGCAACAGCTCCGGTGAGTGCTGTGATGCCTGCAGCTCCTGCGAACGTCGATTTCTATGGCGAAGACGTTTTCAACGCCGACGCCATGCGCACTTATCTCCCGAAGGACATTTGTGAGAAGTTGCTTGCAACGATCGACGAAGGGATTGCGTTGGACCCGAGTATTGCCGGCGATGTCGCTCACGCCATGAAACGTTGGGCCATGGATCGCGGCGCAACGCATTTTACGCATTGGTTCCAGCCTTTGACGGGTTCGACTGCCGAGAAACACGACAGCTTCCTTGAACCGTCCGGTTGCAAGGCGATTATGACGTTCAGCGGCAAGAACCTGATTGTCGGTGAACCGGATGCTTCGAGTTTCCCGAGCGGTGGACTCCGTTCTACGTTCGAAGCTCGTGGCTATACGGCCTGGGATCCGACTTCTCCTGCGTTCATCAAGCGTCATGGTAATGGTGCCACGCTCTGCATTCCGACGGCGTTCTGCAGCTACACGGGCGAAGCGCTTGACAAGAAAACCCCGCTCCTCCGCAGCTTGCAGGCTCTTTCGAAGTCGACTCGCCGCCTCATGACTTGCTTCAAGGCCGGCCCGAAGAAGACGACGGTCACGCTTGGCGCCGAACAGGAATATTTCCTCATCGACAAGAGATTTTATCTGCAACGTCCGGACTTGTATCAAGCCGGTCGCACGATTTTCGGTGCAACGCCTGCGAAGCACCAGCAAATGAATGACCATTACTTCGGCAGCATCCCGAGCCGCATCTTGAACTTTATGAACGATGTGGAAAAGGAACTGTGGAAGCTTGGCATTCCTGCTAAGACCCGCCACAACGAAGTGGCTCCGGCGCAGTTCGAACTCGCCCCGCTCTTTGAAGAGGTGAACCTCGCTTGCGACCACAACATGCTCGTGATGGAAACGCTCCGCAATGTGGCGGACCGCTACGGCCTCGTTTGCCTGTTGCACGAAAAGCCGTTTGCTGGAGTGAACGGTTCTGGCAAGCACAACAACTGGAGCCTTTCTTATGGCAAGGGCAATTTGCTCAATCCGGGCAAGGACCCGCACCAGAACGCGGTGTTCCTCACGGCGATTTGTGCCATCATGTATGCTGTCGATACGCATGCCGATTTGCTCCGCATGACTTGTGCCGGTGCCGGTAACGATCATCGTCTTGGTGCCCACGAAGCTCCTCCGGCAATCATTTCCATTTACCTTGGCGATCAGCTCACGGACGTGATTGAACAGCTCGAACAAGGCGTGCCCAAATCCAGCAAGCAAGCTGGCGCGATGAAGCTCGGTTCCGATATGCTCCCGCCGCTCCCGCGTGACGCTACCGACCGCAACAGAACATCTCCGTTTGCATTTACGGGCAACAAGTTCGAGTTCCGTGCACCGGGCTCCAGTCAAAGCTGCTCTGAACCGAATGTTGTCTTGAATACGATTGTCGCCGAAGCTTTCGACATGATTTCGGAACAGCTCGAAAAGCTCGATGACAAGAATTTCCACACGGGCTTGCAAAAGATTTTGCAAAAGATCGTGAAGGAACACAAGCGCATTCTTTACAATGGCAATGGTTACACCGAAGAATGGGTGAAGGAGGCTGAAAAACGCGGCCTCCCGAACATTCGCACGTCTATGGAAGCGCTCAAGGCTTTGACGAAAGACGAAAACATTGCGCTTTTCGAAAAGTACGGCGTGATGAACCGTGCCGAGATGATTTCCCGTTACGAAGTGAACAGCGAGGATTACCACAAGCGCATTCACATCGAAGGCGAAATCGCTCGCGACATGGCTAAAAATGTCATCTTGCCGCGTGTCGTCGAGGCGTATTCCAAGGCGCTCAGGACAAACGAAATGGCTTTGAACCAAGGCTTTCCGGGGCTTGATGGCTATGCCAAGAGCATTGGCGAGGGCATGACTCGTTTGATCGCTGCGATTGAGACGATGGAAAAATCGCTCGGTGGACTCCATGAAGGTATCGTCGACGCGATTGCCGCCCTCCGCAAGGAAGTAGACGGCCTCGAAAAAATCGTGCCCGATGAACTCTGGCCCTTACCGAAGTATAGAGAGATGCTTTTCATATATTAGTCATTGGTCAGTAGTTATTTGTTGATTGTTGTTGGCTAATTGAAAAGCCGCAGGGATGAACTGCGGCTTTTCTTGTAATCGTGATTTTTAACTACCAATAACTAGTCGTTTCGCATTGCGCCTTAGAACTTGAACAGCATGCCGAAACGCATCTGGCCGTCGCGAACACCGTCTGCGCGGCCTACGTTCTTGATGGTCGCCCAGTCAAACTGCAAAACGTCGGAGAGCATCACGCCCACGCCAAAATCGACTTCGTTACGTTTGCCGACTCGGTCGTACAGATAACCTAAACGAAGAGCAATGGTGTTGGAATAAATGAACTCCGTACCGAAGTTGAATACGCCCTGGAGGAATGAATTGACGTTTTGGTCATCGGGCTTGACGATTGATTTCCAGCAAGCGATGTAGAACGGCTCCGGATCGCCGTTGTCGTCGTCAGACACGACTTCGCGGTTGTAGTCGAATGCGACTGTCCACTTGTAGTCGGCCATGCTGAGAATTTCATAAGAGAGTCCGAAACGCCAGGTCAACGGAATCGGGTCTTCGATCGTCTTATCGACGTAATAGACGCTCGGACCGATGTTGGCGAGAACCAACGCAATGTTCAGCTTCGGGACGAGGAAGTTTTTCTTCAAGACACCGATATCGAATGCATAGCCGAACGTGGTCGCTTCTTCTTCGCCTGCAGCGGCGCCGGAACTCAAGTCGGAGTAGAAGAACTTGATGGAGAGACCGAGGCCCCAGTCGTTCGGGAAGCGCGTGCCGTAGCTGATACCGCCGACGATTTCGGAACTGTTGTAGGCCACGAGGTCTTCGGCGTCCAAATCACCAGAAACGACTGTCGAACCGAACGAAACGAAGTTCACGGAAAAACCGAGCGTTCCCCAGTCGTTCAGCGGAATCGTCATGCCTCCAAAGAGATGGTAAAGGTCCGGGATGTTGAGAACCGGCAAAAGTTTCTCGTAGAAGGCCGTGAGCTGGTAATCGGCGTCTTTGTATTGTTCCATGCCGTTCGCCGTGCTGAACCAGACGTCGTTTCCTTCGGGAAGGACTGCCCAGACCTTGTTTGTCGAAAGGCCGTTGCCTTCGTGGTAGTGCGTCCATTCGTCGTCACGCTTGGTGACCGTTGGGTCTTCCTTGGAGCTGCGTTCGAGTTCGGCCTTACGTCCGCTGGCGGTTGCGTAGTCCGGCATGTGACGCCATACGCCGAGGTCCGTTGCAATCCAGATGGCGCCCTTGCGGTCTACGGAAACGTCGTTCACGTTGTTGTTTGCAAATTGCACCTGTTCCCACTTGCGGAGCGTAAAGTGCGAGAGACCGCCTTTGTGGGTTGCCCAAATGTGACCGGAGCTATCGACGGCGAGTGCGGTCGGGGAGAGGTCCATGATGCCGTCTTCTTGGTTGAACAGGCTCCAGCGGTCCTTGTCGTTTGCGCTTTTCTTCGGGGTGAGGCGTGCCACGCCTGCGCCATCGACTGCCACGAAAAGTTCCTTGCGGTTTTCGGACCAGACAAGGGCGTTGATTTTTTGGCTCGGGAGAACCTTGCCCTTCTGTTCGAAGGCTCCGTTGCGATAGACGAAAAGTCCGTTGTCCGTTCCGATCCAGAGTGAGGCGCCTTGCTTGGCGAGTGCCGTCACGCGGCGTTCGCCAAGTTCCTTATCGAAGGTTTTCCAGCCCTTGCCGTCAAAGCGGAAAAGTCCCTTGGGGGTTCCGACCCAGAGTTTTTCGGTAAGGCTTTCGTAGAGGATGGCGGTGATGGTGTCCTTCACGACCAGGTCCCAGGGCATTTTGACTTCGACCACGTGTGATTCGTCGTCGGCGTTCTTCACGTCATTGAAAGCTTTTACGATGCGGGTGTATTCGTCGAGTCCTCGTTCGGTGCCAACATAGGTTCGAACGGCGTCTTTAATCTTTGCGTTGCCTTGCAAGGTGACGGAGTAGTAGTTCACCCACTGTTCGCCGTCGAACTTGAGAATGCCTTGCGTAGTGCCCGCCCAAAGTTCGCTCTTGTCGAAAAATCCGTTCTTGCTGCGGGATGCCATGTGGGTGAAGAAAGGAGTCTTTTTAGCGTCAGCGCTATAGGAACTGCGCCATTCGTCGGCGAGAGGTCCGAATGCAAGACCGGCCGGGTTGTAGTACATGGCGGTTGCATCGTCGGCTAGGGCAGCTCCGACTTCGCCCATACCGAGCTGGCGGGCGCCAACCGGCATTTGAAGGGTGATAATTGCCGAACCTGCAGCGAGTGATATGGCAGGCGCCAAAAGGATAGCAGATAATAATGACTTACGCAAGTTGCCTCCAATCCGGGATGTTATAGGTGTTTCCGTGTGTCGGAATCACAGCTTTCCATCCGGATTTACTCGGGTTTTCCCAGGGCTGCTTCGGTAAAAGCCTACAGTCACAGCCTAAAACATAGGGGGGTAAAATTTCCGCGTGATTGCGAATCTGTTCGCGGGTGATGAAATTTTCTTCGCTGACGAATTTACAATAATTCTTGCCTTTGGGACCAATCTCTATTCTGTAAGTGGCAATGCCAACTTTGTCCCCTTCGTCAATTGTCTTGATTGTTTCTTCGAGCGTCCGGTTCCATTGCTCGATGTAAGATTGCCTTTGTTCCGGTGTGAGGTCCTGCGTCTCGAGCCACGCCCTGATGGATGCTTCGGAAGGTTTCACGGCGGTAATCGTTTCGCGTGCGGGGCGTCCGATGGCGGCGTATTGCCCCGATACGTCGATGACCGGTTTGGGTTCCTCTTTTTCGTCTGAATTGCGCGTGCCTACGTAGATGCCGATGCCGGCGAGCACGATGGACAGTAGCACAATCGCAATGACGATGATGATTGATAGCATATTTAAATCCGTTTACGATAAATCTTTACTCTCAAAAACTAGCATTTTCTATTTTATAAGATAGGAGATATTATGCTAAAATTAAAGTTTTTTCTTGTGTTACTTGCCTGTAGTGTTGTCTGGGCGGTTCCTTTCAAGGTCGAAATTGTCAAGAATGGTGATGGAGAGCCTATCCGTGCGGGCCAACTGATCAAAGTTCATTACAAAGGATACCTGGCGACGGACAGCGTAACGGTAAACCAGGCGGCTACAGATTCTACTGTTGAAGCTCCTTATTTTGCGAATTCTTACTATAGCGGTTCGCCCCTCGAATTCACTATTGGCGTAGGTCAGGTGATTGAAGGCTGGGACAAGGGTCTCGTGGGCATGAAGGTGGGCGAAATCCGCAAGCTCTCCGTGCCGTCGGTGATGGCGTATGGCGATAACTCTCTCGAAGGCATCCCGGCGAACAGCGACTTGATGTTCGTTGTTGAACTTGTTCATGCAGACAAACCGCTCGAAGCAGACAAATTCCCTGCGGACGTGGAAAAGCTCAAGTGGCGCGACATGGGCCGTGGGCTCAAGGTCTATGACGAGAAGGCCGGCAGCGGCAAGTTGAATGCTGCAGGTAACATAATCAAGGTTCATTATACAGGCTGGCTTTTGTCGGGCCGCAAGTTCGGCAGTTCCAAGGATCTGGGCAAACCGCTTGAAACGATTATGGGCGCCGGCAAGATGATCAAGGGCTGGGAAACGGGTCTCGAAGGCATGCGCGAAGGTGGCGTGCGCTGGTTGCGCGTTTCGCCTGCGATGGGCTATGGCGCTACGGCGTTCTCGATGATTCCGCCGAATTCCACGCTCGTGTTCCGCGTCGAGATGGTTTCGACGGATGTGGACCCGGAACTCGCGCAGAAAATGGACTTTTTCCCGGATACGACGCTCCTCAAGTACGAGAACGGCCCCGAAGGTTTGCGTTATGCTATCGTGAAGGCGGGCGAGGGCGAACCGGCTCGTTCCGGGCACCGTGCCATCGTGCATTATACAGGATGGATGGTGAACGGCTACAAGTTCGACAGTTCCCGCGATCGCGGTCAGCCGTTTGCGTTTGAACTCGGTTCAGGCAACGTAATCCGTGGCTGGGAACTCGGCGTGCAGGGCATGCTCCCCGGCGAAAAGAGAATCCTCGTGGTGCCGCCTGGCCTTGGCTATGGCAGCCGCGGCGCAGGCCCGATTCCTGGCGGCGCAACGCTCATCTTCGCTGTGGAATACCTCGGGGAAGAGTAGCGGCGGAGCCGCAGTAGGCAGTAGGAAGTAGACTGTAGGATGGCGTCATCCTGAACGGCATTAGCCGTGAAGACAACTCAGAAGGCGAGCGTTGCAAAAATGAGTTTACTCATTTTTATAATCGAGCCAAAGAGTTGGGGCTTTAGCCCAATCCAGTGAAGTCTTGGTTATATAGACAAGTCCGCCGTGTGCGGACTTTTTTTGTGGGAGGGGAGGTGTATTTGTATAAACCGCATTGGTTTCAAATAAATTAATTAGTGCAATGAAAAATGAAAAATTGTGAAATAGCCGTTTTTTACGTGAAAAATGCCAAAAACCAGGCAGAATTCACGTAAATTTCGCCATTTTCCCCAAAAACACCTTTTTTCGCATTTGTAACTAACCACCAACCACTGCGCCTTCGGCGCCGCCCATTGACAAAAAATCCATACCAAATGTTTACATGGTTCGGTAAATGTGCTATGTTTTAAATATTTTAAATATTGATGGTTACTTTTTCTGACATAGCGGACTACCGCGACTTCTTGAAGGAATTCTACGACAGGCGCAAGGTCGAGATGCCCTTCTACAGCTACCGCATGATGGGTGATAAGCTAGG
>Ga0310696_10007343_pt1 | contig 12951 bp, 8 predicted proteins | sample AusTroGonzalo_MG_4_FD_203885 | JGI IMG/M metagenome (GOLD analysis project Ga0310696, IMG submission 203885) | Bovine rumen microbial communities from tropical cattle in Woodstock, Queensland, Australia - Gonzalo_02 (v2) (version 2) | ecosystem: Host-associated > Mammals > Digestive system >... | reverse complement strand
AGTTCGGTGCTCCCGTGAACGCTGGCAAGATTGCGGAGATCACAGGTATCGACCGCAAAGAGGTTGACAAGGCTTTTGCCGAGTTGAAGAAGGAGGGTGCTATTGTGTCGCCCGTCCGTTGCAAGTGGCAGCCCGCTTGAGACTTGATTAAACTGAACACAAAGACACGAAGACACAAAGGCTGCGCACAAAAAAACTTTGCGTCTTTGTGTCTTTGTGTTCCATTAAAAATTCATTTTCTAAACAAATACAATATGGGCGCTTTGGGATTTTTTGCGTATATTTGTCCGCAGATTACAAACTACAGAATATGAAAAGACTGATAATCTCCCTTGTTGCACTGATCACGATGCAGAGTGCTTTTGCTGTCGATAGGCTGTCGAGTTTACCCTGCCCAATCCTTGGTGGAGAGTTGAGCAATTCTGCCGCTACATCGGTGGCAGACATCGACGAGGTGATGCCACGTATGCGGTCATTGGGACTGAACACGGTACTTGTTCCTGCTTATTGGGAATTGATGGAACCTGTAGAGGGAAAGTTTGATTTCACGCTCATCGACCGCACTATCGATGTGGCGCGACGCGAGCAGCTGCACGTGGTGTTCCTTTGGTTCGGCGTGTGGAAGAATTCGATGTCGTGCTATGCGCCAGGCTGGTTCAAGCAGGACACGAAGCGGTTCCCTCGGGCGATGACCGCCGAAGGGAAACAGATAGAGATTGCCTCGTGCTTCAGCGACAATGTGCTGCAGGCAGACCTGAAAGCGTTCTCGGCACTGATGCGGCATATCCGTGAGAAAGACCCGCTGCGTGAGGTGGTCATCATGATGCAGATAGAAAACGAAATCGGTATGCTGGAGTCGGCACGCGACCATTCGCCGTTGGCGGAGAAAGCCTACCTAAAAGAAAAGTGGGCAGAGCGTTACGGCACGGACGAATATGCCGACGAAAAGTTTATGGCACTGAGCTATGCCCGTTATGTGGAGCATCTGGCTAAGGCAGCCCGGGAAATACACGACATGCCGCTCTATGTGAATGCTGCTATGAACAGCCGTGGGCGCCGTCCTGGTGAATATCCGTCGGCAGGACCTTTGGCACATCTCATAGACTTCTGGCACGAGGGAGCACCCAGCATCGACCTGCTCGCTCCTGATATCTACGACACAGGATTCAAATCGTGGTGCGCGCAGTATGCGATGCCTTTGCGTCCGCAAGATGGAGGCGCGGTAAAGAACCGCCTCTTTATCCCTGAGAGCCGATGCTGCGAAAACAGCGGAGTCCGTGCCCTCTATGCCTTCGGCGAGCATCAGGCATTAGGTTTCTCACCCTTCGCCATCGACCAGGCCAGCGAGAAAGAAACGGAATCGGTTACAAAGGCCTACACCCTGCTGCGCCAACTATTTAAACTCCCCTCCTTGGGAGGGGTTGGGGGAGGTTCTTGGGGTTTACTCTTCGACCAAGAGGACCGCGAGCGTATCATCAATGACGACGGTGTAGTAATGACCAGCCGCCACTACTTCACCCTCCCATGGGATCCCCGTGCCACCGACGGCACCACTTGGCCAGAGGGCGGCGCTATGCTCATCCATCTTGGCAAGTATGAATATCTGTTGGCAGGCAACGGTGTGGTCATCGATTTCAAGACCCCTACTGAGAAACAACAAGAGCAGCAAAAGACATTAGGCGAGGATGGCTTTGCAGAGGCTGGTGGGAGTACAAGCCAAAAGGCGAACAAGCGCTTTACTGGTAAACGCCTCGGTCTCCTTTCTGTCGATGAAGTCGCTGTCTCTGACGACGGCACGATGCAGTACCTCCGTCGCCACAACGGCGACCAAACCCATCAAGGCCGTCACGCCCGCATCGGCGTCGGCGAATGGAAAATCCTCCACATTAAACTCTATGAGTACTAAACGATTATTATGCGGACAAAAATGAACAAGTCACACATATTCGGATATCTGTTGGGACTGCTTATCTTTGTGATAGGCATTCCGGTTTTGATGTGGTTGGTGTCAGGACGGCCCTGGCCATACGCGCCTGATTCTGCTATACTGTGCATAGTGAGTTTATTTCTCGCCATCTGTGGACTGGCTCTCAGTATCTATAGCATCGTCTATATGCGCATCGTCGGTAAGGGCAATCCTTTTGATGCCTACGGACATGAGTTGGCTCCGAGAACGAAACATCTGATGACCAGTGGCCTGAAGGAGTTCTTTGGATTTTATTGCAACTTTTCGCATTGCTCTTACGTCTAACAGATAGAAACTTTTAAAGAAAACGATTATGATACTCTCAACAACCCCACAAATTGAAGGTCACACTATCCGCGAATACAAGGGTATAGTGACAGGTGAAACCATTATAGGTGCTAACATGTTCAAGGATTTTTTTGCTGGCATCCGCGACATCGTAGGTGGTCGTGCAGGCGCTTATGAGAAAGTGCTTTCCGAAGCCAAGGACACCTCCATGCAGGAGATGATGCAGCGTGCCCAGGCTATGGGAGCCAACGCCATCGTAGGCATCGACATCGACTACGAGACCGTCGGTGCCAACGGCTCAATGCTCATGGTAGCCACGAGTGGAACGGCAGTAGTTATCTAAATAGACCACCCCTAATCTTGCGAGTGACGCCGTTTCTATCACGATAGATGAGCAGGCCTTGTGTGCTGTTGTTGGCACGGCGGCCGTCGAGGGTGTAGAAAGACGAGAGGTGAGAGGTAAGAGGTAAGAGGTAAGAAGTGATGGCGGTTGCGGCATTGGCTGTTCCGTAGGCACTCAGACCACCGTATTCATTGACGGCCTGCACCTGCCAGTTGTCAGCCTCGGTATAGCCATCGAAGGATGTCTCTTTCGTGAAGCCGACCACCTCGCCATTCTTGGTGATGACATAGCAGATGGCGTAGGGCACTGCCTGCCATGTAAGCTGGTTGCCTTCGCTCTTGACGACCGGTGCGTCACAGGCCTCACACATCAGATCGGGCTGCCAGTTGTCATTGCCGCCGCAGACGTTCTTGATGGTGTACTCGGCAGCCTCCTCAGCGGTGAGCGTGTTTTTCACGTTGAACACCTCATGCTTCTGACCATTATTATCGGTATAATAGTAGTAGGTCTCGCGCTGACTCAAATCCACGGGATTGCCATTCTTATCGACAGTGTTGTATTCAGCCCAGAGCACGGGCAGACCGCCCATCGTGTTATACCACCCCTTGGCAGGGATATTGATGAAGGTCTGTGTATTGATGAACACGGTCTTGGGCTGGTCGTGCCAGGGACGTCCCAACCATACGTCGGTGACGTCGATGCCCTTGCGCGGACGGATAATGTTGTTCTGGAACACATAGCCCCACTTGGTGTCGGCCGTATGGCGCGGTGCCACGATATAGCCGCCACTGGGACGATTGATCTGGATGGTGTCGCCATCGAGATAGACGTTGCCGTTGTTATAGATGAAGTCGACGGCACCCTCGATCAGCGAGTTCTTGATATAGTGGCGGGCGGTGGAGCTGGAAGAGGTGATCCAGGTGTCCTGATAGCTGAGCAGGGCCACGTTGTTCATGCAGACGCGGTCGGCCACGGTGTTCAGGGCCAAAGCCTGCGGACCGGCGAGCTTCTCGTAGCCGTAGCTGTTCTCGAGAGTGATGTTCTCTAAGAAGGTGTCGGTACCTTTCACTACGACGGTAGCTCCCGGGTCAACAGAATAGGCATTGTCGCCACCGCAGAGGCGGTTGTCATAGATGACGGTCTTGTCGCGGTTCTGACCGATGATGTGCAGATGCGTCTTCGTGGCAGGGATGTCGATATGCTCATGATAGCAGCCGTTCTTCACGAAGATGAGCCAGGGCTTGGCACGTCCGGCAGGTGCCTTGTCGATGGCTTCCTGCAGGGTCTTGTAGTCGCCGCTACCGTCCTGTGCCACGACGGCATCATAGAGCTTCGCCTCAGGTTGCTGACGCTCCATCGTGGTAAAGCTGATTTCCGTTGCAGCGACGGGCTTGCCGCTACGGCTCACAAGCACGCCCTCGGGCATGGAGAATGTATAAGTCGTGTTATAAGCCAGTCCACTATATTTGAAGATGGCTGATTTACCGCTGATAACAGGAACGATCTCTTCAGAGTTGAGAGTTGCTTTGCCTTCGCCAGCTTTGATCTTGTTGTCGAAGTTCAGGATGATGGCACCATTACGCGAAACACCGGTAGCCTTATCGGCTGGATTGCTCGATACGAGGGTTGCCACTTCATTGGCAGCACCTGTGGCATCGGCCAGCACGAAGATGTCGGCAATGGCCGTACCGTCGTTGGCACTCTCCACACCCGTCATCGGTGAGTCGTAGTCGGGCATGAAACGGATGAAGAGTCGGTCAACACCGGCAGCGTCGGCTGGCAGGTCGAACTCCTGCGAGTCCCAACCACGGTTCGGCAGGTTATAGGTGCCGAAAGTCTTGAAGGTCTGACCGCCGTCGGTGCTGTATTGTGCGAAGATGATACTGTGTGCATTATAGTCGTCGCCGACAGAGGCCGAGAGCTTCAAGTTCTCGTAGCCTTTCGACGAGAAACTGATCTCGAAATAGTAGTTGCCAGTGAGCGGACGCCAGACACGCGCACCGTACTTGCCGTTCATCAATCCTGCTGCCGCGCCATTGGCCAGCCAACTGGTGGTCTCTCCGGCAGCATTGCGCAACGAGAGCAGTCCTGCATTTTCGCTATCTGCTTTATAGTCGCCAGCACGTTCGCTCTTGGGATTGTCGTAATAGAGATCCCAGCCCACGATATAGTCGGCAGCCGAGAAGTTGGCGGTGATGTTCTTCTCTGAGTCCATCTTGATATCATATTCAGAGGCCGTACCTGTAGCATCGCCTTCCCAACCGGTGAAGGTCAGGATGCGGTTGTTGAGGGCCATGATCTTCACGTCTGTACCTTCCTCATAATAGTGCACGCCATCTACATAGTTGCCTATAGGTAGGAACTGCACCAGATTCTCATTGGCACCACCTGTCCATTTCATGTTCAGGGCATAGACGGTATTTTTCGTGTAAGAAGCAATCAACTCCGTATTGCCCATGATATCAAACGTATAGGGATTCTCCGTAGAAATCATGTTTCCCTCAGCATCCGTCCATCCGGCAAAGTGATAGCCGAAGTTCTCTGTCGCGCTCAGTTTTACCTCATCGCCCTCATCAAATACCTCGGCATTTGGTGTCACCATCAGTGTACCGGCCTTCTCGTCAGCGAGCGACACGGTGAGCGTGTACTGTTTCGTGTCCTGCGGTGTTCCCGAAAGTGTTCCTTCGATAATGATGTCACTGAAGCCAACTTGTTTGGTGTTGCCTAAGCTATAGAGATTCAGGCGCAGACCGCAGAGACCGTCGCTGCCTTTTGCGCCGTTGATATTCTCGCTGACTTCAGTTACGTTAGGCGTCTTGTTATTACGGTTGGGAGTCAAGGCCGAAGCAATGGTTTTTATACTGCCGTCGGAAGCCACCCATGAGACATCTACCTTACCGCCATCGGTTCCATAACGGGTCATATTAAACGATACCTTTGTCGGTGTGAAAATCATGCCTTTCTTAGGGATGAAGTAGAAGTTCACGGCATTTCCATCGTTGGCTGAAGCATCCTGCTGGGCTGGTTGGATGAGGGTCTGTTGACCAACAGAACCCACGCCCTTATAGGTGAGCGATGATCCGAGCTCCACATAGCTGGTTTTGAAATAATCGGTCATCTTTTCGTCAGGTCCGTAAGTCGCCGTCTGACCCTCTTGTCCTTCGTGGAAAGGAAAACTGATACTGACCACTTCTTGTGCACTGGCAGTGGTGAGGCCAATCATAAGTGCAATAGCCATCAGGCTCAAAAGTCTTTTTTTCATTTTTAGTAGTTTGTTGTAGTTTGTTTGCGGCTGCAAAGATACGAATAAGTGAGCGAAATACCAAATAGATTATCTGACAAACGTGGGTATTTGCCATAAAATAGGGTGGGAAAGTCAAAAAATGCAGTTGAATGTTGGAATAATTGTCGATCTTTGCACCGAAAACAAACTACGATGATGATAAATAGATTATTTTCATTATGTGTCCTATGGACGTTTCTTCAGTCGTTAGCTGTGGCACAAACAGATAGGAAATACGACTCACAGTCTTTTAAAGGTCTCATGCGTGAGACTTCGCCAACATTCTTTCAAACAAAGGAGGCTCGCCGGATTGGCGACCAGATACTGTTGTATCAAAGGGTTACTGGCGGATGGCCGAAGAACATCGACATGGCAAAGCCGCTATCCGAAGAAGAACGGGCTCAGGTGATGGCGGATAAGCAGAAGCGTGACGACTCTACCACCGATAATGGCGCAACGAACATGCAGCTGACCTACCTGGCCCGTCTGTATCAGGCTACGGGAGAACAACGCTACAAAGATGCTTTCCGCAGCGGTATTGACTATCTGCTCAGCGGACAGTATGAGAACGGCGGATGGCCACAGTTCTGGCCTGAGAATCGCGACTATCAGGTACATATTACCTATAATGACGATGCAATGGTCAACACGATGACACTATTACGCGATATAGCAGTCCAAAAAGAACCGTATCAAGGTGATCTGACGGATGAGAATTTGCGTCAACGAATGCAGGCCGCTTTCGATAAGGGCATAGAATGTATCCTTGCCACACAAATCGTCACTAACGGAGAACTGACTGTTTGGTGCCAGCAACATGACCACGAGACCCTCAAGCCCGCTGCGGCCAGAGCCTACGAGCTGCCCTCCTACTGTTCGGCAGAGAGCGCCAGCATTCTCCACCTGCTGATGAGTCTGCCCAATCCAGATGAGCGGGTGAAGAAAGCTATCCACAATGCCATGCGCTGGTTCAACAAGTATAAACTCACAGGCTTACGCCTCTGTAGGAAGGGCGCTTGGAACAGTCCTGATCGCGACACATGGTTGGAAGAAGACCCCACGGCGCAACCCTTATGGGCACGCTACTACGACTTGGAACGGTGCGAACCCTTCGTCTGTGATCGTGACGGTGTGCCCCGTCGCCGCTTGGACCAGATAGGGATTGAGCGACGCAATGGTTACGCATGGTATTCTGACAATCCACGCAGTCTGTTCGCTGAGTATGAGCGATGGGCAACAAAGCACGACCCCAAGAATAAGGTTCCCGTCAGTCTGAAGACAAAAGGTGCCAACGAGAACGGCACCATAGAGATGTATCGGCGTCCACACATCAACATCTCTGACTTTGATGCCATCGTAGAACCAGGCCAACAGATACAGGCCGCTATTGAGAAAGCACCAGAACAGGGTGAAAAACCTTTTAAGATTTTCATCAAGAAAGGACGTTATGAGCAGAAGGTGATCATCGACCGCCCGAATATTGTATTGGTAGGCGAAGACCGCGACAGTACCATCATCGTGCTGGCAGAGACAGCCAAGACAAACACCATCAAAGAGTATCACGGCAAGGATGTAGGCAATGGCGTCATCGTCTTGCTGGACGGAGCAGATGACTGCATTATCAGCGGCCTGACCGTCTATAACAACTACGGCACAGTGGTCGAACCTGGCAACACTACTCACCAGATGGCTATCTTCGGACGGGCAACACGTACCATCGTTATCAATAGCAACGTCTTTGCCGATGGCAACGATGCACTCTCGCTTTGGGCACCTGAGGGCAACGGTATGTATTACCATGCAGACCTCTACCTGCGCTGCCCGGGTGTAGATTTCCTATGCCCGCGTGGTTGGTGCTATGCCACGCGCTGTCGCTTTTTGGGCGATAGTCGCGCCATCATCTGGCACGACGGACGGGGCGACAAGTCGAAGAAACTGGTCATCACCGACTCTTATTTCGATGCCAAGTCGCCTACCATCCTGGGGCGCTACCATCATGACTCGCAGTTCTTCTTGCTGAACTGCAAGTTGTCGTCGCAGATTCTCGACACGAACATCAGCTACGCTTATACTGATAAAGTATTGGACCCCTGTCCGTGGGGCTTACGAGTCTATTATTATAACTGTTCCCGAGAGGGTGGTCACAGTGGTTGGCTCGCCAACAACCTCAACCAATCGGAGGAGGCACCAGCGTTTCATGAAGTCACTGCCCGATGGACCTTCAACAATCAGTGGAATCCAGAGGCAAAGATCCGTGAATTATGGAATGTGCTTGCCTATTAAGCTCCTACTTTTTGCAAACAACAAACTTCTGATTAATATATGAGACGGCGATTATTATGCAGTATGGTGCTGGCGTTGTGCGTTTTGGGCGTGCAGGCCGCAGTGACTGGTGTCTGTCTTTTGGTCAGCAATCCGAGTAACAACCAGCGAAAGGAGGTTGTAGAGGCCGATATTGAGACGATTCATCAACGGTTGGGTATAGGAAGCGACGAGTCCTTCATGGTTAAAAATGCCTTTGGACAGGAAATGACCTACCAGAAGACATACGATGGGAAACTTTTGTTGGATGTATCTGTCCAGCCTCATAGCCAGGCGACGTTTACCATTACCAAAGGTGAGCCGTCTGTCTTTAAGTCGTATGTCAAAGGGAAAGTCTATCCGGAACGTGCAGATGATATCACCTGGGAAAACGATCGTGGCATCTATCGCGTTTATGGTCCAGCCCTTCAACAATCTGGCGAACGCTCATTCGGCATTGATGTCTGGGTCAAGAACACACCGGAACTGGTAGTCGAAGAGCGTTACAAAAACCATATATGGGGCGTAGGACAAAGGGACTCATTGAAACGGGCAGGCAAACCTCAGGAGGCCAATGAAATTTACATGGCCACCTCGTTCCATCATGACCACGGCTACGGTCTTGATTGCTATGGCGTAGGACCGAGTCTGGGTTGTGGCGCTCCTGCACTGATGAATAACGGACAATTGGTGTTTCCTTGGTGCTATAAGGAATACAAGATCCTCGACAATGGTCCGCTGCGCTTTACCGTAGAACTGACATACAATACCAGCCGCGACGGTATCACTGAGCATCGCATCATCAGTCTCGACAAAGGCTCACACTTCAACCGCATGACGGTATGGTACGACGGCATTACCCAGCCTACGACGCTGGCAGCTGGTATTGTCTTGCATGACAACGATCACCTCTTGCTCGGCAAACAATATGTACTCTATGCTGACCCGACTGACAATCCTCAGGTTCATCAGACACAGATCTACGTGGGAACACTCTTTCCCAAAGGCATTGACGAAACCTTTAGACTTGAAGGCGATTTACCCCATGCCATCGGCATCTTACAGCACTATAGCGGTGAGCCCTACACTTATTATTTTGGATCAGCCTGGAGCAATTACGACATCCGTACGATGGCGCAATGGCAACTCGCTACCGATGAATACCTCCACCATTTGTCAAACCCACTTAAAATCGATGTAAAATGAAGAAAGTATTTTGTGTCGTAATAGCCTTCGTGCTCTTACTGCCTCTTCAGGCTAAGAAGGCCAGAAACGTGCAGCCATCCGACCGTGAATACTGGTGCTCGCTGGCTTATAAGATGGCGCAGCCCGTATTAGAGAACATGGCTAAGGGCGAGTTGCAGAAGAACATGAAGACTGAGTTCTCGCCTTCGTTCGACAATCGCGACAGAAGCGTGGTCTATATGGAGACCTTCGGACGTCTGATGGCTGGCATTGCTCCCTGGCTCACGTTGCCTGATGACGACACCACTGAGGGACAGCAGCGTCGTCAGCTCCGTGAGTGGGCTCTCGCAGCCTATATGAATTCCGTCGATCCCAATTCACCCGATTATCTCTGTTGGGGCAAAGCAGGGCAGAATCTGGTGGATGCCGCCTATATCGCCGAGTCGTTCTTGCGTGCCTGGGATACCTTGTGGAAACCGCTCGACGATGTCACCAAACAGCGATATATCCATGAGTTCCAGCGTATGCGCAGTATTGACCCGCCTTACACCAATTGGTTTCTCTTCTCCTCTACGATTGAGAGTTTCCTTGCCAAGGCCGGAGCCCAGTTCGACGAGTTCCGTGTGAACACGGCTTGTCGCAAGGTCGAGGAGTGGTACGTAGGCGATGGCTGGTATGCCGATGGACCCGTCTTCGCCTTCGACTATTACAGCAGCTACGTTTTCCATGCGATGTATTTAGAGACGCTGCAGGCGATGGTGGATTCGAAATACAACTCACGTCTCGACTATCAGAAATATTACGACCGCGCCCTGAAACGGGCCCAGAAGTTCGCCATCATCCTCGAGCGTTTCATCTCGCCCGAGGGAACCTTTCCGGTTATCGGACGTTCCACGCCCTATCGTATGGCAGCCATGCAACCCCTCGCCCTCATGGCCTGGTATGAGAAACTGCCTTCTGACCTCAGCAATGGTCAGGTGCGGGCTGCATTGACAAAAGTGCTGCATCGCATGTTCGACCAGCAGAATAATTTCAATGATGCCGGCTATCTCACCATCGGTTTCTGCGGCTCTCAGCCAGAGACGGCCGACTGGTACACCAACAACGGCTCGCTCTATATGACTTCGCTGGCCTTTATGCCTCTTGGATTGCCGTCCTCACATCCTTTCTGGACAGATGCACCTCAGCCCTGGACGCAGGTGAAGGCATGGGGAGGCCAGCCATTCCCCAAGGATCACCGCTGGGACGATACGATCCAGACAAAAGACAAATGGTAAACGTACACAATCCACAAAAAACGCACCATAATAACCCATCAATATGAAATTAAAAAGCTTTTTCTTAAGTGTGTTGGTGCTCGTGGCCGGGCTGAACAGTCTGGCACAAGACCAGAAGAAGATGAACGCGTTTATCGACCAACTGATGTCGAAGATGACCGTCGAGGAGAAACTCGGACAGATGAACCTGTTGCCTGGCACCTCGGCCACGACGGGAGAATTGAAGAACAGTCCGCTACTGTCATTGATAGAACAGGGCAAGTTAGGCACCGTGCTGAACCAGACGGGCGTGGAAGGCATCCGACAATTGCAGGACGCTGCGAAGAAAAGTCGTTTAGGCATCCCCGTGCTCGTAGGCATGGATGTGATTCACGGCTACGAGACCATCTTCCCCATCCCCTTAGGCATGTCGTGCAGCTGGGATCTGGAGGCCATTGAGCAGGCTGCGAGGATAGCCGCCAAGGAGGCCACCGCCGACGGTATCTGCTGGACCTACAGCCCGATGGTGGATATTGCGCTCGATGCCCGCTGGGGCCGCATCGCCGAGGGCAACGGTGAGGATCCATTCTTAGGCGCTCGCATAGCCGAGGCTTTGGTGAGAGGCTATCAGGGCAACTACGGCCCAGAGAACATGATGGCCTGCGTGAAGCACTATGCCCTCTACGGCGGAGCAGAGGCTGGGCGCGACTATAATACGGTGGACATGAGTCACGTGAGGATGTACAACCAGTTCTTCCCGCCCTATGAGGCAGCCGCCAAGGCAGGAGCAGGATCGGTGATGACCTCGTTCAATATCGTGGACTACATACCCGCCACTGCCAACAAATGGCTCATCGACGACGTGTTGCGCAAGCAGTGGGGGTGGAACGGCTTCGTGGTGACCGACTACGGTGCCATCGCTGAGATTACCAAGCACGGGTTGGGCGACCTGCAACAGGCCTCGATGTTGGCCCTGAAAGCCGGCACGGATATGGACATGTGCGCCGAAGGCTTTATCAAGACACTCGAACAGTCGCTGAAAGAGGGCAAGGTGACAATGGCCGAGATCGATCAGGCCTGCCGCCGTGTGCTGGAGGCGAAATACATCTTAGGCCTGTTTGAGAATCCCTACCGTTTTCTCGACCCCAAGCGTCGAGCTACTGACATCTACGCCCCAAAGCACCGTCAGGCTGCGCGTCAGTTAGCTGCGGAATCGTTCGTACTGCTGAAAAACGAGAATGGCCTCCTGCCGCTGAAGAAGCAGGGGAAGATAGCGCTCATCGGACCGATGGCCGACAACCGTATCAACATGGCCGGCACCTGGGCACCAACAGCCACCAACGAGCGCTACGCCACGCTGAAAGAGGCGATGGAGAAGGCACTGGCAGGTAAGGCGACGGTCAGCTATGCCCAGGGCTGCAACTTCACCAGCGACTCCACCATACAGAAGGACGGCGGATTTTACCGTCAGACACCTTTCAAGGACGCAGAACTGTTGAAGCGTGAGGCCCTCCAGATCGCCCGTGATGCCGACGTCATCGTCTGCGCCATGGGAGAATCGGCAGAGATGAGCGGCGAGTGCAGCAGCCGTGCGACGCTCGAGATCTTCGATAACCAGCGGGAGCTGTTAGAGGCCCTGCTCGCATTAGGCAAGCCCTTGGTGGTGCTGAACTTCGCTGGCCGTCCGACGGTGTTGACCTGGGAGGACAGTCATGTGCCAGCCATCCTGCAGGTATGGTTTGGCGGCAGTGAGGCAGGCGATGCCATCTGCGACGTGCTCTTCGGCGACAAGGTGCCTTGCGGCAAGCTCACCACCTCCATGCCTCAGGCCACAGGACAGGAACCGCTCTACTACAACCATCTGCCAACGGGAAGACCTGTGGGAGAAAACCTGAGCACGTTCACGAAATTCGCCAGCAACTACTTCGATGTGCGCAACGACCCACTCTTCCCCTTCGGATTCGGTCTGAGCTATACCACCTTCGAATACAGCGACATCCGCCTCAACGGTCGGAAAGCATCTGTAACGGTCACCAACACAGGCAACTATGACGGTGTAGAAATCGTACAACTCTATATTCACGACGTCGTGGCCAGCATCACCCGTCCTGTAAAGGAACTGAAAGGCTTCCAGCGCATCCATCTGAAGAAAGGCGAAAGCAAGGAAGTGACGTTTGAGATTACCGACGACCTGCTGAAGTTCTATAACAGCAGCCTCGAATACGTCTTAGAGCCTGGCGAGTTTGAGATCATGATTGGCCCGGACAGCAGCCTAAATCATCTGAAGGTATGTAATACCTACTTTTGATTAATCTGCTTTTGCAGGCCA
>Ga0310696_10007342_pt1 | contig 12954 bp, 7 predicted proteins | sample AusTroGonzalo_MG_4_FD_203885 | JGI IMG/M metagenome (GOLD analysis project Ga0310696, IMG submission 203885) | Bovine rumen microbial communities from tropical cattle in Woodstock, Queensland, Australia - Gonzalo_02 (v2) (version 2) | ecosystem: Host-associated > Mammals > Digestive system >... | reverse complement strand
TGGGCCTCTATGGCGTGAACCCACGCAACAACGAGATGCTGTCCACCGTCTCGACGCTGAAGACCACCATCCTGCAGCTACGCCATGTGAAGGCTGGCGACAGTATCGGCTACAGCCGCCGTACTGTCCTGGAGCGCGACAGCGTCATCGGCGCCATCCCTATAGGCTATGCCGACGGACTGAACCGCCATCTTGGTAACCGTCACGGCTACTGCCTGGTGAACGGCAAGAAAGCCGAATATGTGGGTAATATCTGTATGGACGTGGCGATGATTGACGTCACCGGCATTGACTGCCAGGAGGGCGACAAGGTGGAAATCTTCGGCCAGCAGTTGCCCGTCACCGTGCTCAGCGACACCATCGACACCATCCCCTACGAGGTGCTGACAGGCGTCTCGAACCGTGTGAAGCGCGTGTATTTCCAAGATTAAAAATTTCCGGAAAGTGTGAAAATGTGTGGATTTATTGAAAAATCTACACGTTTTTTGCTTTTTTAACTATTTATTTTTGGCATTTATGGACGAATGCCCTATATTTGTTGCCGTTAACTAATGGCTCGTTCACTAAATTATGAAAAAGAAATGGTTGTTCTTAACAATCGCAATCGTTTCACTGACAGCTTGTAGCAATGACGACGAAGTGCAGCAAAACGGTCTCCATGAGATTCGTTTCTATACCGATGTGGTACACTCCACACGTGCTGCTGATGTCGCTGCAGACCTGCAGAACACCCAGTTAGCAGCTAATACAAGTATTTCTGTCCAAATAACCGATAACAATCCAGATGTCAGCCAGCAGGTGGTTTATAATTTGGCGACCTATATTGCTAATGGTAGTGGAAAACTAAATATCTCCCCTGACGAGCCCAAGCAATACTTTCCTACCAGTGGCAGTACCGTTGATATATACGCTTACCATCCTGCAGGAGCAGCAGAGACTTTCTCTGTAAGTACTGATCAGAGTCTGACTGCAGGTTATGTTGCCAGCGACCTGATGTGGGCTTCGTTGTCGGGTATTGACAAGAATTCAACGGCGGAGGAGTGTAAGCTGCACCTCGCACACAAGCTCTCCAAGATTGTTGTTCAGCTTGTCAAGGGTACGCAGGTTACTGATGAAGAAATCAATGCAGCCAGCATTTCCATAGGCCCTGTTGTTTACAAAGGAACCTTCACGGCCTCAACGGGTACCTTCGTGACGGCAGAAGACGTTGATGCCAACAAGAGCACGATTACCATTGCAACTGATGCAGGTACATCAGCTCATGCTGCCATTATCGTACCTCAGGAGGTTACTGGCAAGCGGTTGTCTGTTACTATGGGCAGTTCTACACAGAGTTACATTTTCCCGGAGACAACAACATTTGCTTCAGGCAAGAAATATACTTACACCGTCACCGTCAAGAAGGGCGGAATAACAGTTGTGACTTCTGTCACCGACTGGAGTACTGACGTAAGCGTCAATCCCCAACCAATAATAACATTCTAAAAACCGAATAACAATGAAAAAATTAATCTTTGTGACACTGGCAACTGCCACGATGGGACTGGTGTCGTGTAGCAGCGATGAGAATTCATCACTGGACATAACTGCCCAGGAGGAAATTCAGTTGTTCGTTTCAATGGAAAGCAGTAACAAACATGTTACTCGCGCAGCACATAACCTGCAGATAGCGCCATTAACGGATTATGACAAATTGGGCATCTTTGCTTATAAGACTGGGCTAACTGCGGTCGATGGTAACTATGGCTATGAGAATCGGACTGTGACAGGAGCTACAGACAATGGGACGAACAAAAAACTCGAGCTTACCCCCGCCATGACTTTCCCATTGAGTGGTGGTAATGTTGATGTATATGTCTATGCGCCATATAAAAACACTTATACTGATGTCACATCTATGGCATTTACGGTGCAAGACAATCAGGCAATCGATGCGAACTATCTGGCCAGCGACTTTGTCTATGGCAAAGCAACCGCAGACTACAGTGGAGACAAGACGGCAGCGGTGACTATGCATCATGCACTGACCAAATTGACCTTCAAGATTGATGATGTCGGCAATGGTACTAATGCGGCAGGTATCAGTGCTATTAATCTTCTGAATGTGTATAAGACGGTAACTGTTGATATGTCAGCGGCTTTTAACAATGCAGCTCCTTGGTTGACGGCAGGTTTGAATGTGATTACTAATACAACAACAGAGACTCCTGGTGATATTGTCGTATCCAATCTTACTACTGATTCTGATTTGTATGACCATGTAAGGCCACGCAAGGCTGGCGATGATGATGAGGTTGGTAATGGTGTGTCCGTGATTATTCCTGCTCAAAACGTTCTGACGACCGAAGGTAGTCCAAAGGTTTCTGTAACTATTGATGGTATTACTAAGGATGCATATTTGGGAAGTGAGGGAGATGAAGGCCTTTCAGAACTTATTCCTGGGTATGAATATGTCTATACGTTAAATATCAAGTCACAAAATGTGATTGTTGTTGCAGTATCTATTAGTCCGTGGGTACAAGATACCCAGTCAAGAGATTTGGATTTTACGCCGACTCCTTAAATCCTTTGAAATGCGCTTTCGCTTATATATAATTCTGCAGGTTGCATCAGTTTGCTTATTGATGGCTTGCTCTCATGATGAAGTTGTAGAGGTGAAGGGACAGTTAATGTCGTTCCGATTAGCGACAAAAATTGTTCCAACAACTCGAGCCGATGCTAACGTAAACGATAATGGCACTTTCTTATATCCTGCCGATTTTACGATAGCCTTGGATGGTGATAATTATACCTATACAGCAAACTCTTCTACTGCTGAGATGATAAGTTCTTCGCCAGCACATTTTCCTGTGGATGGAAGTAGCGTATGTGTTCAAGCTTATTATCCATCATTCAAAATGTACTACTCGGAATCGCCATTGACATTTACAGTTGCGCAGAATCAAAGCCAAACAGATATGGGCACAAACAACTACAGGGTAAGTGATCTAATGTATGGTTTTCCGCATGAGAACTTCTCTGAAATTGATGCTGAGGGTAAGATAAAACCAACAGACAAACAGATTCCATTGGTTTTTGATCATAAAATGGCAAAAATAAGTATCCATGCCGTAACCAATGGTTCTGTCATTAAGCGTATGACGATGTTGAATGTTAAGCGTTCCATCGATTTCAACCCAATAGATACCACTTTCTCTAATCTAGCAGAGGCTGACGATGAATTAGGCAATACGATATTGATGTATAAGGATGATGCAGGCATGAAACAGAACACTACGTGCTCGGCACTCATTCCGATGCAAAGTCTCACTGCGGGCACAAAGTTTATTGAGATTGTTGTTGAGGACTTTCCTTCTGACCAGACGCTTTTTTATGTATTGCATGAAGATGCAAGTTTTTGGCCGGGCAAGCACTATGAATACAATTTGATTATTTCAATGGACGGCGTAGATGCATCATGTGTAATGGCACCATGGAATAACAATCCTGACGCGGAGGAATGGACAGATATTAATGAAACAATCACAATGTAACCAGGCTGAATTGAATTGAGCAAGATGATGAATGTCAAGACCTATATATTACTGCTGACAATGACTATCGTGGCATCGGCGTGTACGTATGATGCCGCCACAGATGATATGCAATCGACACCAACTGACACTTCTGGCGTGGATGATAATCATGTGCCCGTGCATTTTTCCGTCAGCGAACAGCATGTCTTTGACATCACTCGTTCGGCTACGAGTATCATAACCTTTAATGCTAATGAAATTGTAAATGTATTTGTTAAACCTGATGGCGCGGATAATTATTCTCTTTTTGAATTTACTGCGCATGAGGCTGGACAGAGTGTAGATCTTGACCCTCCGACAATACCCCCCTTCTTCCCTGCAGGCGAAGGGGCCGCTGTACAGGCATACGCCTATTATCCGGCAACGGCTACCACATCGTTCAGTGTTCAGGATGACCAAACGTCAGATGCCAATTATAAACTCAGCGACCTGATGTTTGCATCAAACCGCGTTGTTACCAAGGGGGTCGATGACGGTAATAATGTGCTGACGATGAACCACCAGATGGCACAGCTTCGAATCACAGCCAATCCGCAGACCGGCTCTGGACTCACTATTGCCACTGTAGAGGTTGAGGCCCAAAAAAGTGTCACTTTCACCCCTGAAGGTGAGACGGTCACCACCACAACAGGCAGTGCAGGAACCATCATAGCCTTGAAAGCTGCAGGAACGGGATATATTGTCATTCCTCCGCAGGAAATCGAGGGAGTCATTATTCGAGTCAAAACAGGTGGCGGTTCTGCTGCCGAAACGGCCACATATTTATTTCATAGTACAGGTAGTTTTACAGCAGGCTCTTCCTATGGTATCAACTTGACAGTTACTGACGCACAGCTGGGGACCACCTCCTTTGTAAATGATTGGACAGGTGTTAACTCTGTCAATGTTACTCCCTCTGGTAACTTGACCATACGTCCTATCGTTGCGCAAGAGTTAGAATATACAGGCTATTCCCATGAGCCCGATGTCAGTGTTTACCATGATGGAGTATATGTCAATGCATCTGATTATACCAAGCAATATGTCAATAATAAAGATGCAGGCCGGGCATACATTATCGTTGTAGGAAAGAATGGTACAGACATAGAGGGATGTGTAGGTATCGCTAGCTTTACCATTGCACAAGCAAATGCCGAGATCTCGTACGCATCGGACACGGAGACGAAGACATTTGGCAACCCCAAATTCACCAAGCCGCTGACAAACACTGGTGATGGTGCAGTTACCTATACATCCAGTTCCCCGGAAGTAGCCAGTGTCAATCCCACCACGGGCGAGGTGACAATCCTTAAAGGTGGTGAAACAACGATTACAGCCACAGTCGAAAATGGAGCCAACTTTGTATATAAGTCCGATAAGAAGACAGCTTCTTATACACTTACGGTTAATAGTGCAACTGGAACAATTACATTTGGCAGTGCCAATCCCATTAAGACTTGGAGCGCCACGTCGGCTAATAATACCTTTACACAAAATGTGACGAATAGTGGAACAGGCCCCGTAACCTATGACATCGGTAATGTGAATACCTGTGGAGCCACTATTAATGGTAGCACCGTTTCGTTTACTCAGTCAGGAATCGTCATCATTACGGCCACTGTTGAGGATGATGAATGTTATACTTATGCAGTGAAGTCTGCTAATTACGTATTGACAGTTAACAAAGCTGTAGGTTTTGTAAACTTAACTGCCAATAGTGGTAGCGTATCTGCAGGGAAAGCAACTGTCATTACCGTTAATGCTAGTCATGGTGGTACCCTGAGTGCTGTAGCAACCAGTGGCGCTACTGATAGAATTACGTCAATAACTGGCCCCGTTAGTAATAAGTTCACAGTATCTACAAACGGAACGACACCAACATCTGTCACTATCACCGTGACGTGTGGTGCAGATATAAATTATAATGCGGCTACGGCAACGTATACTCTAACTATAAATCCATCAAAGGATGTGAAAATACTGCCGTTATTCTACGTCGCACAATACAATATTAGTAACTCAGCAGGAACTACATTCGCTACTTCTCATGCTGCGGGCTATTATTTTAATTGGGCCTATGCGATGAAATTGTTTGCTGCAAGAACGACGGGTTACGATAAATATGAAAATGCGGCGAAGGGACCAGGTAATCGTTGGCATTTGCCTACAAGGTCAGAATGGTGGAGTATTGTTCCGGGAAATACGACAGGATCAGGAAGTAATTATATCGAAAGTTTCGATAGTGGTTCAGGTACACATAAAATCTCGTATATCACACCTAAATGGGGATTTGATGATGCAACTAAGGCAGGCGTACTAGAATCTTCATATTGGAAAAAGGTAAGTAATACGGAGATTCGTGCTATACGTTTCTTAGGCACTGAATATTGTTCTGCATGGAAATATGAATTATTAGGTAATTTTAATCAATCGGGATATGGATACCTTCGAGTATCTGCTACACTTATTGATAAAGTCGCCAATACAAGATCAGCAGCATCTGCATGGTATGCAAGTAATTGGAATTCTGTTTACTTCGGAAATGACGAATCAAAATATGCCGTACAAAGGATATTTTACTCACTAGGCTATTGCTACAATGGTTCTGGGCCAAGAATGGGCTACTATAAATCCGGATTTACAGATTATCGTGGTTGGTATTGGTCAACAACTGAATGGAATAGTACATACGCCTTTATATTACATTTGTTGTATGGTAGTGGAAGCACTATTCATCATGGTGGAGGTAAAAATCATGGATTTAATGTTCGCCTGTTCCTTGATAATTAATAATAATGCAAAGCGATGAGAATCAAGATATATACACTGCTATGGGTAATGCCATTTCTGTTGACATTGGCATGTACGAACTCCAATGAGGATGTAGCACCAGCTACTATGCCCCCCAACGGTATTGAAGGAGTGACACCAGTCTGCTTTTCAGTTAGCCGACAGCATATCTTTGATTTGACTCGCTCAGCAACAAGTATCGACGCTTTCGATGTGGATGAGCCAATAAAGGTGTATGTTAAGCCCTATGGCGAAAATACTTATGTTGCCTATGACTACGCTACACAAGAAAGTGGCTCAACTGCTGTGGCACTCTCACCGATAACCTCACCAGCCTATTTCCCTGCCAATGATCCCTCTACGGTTCAGGCTTACGCCTACTATCCGGCAACGGCTACTACAACCTTCAGTGTGCAGGATGACCAGACGTCAGACGCTAACTATAAGTTGAGCGACCTGATGTTTGCCAGTAACCGCGTTATAACCAAAGATGGTACTGACGGCAACGAGGTGTTGAGGATGAACCACCAGATGGCTCAGTTGAAAATTACTGCCAGTGCGCAAGAGGGTTCCGGACTTAACATTATTGGTGTAACGGTAGAGGCAAAGAACACCGTAGAATTTACACCTGAGGGTGAGAATGTTATCACCACAACGAATAGCACAAGTGTCATCACGGCCCTTAATGAAGCTGGTACAGGATATATTCTCATACCTCCGCAGGAAATTGAAGGTGTGACAATAAAGATTATTACGGGTGAAGGTACTGATGCAGAGACAGCAACATACGTTTTGCATAGGGAGAATTCGACAGATAGTTTTAGAGCAGGTTTCTCATACAATATAGCCTTGAAGGTAACGGCAAACCAGTTAGGCGTCACCTCTTTTATCAGTGACTGGAACTGTCTAGGATCCGTTACAGTTACTCCGTCCGGAAACCTGGTGGTTCAGCCTAAAAATGTGGCTGGTATTACATACAATGGTTATGAACATACTCCCGATGTTGATGTTTACAAAGATGGTGTAAAGGTGACCGAAACGTCAAAATACACGGTACAATATGTAAACAATATTAATGCGGGATTGGCATTTGTTATTGTTGCTGGTAAGGAAACCGATGAAGACCTTAAAGGGTGCGTTGGCATAGCCAGCTTTACCATAGCACCGGCAGCAGGCGTGATATCGTATGCCACAGATTCGGAAGTAAAAACATATACTGATCCGAACTTTACCAAGGCGCTGTCGAATAATGGCGATGGTAGTGTTACTTATGCGTCAAGCAATACGGATGTGGCTATAGTCAACGAGACTACGGGGGAAGTGACAATCCTGAAGTCGGGCTCAAGCGTTATTACCGCTACTGTCACCGATGGTGCCAATTATGTCTATGCAAACAAGACGGCTTCTTATACGCTGACGGTCAATAAGGCTGCAGGCTCTATTTCATTTGGAAATACTACACCCTCGAAGACATGGAGTGCGACGACGGCCAATAATACCTATACGCAGAACGTGACTAAAACAGGAACAGGAACAGTTACCTATTCCTTGGATAACAACACATGTGGAGCTACCATCAGTGGTAGTACCATCACGTTCACAGAATCAGGAAATGTCCGAGTGACTGCTACGGTGGCAGATGATGATTATTATACCTATGCAACAAAGTCCGTCAGTTATGTTCTGACGGTTAATGGGGCAACAGGAAATATTAGCTTAGCTTCAAATAGCGGTTCTGTAAGGGCAGGCGAAAGCACTACAATCACTGTATCCTCTTGTCATGGTGGAACGCTGAGTGCTGTTGCGACCAGTGGCGCTACTGATAGAATTACGTCAATTACAGGTCCAGTTAACGACATCTTTACAGTTTCGACAAATGGTACGTCTGGAGCAACGGTAACTCTTACCATAACTTGTGGCGCGAATGAACATTATGCAGAATCCTCAACTACATATACATTGACAATTAATCCAACTAAGGATATAAAATTGTTGCCGTTATACTTTGTTGCACCATATAATATAAATAATGCTGCGGGAAACACGTTTGCCTCATCTCATACTGCGGGCTATTATTTTAATTGGACAGATGCAATGACTAAATTTGCATACCAAAGTACCAGTTATGATACATACAGAAACGCTTCTAAGGGACCAAATAATAGTTGGCATCTGCCAGTAAGGTCTGAATGGTGGAGTATCGTTCCGGGTAACACAGCTGGTAGCGGTGATTATATTCAAGATTTCGATAGTGGGTCAGGAACATATAAGGGATCATATATTACGCCCAAATGGGGATACGACGCAACGACTAAAGCCGGAGTTTCCGAATCTTCATATTGGAAAAAGGTAAGTAATACAGAGATTCGTGCTATACGTTTCTTAGGTACTGAATATTGTTCTGCATGGAAATATGAATTGTTGGGTAGTTTTAGCCAATCAAGTAGAGGTTATCTTCGAGTCTCTGCCACATTGATTGATAAGGTGTCTAATACTAGTTCTGCAGCGTCTACATGGTATGCAAATAATTGGAATTCTGTTTTCTTTGGGAATGATGAGTCAAAATACGCTGTGCAAAGAATATTTTATGCTTTAGGTTATTGTGACAAAGGTTCTGGTCCTACTACGGGGTATATTACTTCTGGATTTACTGATTATCGAGGGTGGTATTGGGCTGCCACTGAAGCAAATGACGGTAGTGGCTATATATTACATTTACTGAGTGGTAGTGGAAGTACTATTCATTATGGTGGAGGTAAAAATCATGGATTTAATGTCCGCCTGTTCCTTGATAACTGATAACTCTATAGAATCACTACCTTCTTACCGTTGATGATGTAGATGCCTTTCTTTGATGGAGAATTGAACTTACGTCCGTCTAAGGTGTAGAAAGTCTTAGACGGGAGACGGGAGAGGGGAGAGGGGAGAGGCTCAATGGCTGTAATAGAGGAGTTGGGGGCGCGATAGGTGAATCCCATCGTGTCGTCGCCGTTCTGGTGGATGTCGAGAAGGGCTCCCTGCATCAGCTTCGTACCTAAGGAATTGGCATGAAACAATGTGGCAGCCGGCTCTGAGGTGGCTGTCAGGGAATCACGTTGATAGTAAGGATAAAGCTTGGGAGATTTCTCGCTGTTGTTGGCGTGGAAGAATGTTATGCGCAGGTGGTCGTTGCCGCAAGTGTAGCCAAGCTCAAGTGCCTCTTTTTCGGAGTAAATCGTGTTGGGAATGTTGTTGTACCATACATCCTCATCGTAATCAATATGGTAAATGATTAGGCCGCTTGAAGGTATGTACTTGTCCCAGCCATTCTTCTGGCGATTCTCTATAAGGTAGAACTCGTCAGGGTGCCCGTCATTATAGATAATGTAGAAGTCGCCTTGCTGGTTCATGGGTTTCAGATTGTCGACGACGACATCGTCATCGCCAAGGGTGATGGGGCTTTGCCATCCGCACGACATCTTCTCAAAAGCCGTGTAGCCAGCGGGAGTGAATCCGTTGCCGTTGTAAGTACCATCAGACATGACGTCGAACGAGCCCATACAGTAGTTGTTGCCTGTATATTCCACGTCATATACGTCGGGGAGTCCCAGACAGTGGGAGAACTCATGGCAGAAGGTACCGATGCCATTGATGGTTCTGCTGTTCGTCAACTCGTTGGCACAGGCATAGACGTTGATATGTGTGCCATCGAGCGTCAGCTGTTTCTCTGCAGCCTCGAGAGCCCACATATGTGGCCAGATGGTGTTGGCACTACCGCCATCGGCCTCGCCCTTACCGGCATAGACAACGAACACCTCGTCGACCTCTCCGTCGCCGTCCCAATCGTAATCAGCAAAATTCACTTCGTTATCAGCGGCTAAGCACATTTCCATAACCATTTCTTCAGGATGCAGGTCGTACCCATCCTTGTCGTTCTCACCATAATAGGCGTATCCGTGTTTAGTAGTGTAGGGGCCCACAACATCGAACTGCAGTTCGAAGAGTCCTCCCGACTGATCGTGGAAGTAGTCGGCCACGCTGCCCTTGAAACCCTCGGAGGTGGTATAGCCGGGCTCGTTCAGAATCTGCTCGTATTTCTCTTTGTCGTTGCCAGCTTTGAACTGCTTGTCAGTAAACTCAGCCAGAATGACAAGTCCCTTCTTCTTCCCGAAATACCCTTTTGTGATTTCCTGACTGCGCGAACCTGCCTGCCGGGAGGCTGCCAGTCGTGCGGCGACATACCGTTGGGCTTCGGAAGTACGCCAACAGCCGGGGCCTCTTCGTGAAACCTGTTGGGCCGTTGATGGCAGTGCCAGTAATAGCGTGATGATGACTGTTAGCAGTGTTCTTGTCATTTTTCGTAGTTTGATAAGCATATTTGAGAGTACAAAGATACAAACTTTTGGTTGAATTGTGGTGCTTTTTCGAAAAAAAGTCGTAATTTTGCGCCGTCAACTACGCTAAAACAACACTAATCGTTAAAATGGAACAGATATTCAGTTACATTATCAGTCTTGGCGCATCGGTGATGATGCCCATTCTCTTTACTATTATCGGCCTTTGCATAGGCATGAAATTCGGCAAGTCGCTCAAGAGCGGACTCTATGTCGGTGTGGGCTTTGTGGGCCTTGGCATCGTCACGGCTCTATTGACCACCAACTTCAACACGCCGCTTGACGCTATCTCAAAAATCTTCAATCTCGACCTGAAGGTTTTCGATATGGGCTGGCCGGCTGCCGCTGCCGTGGCCTACAACACTGCCGTCGGTGCTCTCATCATTCCCATCTGCCTGGGCATCAACTTCTTGTTGCTCATCACCAAGTGTACACGTACGGTGAACATCGACCTATGGAACTACTGGCACTTTGCTTTCATCGGCGCTGTGGCCTACTTCGTGATGGATCAGAGCTTGCTGTGGGGCTATTTTGCAGCCATCAGCTGCTATATTGTAACGCTGGTGATGGCCGACTTGACTGCCGACCGCTTCCAGAAATATTATGACAATATGGAGGGCATCTCTATTCCGCAGCCGTTCTGCCAGAGCTTCACGGCCTTTGCCATCGGTGTCAACTGGCTACTGGACCGCATTCCTGGCTTTTCGAAACTCGATATCGATGCTGAAGGACTGAAAAAGAAATTCGGTGTTTTGGGTGAGCCCCTGGTGCTGGGTGTCATCGTGGGAGCACTGATAGGACTGGCGGCCCATTTCGACCATCTTGTTAACTTCGCGGCCTATGCTGCTGGCTTCGACTCTACCACTGATGCCGTGATGAGCATTGTGAAGTCGGTGCTCTTCCTGGGTGTTACCATGGGTGCCGTCATGGAACTCATTCCTCGTATCACGCGTCTGTTCATCGATGGCTTGATGCCTATCTCGGAGAAGACACAGGAGGTGGTGAAGCGTAAGTTCAAGGGCAAGAAGGTGTATATCGGCATGTCGCCAGCCCTCGTCATCGGCCATCCCACCACGTTAGTCGTTTCGCTGTTGCTTATCCCCGTTACGCTGATTCTGGCCATTGCCTTGTCAAAGACAGGCAACCAGTTCCTGCCTCTGGCTTCGCTGGCTGGTATGTTCTATGTGTTTGTGATGGTACTGCCCTATACCAAGGGTAATGTGGTGAAGACCTTCATCGTAGGCTTGGTGGCAGTCACCATTGGTCTCTACTTCGTTACCGACATGGCACCTGCCTTCACGCTGGCAGCCAACACCGTTTTCGAGGCCACGCAGGACAAGGCTGCCCAGATTCCCGAGGGTTTCCAGGCTGGCGCCATGGACTTTGCCTCCTCGCTGTTTGGCTACACTATCTATGCCTGTGTGAAGTATCTGAAGTGGATTGGCATGGGTGTGCTGACGCTCATCACCATTGGTATGGTGGTGTGGAATCGCATGCGCATCGTCGCTGAGGAAAAGAAGGAAAAAGAAGAAAAGTAAAATAAACAACAATTATGAAGAAATCGATTTTGACATTATTGCTTATGAGTAGCATGACCTATGGCTTCGGCCAGCAGAACGTACAGTTCCAGACGGCCTGCCACCCAGAGGACGTGAAGCACTACGACACGAAGACCCTGCGTGAGCGCTTCGTGATGGAGAAAGTGATGGAGGCCGACAAGATCAACCTGACCTATTCGCACTACGACCGCTTTATCTTTGGCGGTGCCATGCCGGTAAACAAAACCCTGAAGCTGGAGAACTTCCTTGAGCTGGGACTCGACGTTGACCCCAATATCAAGGAGAAGTATTTCCTCTACAACCGTGAGCTCGGCATCGTGAACTGCGGTCAGGGCGACGGCGTCGTCATTGTTGACGGTAAGGAGTATGCCCTTGCACCAAAGGAGGCTCTCTACATCGGTCGAGGCCATATTGCCAAGGACAAGGACGTGAACAAGGAGGTGCTCTTCCGTTCGAAAGACCCGCAGAAACCAGCCAAGTTCTACTTGAACTCGGCCACTGCCCACCAGCACTACAAGACGCAGTGGATTACTCTCGACGGCCGCAAGGGTTCGCTGAAGGCTGCCGTCTGGGGTCCTGTCGGCTCACTGGAGGAGTGCAATAACCGCACTGTCTATAAGCTCATTGTGAACGATGTGCTGGAGGAAGGCCCCTGCCAGCTGCAGCTTGGTCTGACAC
>Ga0310696_10007340_pt1 | contig 12956 bp, 11 predicted proteins | sample AusTroGonzalo_MG_4_FD_203885 | JGI IMG/M metagenome (GOLD analysis project Ga0310696, IMG submission 203885) | Bovine rumen microbial communities from tropical cattle in Woodstock, Queensland, Australia - Gonzalo_02 (v2) (version 2) | ecosystem: Host-associated > Mammals > Digestive system >... | reverse complement strand
GTTCCATCATGGAGGCCATTTTGAATGACGCCATGTTTGAGATGCCCTCCGACATCAATGCCACGGAGTTGGTGATTGACCGCGCATACGCTGAGGCGAAACTCGAAAAGTCGGGGATGGAAAAGCTTCACGTCGGGGATTGATTTCCAATGTTTTGATGCTATTTTTTGCACATGTCATTCCATGATAGACCTTCTATGTCATTCCCGCAGAGGCACGTGCGAGAGCATGGAATCTATAGAAGGTCGGTTCAAGAAGTTAAAGCCAATGGACGGCCTCAGAAAGCATAGATCCCTTGCCTCCGCACCACCCTTCGCAGGGATGACATGCTTCCTGATGCCTGCGGTAATCTTTATAGTTTGGCACAATACTTGCATAATCTGGCGCGTTGAACATTAAAAAAGTGAACGCCATGAAAAGATTTGCCTTAGTCTTAGCGATTGCCTTGATGAGCCTGACGGGGTTGGCCCAGATGACCACAAAGCCCAAGGTCATTCAAGTGAAGCGAACCGAAAACCCAGCACCCAAATCGAGCGTAATCGACTTCTCCAACCCTGCCGAACCCATCACGGGCACCGTGGTGTACGGAAAGATTGACGAAAACGGCGACACCTTATTAATAGTATACCTCCCGGAAGTCGACATCGACCTGATGCAACGCTATCTGCAAATCACCGGCACAAACAAAGGCCGCCGCTTGGCCAAGAACGTGAAAAAGGTGTATCCCTACGCCAAACTCGCCGGTGCCAAGATGCAGGAATACGACTCCGTATTAGCCAACGTGGCCGACAAGACCGAGCGCAACCGCCTGATGAAACAAGCCGAAAAGGAAATCACCGACCAATATACCGCCGAATTGAAGGACTTGACCATTTCTCAGGGTCTCATCCTCGTCCGCCTCATCGACCGCGAGACAGGCAACACAACCTACCAAGTGGTGCAGGAACTGCGCGGCAAGGTGCGTGCCTTCTTCTACCAAGGCTTTGCCCGCCTGTGGGGCTACAACCTGAAGACGGAATACGACCCGCACAACAACCCCGAGGACGACGAAATCGAAACGATTATGACCTTGTTGGAGCGTGGGGTGATATAGAACACAGATCTAACGGATTTACACAGATTGAAGAGGCACATTATGTGTCTCTTCAATTATTTTCCGCGCCCTTGAATAACAATCAAAACCGTGTAAATCAGAATTTTGATATCCAAGGCAAGACTAACGTTCTCGATGTAGAGCACATCGTATTTCAGTCGGGCAATCATTTCCTCGACGTTCTCGGCATAGCCGTATTTCACCTCACCCCAGCTGGTGATGCCTGGCTTCACCTTTAACAGCAGGCGGTAATAAGGCGCGGTTTCCATGATTTTGTCGATGAAATACTGACGCTCAGGACGGTAGCCCACCAACGACATGTCGCCTTTCAGCACGGTCCAGAACTGCGGGATCTCATCTAAACGTACCTTGCGCATGAACTTGCCAAACGGGGTGATGCGTGGGTCGTCGTCGCTCGAAAGCATAGGCGTACCGCTCGCCTCGGCGTCCACCCTCATGCTGCGGAACTTGGCCATATTGAAGGGTTTGCCGTCCTTTCCGATGCGCTCCTGGACATAGAAAATTGGGCCTTTCGAGGTCGTCTTCACTATGATGGCGCAGATGAGAAACACTGGCGACAGGATAATCAAAGCAAACAAGGAAGCAAAGATGTCGAACAAACGCTTGACCACACGTTGCCAGACCGGCATCAGCTCCGGCGTGACCTGCACCAAAGGCGCCTGCCAAATGGCTGACTGCTTCACCGTGCCAAACACCAAGTCCTGCATGGCCGGAATGATTTTCACGTTGACATCCTTCATGTCGACGACCGAGAGCAAGACCTTCATCGTCTCCACTTCCGAACGCTCGATGGCGATGATGACTTCTTCCACGTTGTTGTCCTTCACAATCTTCTCAATCTCGCGATACGAGCCCAAACGCGGCAAAAACTCGCCCAACTTGTACACTTTCTTGTCGTACACATTCAGGAAACCTATCACCCTCCGTCCCGAAGGCTTCACCTCGTCCTCAATCTCCTTGTAGATGGCGCAAGCGTTGTCGTTGCTGCCCACAATCAGCGTGTTGAAGCCGATTTTCTTGCTCCGAATCCGCGAAATCACCGAAGTGGTGATGATGAGGCGCGGAATGTAGGTCATCACGAACTGAAACGTAAACAGCGCGATAAACGACTGATAATAAGATTTGTAGGAAGCCACTTCATCGTCTAAAATAACCACAAAGAAAAGCACGACCACGCCTAACAAGGTGATGAAAAACGTTTGTCCGAGCTCCTTCAGCCTCGATTTCTGGTACACTTTTTCGTAGGCACCCGTCACGGCATGGAGGATGAGCCAGCAAATGGGGATGAAGATGACCCCCAACCAAAAACTGGGCGTCTCCAAAGAATACGTGATTCTGTCCCAATAATTAATATATAGGTCTTCGTGGGCTTTTCTGAAAAAATAGAACAACGTCCAAGCCAGAATGGAGGCAATCCAATCCGCAAAGAAATACAGAGATGTCAGCTTTTTCTTGTTCATAACGGACGATAGAGCAATTTCAGATTGTCGAAATAGTAATAACGAGGCTCGCTAATCGGGTGATATGTATTGCCATAGTACAAGTCGTATTCCGTGGTCAAGTCGGAAGTGAAATACACCTTAAAATAAGAAGCGTCGTAATTCTCGTTGATCATTGGCCCGATGTTGATGTAGATTTTATTCCATTTTTGCGGCTTGTCGTGTGTCTTGTCGGTAGGCGTCACCTTCACCAAAGGCCATTTCACCAATTGGTATTGCTTGTAGTACTGCACGCCGACAAAGAAGGTGTCGTTGCAATTGTAGTCCATCTCCAACATGCAATACACGCCATTTGAAATGGATTTATAAAACGTCAGCTCATCGGCATTCACCAAAGTGAAATCCAAGGAATCGGGCGGCAGTTCCACCTTTCCCGACCAGAACGAGTTGACCGAATGCCAAGCCTCAGGACCTGTAACGCGAACGGCACTCGTATCGCTTCCGGTATCCTTTATCAAGGTGTTGGCATTCTCAAAATCCTCCTTCCATGCGAAATCGACACCCTCGCCAATGGGATAATAGTTGAGCACCGGCTGCAGGTTTATGATGCTGTCTTCCACCAAATTCAATCCTTCATAGACCAGAGGCTTGTAAAACGGATAGGAATTTCGCGCCGTGGATCTTCCATCCACTTTGATGCCTCCATAAATGCTCACCTTATGCGGGCCTTTCTTCAGCACAGGGAAGGTCGCCGGAAGCTCATAAACGCCTACGAGCTGGTCGTCGACATACACCCAAGCGTCCGTGATTTTGTGGGTGGTTGCACCATACACAAAATAATCGCCACTTACCGAAATCGAATCAATATGGATAAGGGAGGGTATGGTCTGCGAGCCCTCAAATTTCTTGCACGAGGCGACTGTCAGGGACAAAAAAGCAAAAAACGACAAGGTGAAAACGATAGAAATTCTCTTCATAAAACAAAACTTTGTAGGATAACGAAACAGAGGGTTTATTATTGTTGCATGGAGAGGATTATTTCAATGTTTCGCATTCACTTTGGCGATGGAGGCATTGACGGCATCGAGGATACGATAGGCCAATTTCAGCACGTTGATACCATCCTCAATCGTGACCGCGGGCGTGGTATTGTGGACGATGGCGCCATAAAAACTCTCCAACTCCGTCTTGATTGCATTGATAGGATGGATTTCGGGACGCTCGAAAGTGATTTGTTTCTCCGTACCATCGCCTAAAGTGATAGTCGCCGAAAGCGGGTTGCTGTCATCGATTTCATCCTTGATGCGCGTGATTTCGGCCACCTTGTCAAGGAAATCGACGGTGATGTAGGCATCCCTTTGGAAAATACGGGTCTTGCGCATGTTCTTCAATGAGAGGCGCGAAGCCGTGAGGTTGGCCACGGCACCGTTCTCAAACTCGAGGCGGACGTTGGCAATGTCGGAGGTGGTGCTGACGATGCTGACGCCATTGGCACTGACATGCGTGACAGGAGCGTGGACGATGGTCAGAAGGATGTCGAGGTCATGAATCATCAAATCCAGAACGACAGGCACATCGGTGCCACGCGGGTTGAACAAGGCAAGACGATGTGCCTCAACGAACAAAGGCTCCGTGATGAAAGGCTCAGCCGCAATGAAAGCCGGATTGAAACGCTCCACATGGCCCACCTGCACCTTCACCCCAGCCTCGTCGGCAAGTCGTTTCAAGGCATTGGCCTCGTCGGGTGTCGCCACAATGGGCTTCTCGATAAAAACATGCCTGCGCTTTTGCAAGGCTTTGGAGGCACATTCGAAATGGCGAATCGTTGGCGTGACAATATCCACCACATCCACCGCCTCAATCAAGGCATCGATGGAGCCAAAGCACTTCACTTGCAGCTCTTCCTCCACCTGTCGTGCCGTCGCGCCATCAGGATCATAAAACCCGACCAAATCGTACTGTTCAATCTGCTTGATGCAGTTGATATGAATCTTTCCTAAATGTCCTGCGCCTAAAACGCCAATTTTCAGCATAATCAAAAAATTTCGGCAAAAATAGCACATTTATCGTTCAGTTTGCCGTAATTTCGCGCCAGATTTTCAAAAATGAGCACCAACTTAGAAGACAACTACCGCCACAAAGGCCTGCGCAAGCAACTCGTCAACCTGTTGCGCACCAAAGGCATCACCGATGAAGCCGTGCTCTCGGCCCTCAACGAGGTGCCGCGCCATATCTTCCTCGATTCCTCGTTCGTCGAGTTAGCTTATCAGGACAAGGCCTTCCCCATCGGTTCGGGGCAGACCATCTCGCAGCCCCACACCGTTGCCTTTCAGACTCAGCTACTGCAAGTCGAGAGAGGCATGAAAGTGCTCGAAATCGGGACGGGGTCAGGCTATCAGGCCTGCGTGTTGGCCGCCATGGGTGCCAAGGTGTTCACCATCGAGCGGCAACGCAACTTATATTTCAAGACCAAGGAGATTTTGGACCAGCTTCCTTTCCGCGTCAAGACTTTCTTGGGTGACGGCTTCGACGGCCTGCCCACCTACGCCCCTTTCGACCGCATCATCATCACCGCAGGAGCCCCAACCATCCCCGACAATCTCCTTGAACAGTTAAAGACCGGCGGCCTCATGGTCATTCCTTTAGATGACACTGAAAACGAAGGACAGACCATGATGCGCATCACCAAAATGGAGGATGGTACATTGGAAAAAGAAGCTTTCGGAGGGTTTAAATTCGTCCCGATGTTAAAGGAAATCGGGAACGACTGAGTAGATACAAAGTCATTAAAAACAACACTGCAAAAAAAGTTTCTAACTTCTTATTGCACAATGAGAAAAATTATTATTTTTGCGGTCTGTTCCTTTTAAAGCAAAGAAGAAAGGTAAACAATTTTAAATTACTGAAAATTAAATAATTAACTTAAACAAAATAACATGCAAGTAAAAACATTACCATGGAAAAGGGTGATAAGAATGGCCCTGTTTGTCCTGACGCTGAGTTTTGTCGGGGCTGCAAAAGCTAATGTTCATCATGAGGATGAGAACCAGAATGAAGATCTTGAACGTGCTGTTTATGATTTCTACGAAATTTGTCCATCAGGGCAAACGTTGTATTACAAAAAAGTCAGTCCCACCTCTCTCAACGTGAGAGTGTGTCCAAAAGAAAGTACTCCAGCCTTACCATACGGTCAATACCCACCAACCGGAAACCTCATCATCCCTGAAACGGTGGTGCACGACGGAATCACTTATACGGTAACCGGTATTGCCGATAATACATTCAATAACTGCGTTGGCTTGACAGGCGATATAGTTATCCCCAACACCGTGACTACTATTGGATCTGGTGCCTTTGCATTTTGCAGTGGTTTTACAGGCACCTTGACTTTGAGTGAATCCTTGACCTCCATCGGTGGACAGGCATTTTATGAGTGCACTGGTATACACGGCGATTTGACCATCCCTAACGGAGTGACCTCCATCCAAGGTCAGACTTTCTGGATGTGCAGCAACCTCACTGGCACGTTGACGTTACCCAACGCCTTAACCTATATTGGTACTAATGCATTCGAAGATTGCGGTTTTACTGGTCCATTGGTAATCCCAAATACAGTTAAGACTATTGCTGATTATGCTTTCACAAATTGTAGTGGATTCACTGGTGATTTAATCATTCCAGGCTCGGTGACGCTTTTAAGAGAGGGAGTTTTTAAAGGCTGCTCTGGATTTAATGGAGATTTAGTTATCCCTGGCAGTTTCACGTACTTTTTCGCCGATGTTTTCAAAGGTTGCTCACATATCCAAGCCATCTACTTTTATAGGGAAACAACACCCACTTTTGTACCTGGAGCAAATGTAAGCAACGTTTTTTCAGGTATTAGTGGCAACAAACCATTTTATGTTCCCAACCCTTCCAACTTCAGCGGTTGGACCTATTTCACAAACAAGCAACAGCGTTATTTCTTCACGGGAAGCAGTAATGCCAATTGGAGCGATGCCAACAACTGGTCTCCAAGTTTCGGCAATGATGCCGTCATCGTTGCAGACTGTGAGGTAAACAACACTTCCACTGCAACCAATATTACCATCATCCGCCAATACAACCTCTCCATTGAACCAGGTAACACTTTGACCGTGAACGGCACCATAACGAACAAGGGCACCGCAGCCAACCTCATTATTGAAGACGGCGGCCAGCTCATGCATCATCAAGATGGCATTTTGGCTACAGTCAAGAAAAACATCAGCGCTTATAGCTCTGACAACGATGGTTGGCACCTCATCGCTTCGTCTCTTGCAAGCAACTCCGATGTGACCACGGTGGAAAACCTGCTCAGCAACACTTACGACTTGTTCTATTACGACGAGCCGACCGCCTATTGGATGAACCAAATGGATGCCACCAACAATTTCACAGCATTGCAGCCAGGCAAAGGCTATCTCTATGCCAATAGCGAAGATGTCACTTTAGAATTTGCAGGTGCACTTAGAAATGGTACTGAATCCTTCACCGTTTCTTCGTTGAGCTATCAAGGCGAGGTTTTGAAAGGTTTCAACCTCATTGGCAATCCTTACGCACATAACGTTACCACCCTTACCATGGAAAACGTGGCCGCCCAAGGTTGTTACAGGATGGATGGCACCACTGATTTGGTCGTGAGTGAAGTTACAGCGAACGACCCCCTGAAACCAGGCGAGGGTATCTTTGTTTTGGCCACGGGCGAAAACGCTTCCGTCACCTTCAATACAACTACAACTAAAATGCGCAACGAAACCGAGAATACGGGAAGCATCTGCATGGAGGTTCTGGAAAATGGCAGAATCTCCGACCGCTTGCTCGTGAAGCGCAACGAAGGCAGCGACTTCCAAAAGCTCTCCTTCAGAGACGACCGCACCAAGCTGTTTGCTACAAGGGATAATGAAGAATTGGCCATCGTTAGTTGCAACAACGACGAACAAGCCGTCAACTTCAAGACCGCCAAAAACGGCACTTACACGATTTCCGTGACTCTAAAGGACATTGAAGTTGAATATCTCCACCTTATTGACAACCTGACGGGCAACAATGTCGACCTGCTTGTCAATCCTACCTATACCTTCGATGCTAAGACCACTGACTACGCCTCACGTTTCAGACTGGTCTTCTCACCCGAAGCCATCGAAAACGAAAACAGCGACAGCTTCGCCTTTGTCGCCAACGGTGAGTTCATCATCGCCAACGAAGGCATGGCCACGCTGCAAGTGATCGACCTGACCGGCCGCATCCTCAGCACCGAAACCATCAAGGGCAGCTTCAACATGCCTATCAGCTTGAGCAGCGGTGTCTACATGCTCCGCCTCATCAACGGCAACGACGTGAAGACCCAGAAGATTGTGGTGGAATAATTTCACCGACAACCAACAACTAAAAAGCCTGCGACAATGTGCCGCAGGCTTTTTTCGTAGTTTCCATTCCCAACTTACTTCTTGAAGATGCCACCGAGAATGGAGCGCACAATCCTGTTGCCGAGACTGCGTCCGATGGTCGTGGCTGTCGTGTTCAAGGTCTTTTCAAGGGCTTTGGCTCCTGCCGATTTCTTCTTTTTTGAACTTGTTGTCCGGCTCGTTGTCGACTTAGTCCTTTCGCGCTCGCGGGCTTCCTTGGCCTTACGTTTCTCTTCGGCTTCCAACTCTTGTTGGGCGCGTTTCTCTTCTTGTTTTCGTTCAGCTACAAGAAGTTCGTAGGCACTTTCACGGTCAAAGCTCTTGTCATAGATGCCGTACAAACGCGAGTTGCGAATCAAGGCATTGCGTTGGTCGTCGGTGATGGCGCCGATTTGGCTGAGCGGGAAGAGTATCTTGGCTCGTTCCACGATGCAAGGTGCACCTTTCTCATCCAACAGCGAGACCAAGGCCTCACCAGTACCCAGTTCCAAGATGGCCGCTTCGGTGTTGAAACCAGGATTGGCTCGGAAGGTTTGTGCCGCCGCCTTCACGGTTTTCTGCTCCTTGGGCGTGTAGGCTCTCAATCCGTGAAGGATGCGATTGCCCAACTGGCCAGCGATGGCTTCGGGGATGTCGTCGGGACTTTGCGTCACAAAATAGACACCCACGCCTTTCGAACGCACCAAACGAATGACCTGCTCAATCTTGTCGACCAAAGCCTTCGACGTGTCCTTGAAGAGCATGTGCGCCTCATCGAAGAAGAAAATCAACTTGGGCATGGGCAAATCGCCGACTTCAGGTAGTTGGGTATAGAGCTCGCTCAACAGCCACAGCAAAAACGTGGAATACAGCTTGGGATTCAGCATCAGCTTGTCGGCGGCCAACACATTCATCACACCGCGTCCGCCTTCCGTTTGGAGGAAATCGAACACGTTGAACGAAGGCTCGCCAAAGAACTTCTCGGCACCTTCGGCTTCCAAGGCCAACAGCGCACGCTGGATGGCACCCACACTCACCGAAGAGACAGTACCGTATGTAGTGGTGAACTCTTTTGCGTTCTTCGCCACATAATCCAACATCATCCGTAAGTCCTTCATATCGATAAGGAGCAAACCTCGGTCGTCGGCAATCTTGAAGACGATATTGAGGATGCCAGTTTGGGTTTCATTGAGGCTAAGCAATCGGGCCAACAATTGCGGTCCCATGTCGGAGATGGTTGCTCTCAAAGGATGGCCTTGCTCGCCAAACACGTCAAAGAAGCGGGTCGGACAACCTTGGAATTGGGGATTCTCGATGCCGAATTCCGGGCAACGCTTTTCGATGAAACCGCTCATTTTTCCCGCCTGGCTGATGCCCGACAGGTCACCCTTCATGTCGGCCATGAAGCAAGGCACACCCGCCTGGCAGAACGACTCGGCCAGCACCTGCAAGGTCACCGTTTTACCTGTACCTGTGGCACCAGCTATCAAGCCGTGGCGGTTGGCCATTTTGCCTACCATGTAGATGGGGCCGTTATCGCAATGGGCGATGTAGAGTTGATTGTCTTCTGTATACATAGTTCGTTTATTTAAGATTCAAAATTCAAAATTTAAAAATTTAAGATTCAGGGATTTATCTTGAAACGGATGTATTTTATCGTCAGGCCTTGGTCGAGCCACATCTGTTCGTAGAAGGTGCGGATGGTTTTTACTTCAAGCGCGTCGCCATTGGCATAGAGGTCGTCGGTAGCGTAGAGCAACGGCAGCCCTTGTTTCTCCACCACTTCATGCAAGGTGAACTCGTATATGATGGGGCTATCGGTTTTCAGGTTCAGCACGCCATCGGGGCGAACGATTTTGCGGTAACGGTCGAGGAACTCAGGCGAAGTAAGGCGATGGCGGGCATTGCGGACACCCTCGCCCGGATGCGGGTCAGGGAAGGTGACCCATATCTCCGACACTTCATCCTTGCCGAAAAAATGCTCGATCTGGTCGATGCGGGTACGAAGAAAAGCCACGTTCTTAAGCTCTTCCTCGTTCGACTGCTTCAGCCCTCTCCAGATTCTCGCACCTTTGATGTCGACACCTATATAGTTGATCTCGGGATGCACACGTGCCAACCCGACGGTATACTCACCTTTGCCACAGCCCAGCTCCAGCACGATGGGGTTATTGTTGTGGAAAAACTCCTCATGCCACTTGCCTTGCAGCGGGAAACCTTCGCCCATGATGCGTTCGTAACTGTATTCGAACAGGTTGCTGAAGGTCTTGTTTTCGGCGAATCGCTCTAGTTTGTTCTTTTTTGACATATCTCGTTTCTTTTTTCAGCAGGGGTTCCGCTGCGCTTCACCGCCCTGCTCAATATCCTGCGCCCCTATGGGGCTCACTTTAAAATCCAACCCTTTCCTTTGCCTGACTCACGAATCTCACGAAGGGCATCAAGTGCTTCTTCTTCAGTGGAATAGCGGTCGTAAGCCACAAACCATCGCTCTCCATGCTGTTCCATAAAGGCGTTCGGATAGCCTTTGTTTTTCAGCGAGTTAACCATGCGTTGCGCTGGTTCTTCCCTATCATAGCAACCCGCAATGATCCGGATGGTGTCTCTGCTCACCTCTTGGACTGACGACGTGGTCAACTCTTCCCTGATAATTTGTCCCATCATTTCCCCAATCATCTCTTCTGCTATTGTTTGTGGATCGAGGCGGGTATCACCTTCTTCTGTCGCCATTTCGGTGGGTTGTTGCTTGTAATCGTCCTTGTGGAGATACACCTTAAAATAGAGCAAAGCACTCATAATGAGCACTAAACCAATCATAAACGGCCAAACACCTTTGCCGATTTCAACCTGTCTTTCCTCTTCGGTTTCGGGCTCTTTATCGGTTTCTGGCTCTGCCACTTCAGGAGCTTTCTCTTCCTCTTCTTTTTGCTCAGTTTCCTCCACAACCTCCTCTTCCCTAACTATAGGTTCCAACTTGAAATCGCACAACCCAAAAGAATCCGTGTTGTAATTGGCGGTCTCGTCTTGCTCAAAAACAATCTCATTGTCAGGGCCAAACGACAAAGTGCCGATGTCTTTCAAGACCACCTTGTTGCCCGACTTCAAGCTATTGAAACTATCGGAAACGAAATGGAAAAGCAAGCGTTTGGCCTCATTTTCAGAGATTTTGAAATTGTCGACCAAATACCTGATGATGATGTCGTTCTCTTTCCTTAAACCCGCATCAAAACTGATTTGGCTTGAAGGCATCGAAAAACTATTTGTCTCCAAATCCACCTTGGCCGAACGTGGCCTGCGCACAAACGCACCCAAACCCGGCACCACGACGGTATCCCTGACAAACAACAGGTCTGATATGGCTTCTGCAATAGAAATCATCTTACTCTATCAGTTGATTCTGAGCGTATTGCAAGGCTTTTTCAAGGTCTTCCTGCGTGTCGACAGATATACTATCGTGTGGCGTGATGCCCATACGAATCCTCAAGCCGTTTTCCAACCAGCGCAATTGCTCCAAAGACTCAGCCATCTCAAGTGTAGTAGATTGCATTTCAGCGATTTGGCACAAGGTTTCGGTCTTGTAGGCATAGAGGCCGATATGCTTGTAGAACTCACCTTTTTTCAGCCATCTGTCACGATCCAAATTGCGCATGAAGGGTATGGGGTTACGACTGAAATACAGCGCGTTACCTTGCTTGTCCATCACCACTTTCACCACTGTGGTACTGAATAGTTCGTCCTCGTCCTCAATACGTTTGGCCAAAGATGCCAAATGCGTATCGTCGCGACTAATCAACTCGATGGCTTGGTTGATTTGGGCCGGGTCGATAAAAGGTTCATCGCCTTGTATATTGACCACGGCATCGTATTGGTCTTCAACCATATACAAAGCTTCACGACAACGGTCAGTGCCACTGCGATGGTTGGGATTTGTCATCACGTATTGTCCGCCAAACTTCAACACTTCGTCGGCGATGCGGATGTCATCGGTGGCTACCACGACGGCATCTAAATTGGATTTACAAGCCTGTTCCCAAACACGTTGAATCATCGTCTTCCCTTTAATCATGTGTAGAGGCTTGCTTGGGAAGCGAGTCGAGGCGTAACGCGAGGGTATGATTCCTATAACCTTCATTATCAAGAATTAGAGAATTAGAGAAAATTTTTCTGAATATTATTCATATTGGAATTAGAGACAAAATCGCACGATTTTACACTCAGAACAATCCGTTGAGCGATGCTTCAATCCTGTCGACCACCGTACTTAAATCCTCGGGGTTCTCGAGTTCAAGGTTGTCGGTGTCGATAATGAGCAGTTTGCCGTCCTTGTAGCCCTCAATCCACTGCTCGTAACGCTCGTTCAGGTTGGTCAGGTAGCTGATACTTATGGACTGCTCAAACTCGCGGTTGCGCTTGGCGATGTGGCGAATCAAGGTCGGCACCGAGGCGCGGAGATAAATCAGCAGGTCGGGCGGTTGCAGGAACTTGGTCATCAGCTCGAACAAGGACTGGTAATTCTCGTAATCGCGCGTCTCCATGAGCCCCATCGAATACAGGTTGGCGGCAAAAATATGCGCGTCCTCGTAGATGGTGCGGTCTTGGATGACGTCTTTCCCGCTGTTGCGAATGTCCATCACCTGACGGAAGCGGCTGTTGAGGAAGAAAATCTGAATGTTGAACGACCAGCGTTGCATGTCCTCATAGAAGCTGTCGAGATAAGGATTGTGTTCAACCTCTTCATAATGAGGCGACCAGTTGAAGTGTTTGGCGAGGAGCCCCGTAAGCGTGGTTTTCCCCGAGCCGATATTGCCTGCTACTGCGATGTGCATAATACTCTTATTTTAGGATGAAAAGAAGTGGCTAAAATAAGGAAAAGTCGGCAAAAGGAGCATAATTTTTTGCAGAAAAAACATAAAGCATTGAATATCAAGTTTTATTCAATGGATTCTGCTAGCGTTTTTCAAACCAAGAATTTCACTATCTTTGCAGCGTTGCAACTTCAAC
>Ga0310696_10007338_pt1 | contig 12958 bp, 9 predicted proteins | sample AusTroGonzalo_MG_4_FD_203885 | JGI IMG/M metagenome (GOLD analysis project Ga0310696, IMG submission 203885) | Bovine rumen microbial communities from tropical cattle in Woodstock, Queensland, Australia - Gonzalo_02 (v2) (version 2) | ecosystem: Host-associated > Mammals > Digestive system >... | reverse complement strand
CGGAAGGAAGTGCATCGCCTTTCTCCCATTGGAACCGACGAGTTTATCCAGGCCTACGCCGTCTCCAGCGAGACTACCAGCTTCCCAAATCTGGACTATAAGGTGATGCGCGATGTTGGTCCGGGCGAAATAGTCCGTCTCTGGGCAGACCGCATAGAAGTGCTCCAGCCGGCGTTTAAGCGCTGCCAAATATGCTCCTTCCTCTGGGTCTACTACGGTTTCCCCGCCAGCACCTACGAGGGCATCAACGTGGAGGAAGTCCGCGAGCGCAACGGTGAGAAGCTGGGCGAAAAAGATGACGTGGAAGCCGACCTCGTCTGCGGCATCCCCGACTCAGGCGTCGGTATGGCCCTGGGCTATGCCAACGGAAAGAAGATTCCCTACAAGCGCGCCGTGCTGAAATACACCCCCACCTGGCCCCGTTCGTTCACCCCCGGCAATCAGAGCCGTCGCTCGCTCGTGGCGAAGATGAAACTCATCCCTAACGGCGACATGCTGAAAGACCAGCGCGTAGTGTTCTGCGATGACTCCATCGTTCGTGGCACCCAGCTCCGCGACAACGTTCGCGAGTTCTTCGAGCACGGAGCCAAGGAGGTTCACGTGCGCATCAGCTGTCCGCCGCTGGTCTACGGATGTCCCTTCATCGGTTTCACCAGCTCGAAGAGTGATATGGAGCTGATAACCCGTCAGATTATCCGCGACTTCGAGGGTGACGACCAAGCCCATCTGGACAAATACGCACAGACCAATTCGCCAGAGTATCAGCGCATGGTCAATGAAATAGCCCGCCGTCTGGGTCTCAGCAGCCTTCGCTTCGCTCACCTCGAAGACCTGATAAATTCAATAGGCCTGCCCAAGGAGAGCGTCTGCACCCATTGCTTCGATGGTTCCAGCTATGACCACCAACCCAAGGGTGACTTCTTCGGATAAAGCCCTCACCAACCTCCCCCGAAAGGGAGGTTCTCACAATGGAAGTTAATTTATTATCGTGATAACAAGTATAGCAAGAAAACTCTTTGCCCCTCGCTGGCGCGAACTTGAACGCCACCAGACACAGGGTGAGCAACTCCAACGCGAGGTGCTGGCAAGGCTTCTTGACAGGGCTAAGGACACCGATTTCGGGCGGAAGCATCTTTTTTCAGCCACGAAGGACTACGATGACTTCGCCCGCAACACGCCCCTTAGCAGCTACGAAGAGCTGAAGGGTGACATCGACCGTATGCGCCAGGGCGAGGCAGACTTGCTATGGCCAGGGCGCGTGAAGTGGTACGCCAAGTCAAGCGGCACCACCAACGACAAGTCGAAGTTCATCCCTGTCTCGCCCGAAGGACTGCATCACCTGCACTACCGTGGCGGCACCGATGTGGTGGCCCTCTACTTGAGGAACAACCCTCAGAGCCGTATGTTCGACGGACGCGGTCTTATCCTCGGTGGCAGCCACGCTCCCAACTACAACCTTCCTGGCTCACTCGTTGGCGACCTCAGCGCCATCCTTATCGAGAACATCAACCCATTGGTGAACCTCATCCGAGTGCCGTCGAAGAAGACCGCCCTGCTCTCTGACTTCGAAATCAAGCGCGACCGCATAGCCCGCGAGGCCATGAAGAAGAACGTCACCAACCTTTCTGGTGTTCCTTCGTGGATGCTCTCCGTGCTTAACCGTGTCATGGAGCTTTCAGGTAAGCAGCACCTTGAAGAAGTGTGGCCCAACTTGGAAGTATTCTTCCACGGCGGTGTGGCCTTTACGCCCTACCGCGAGCAATACCAGCAGCTCATCACCAGTCCGAAGATGCACTACATGGAGACCTACAACGCCTCCGAGGGATTCTTCGGTATTCAGGACGACCCGGCAGACAAGTCGATGCTACTGATGCTCGACTACGACTGCTTCTATGAATTCATACCCACCCCCAGCCCCTCCCGAGGGGAGGGGAGTTATAGTCCCTCTGCAAAAGAAACAAGTGTTGGAAGTAACCTGCCACCCCTCCCCTCGGGAGGGGCTGGGGGTGGGTGTATTCCCCTCTGGGCTGTGGAGCCGGGCAAGAACTACGCGATGGTCATCTCGACATCGTGCGGTCTGTGGCGCTACATGATAGGCGACACCATCCGCTTTACCAGCACCAATCCCTACAAGTTTGTCATCTCTGGCCGCACGAAGTCGTTCATCAACGCTTTCGGCGAAGAACTAATCGTCGACAATGCCGAGCAAGGACTGGCCTACGCCTGTCAGGTGAGCGGTGCACAGGTATTGGAATACACCGCTGCCCCCGTATTCATGGATAGTCAGGCAAAGTGCCGCCACCAGTGGCTCATAGAGTTCTCCACTCCCCCACCCGACCTGGCTCAGTTCGCTGCCACCCTCGACCGCAAGCTACAGGAACTCAACAGTGACTACGAAGCCAAGCGCTACAAGGACATCACCCTCCAACCTCTGGAAATCATCGTGGCCCGCCCCGGCCTTTTCAACGACTGGTTGAAGTCTCACGGCAAGCTCGGAGGCCAACACAAAGTGCCACGCCTAAGCAACAACCGTGAGCACATAGACCAACTGCTGAACATGAATACAAAGAGAATTTTATAAAACAACGAATTTCACGAATTACACGAATTGCACGAATGACACAAATTAAAACGTATTTCACGAATTTGCTACGCAACAGCTATGCGCAGCAAATTCGTGTAATTCGTGTAATTCGTGTAATTCGTTGTTAAGAAGAAACTAAAAAAAAATACAAGTATGATAACATTCGTAGTAAGCCTCGTGGCTCTTATCCTAGGCTATTTCCTCTATGGCCGCTTTGTAGAACGTATATTCGGGCCTGACAACCGTCCCACCCCAGCCGTGTCAAAGGCCGACGGTGTGGACTTCATCGTCCTGCCGGGGTGGAAGATCTTCATGATTCAGTTCCTCAACATCGCCGGCACTGGTCCCATCTTCGGTGCCATCATGGGGGCGAAGTTCGGCCCCGTGGCCTATCTGTGGATTGTCTTCGGCTGCATCTTCGCCGGAGCCACGCACGACTATCTCAGCGGTATGCTCTCCATGCGCCACGGCGGAGCCAACCTGCCTGAAATCATCGGCCGCTATCTGGGCAACGCCACGAAGCAGGTGATGCTCGTCTTCTCCGTGTTCCTGCTGATGATGGTCGGCACGGTGTTTGTGTTTAGCCCCGCAAAGATTCTGGGCGGCATGTGGGAGCCGCAGTTCATCGTCGACAGCTGGGGGCAGTACGTGTTCTGGATTATCATCATCTTTATCTACTACCTCATCGCCACGATGATGCCCATCGACAAGATCATCGGAAAGGTCTACCCGCTCTTCGCCTTCTCGCTGTTGTTCATGGCGGGCGCACTCATGGTGATGCTCTTCGTGAAGATGCCCGATATCCCCGAGCTGTGGGAGAGCGGTCTGGGCAATCTGGGCAGCGGGGCGTTCGGCTCGACGCAGAGCGTATTCCCCTGCCTGTTCATCACCATTGCCTGCGGAGCCATCAGTGGTTTCCACGCCACGCAGAGCCCACTCATGGCGCGCTGCGTGAAGAGCGAGAAGATGGGCCGCCCCATCTTCTACGGCGCCATGATTACCGAGGGCATCGTCGCCCTGATATGGGCCACGGTGGCCATGTATTTCTTCTACGACCAACCCACGGCGGGCTACCTCACGATAGAAGGTGGCGAGGCCGCCGTCAACGACGCCCCGTCGGTGGTGAACATGATTTGCAACAGCTGGCTCGGCATCGTCGGCGGCATTTTGGCCATTCTCGGCGTGGTGGCAGCGCCCATCACCAGCGGCGACACCGCCCTGCGCAGCGCCCGACTCATCCTGGCCGACTTCATCCACCTAGAGCAGAAGAGCATCGCCAAGCGTCTCTACATCTGCGTGCCCATGTTCCTCGCCGTCATCGCCCTGCTCGTGTGGCAGATGGCCAATCCGAAGGGCTTCGGCCTCATCTGGAACTGGTTCGGATGGAGCAACCAGACGCTCGCCGTCTTCACCCTCTGGGCCATCACCGTCTATCTCGTGCGTCAGCGTAAGAACTACTGGGTGACGCTCATCCCCGCCATCTTTATGACCGTCGTCTGCACCACGTTCTTCTTCTCCGTCCAGGCCTTCAAGCTCGACGACACCGCCTCGGCCATCGTCGCTGTCTGTACCTTGGTTGTCTCTGCAGCGTGGTTCACTTTCTGGAAAAAAAAGAAATAATACTCCAGACTTTACGTTATCTATAAGTATCCATTTAATACCAATAAGTTATGAAGAAGTTTCTTTTTATCCTTTTCTGCGGTCTGCTGACCACCTTGTCAGGACACGCACAGAACAGTTCCTATGGCACTTCGCCATTCGCTAAGAACAAGGTCTACGTAGGGGCAAGCCTCACGGGCCTGAAGCTCGACTACAACAGTAAAGAGAAGTGGCATCTGGGCATTGATGCCCGTGGCGGCTGGCTCTTCCAGGACAACTGGATGCTACTGGGCACCGTAGGCATTGACACCCGTTATCACAGTTACGACACCTTCACGCTTGGCGCTGGCGCACGCTACTATATCGAGCAAAATGGTCTCTACCTCGGTGCCGGAGCCAACTACGTACACTTCGATGCCATGGATGACTTCCGTCCTTCGATACAGCTTGGTTACGCTTTCTTCCTCAACGGCACTGTGACCATCGAGCCTGAAATCTACTACAACCAGAGCTTCAAGAACCATTCCGACTACAGCGGCTTCGGTCTGCGCATCGGTATCGGTCTCTATTTTGATGAGATTTGGTAAGGTTATCCATTATGAATACGGGACTATTCATTCCCTGTTACGTTGATGCCGTGTTCCCCGAGGTGGGCATGGCTACTTATCGCCTGCTGCGCCATCTGGGCATCGACGTGGTCTACCCACAGGGACAGACCTGCTGCGGACAGCCTATGGCCAACGCAGGTTTCGAGCGGCAAGCCATCCCCCTGGCAAAGAAATTCGAGACGCTTTTCCAGGGTTTTGACTACGTGGTGGCTCCCAGCGTGAGCTGCACGGCGTTCATCCGCCTGAACTATCCCCGGCTGCTCGGCCATGAGTGCATAGTAGGTCACGCTTCCCAGCGTGACGATTCGGCAACAGCAACGTCGCAGAAGGTCATTGACGTGGTGGAGTTCCTCCATGACGTGGTGAAGGTAGACCGCCCTTTGGGTTCATTCCCCCACAAGGTGAGCCTTCATAACTCCTGTCATGGCGTGCGCGAGCTGGGTCTCTCGTCGCCCTCAGAACAGCACGTGGCGAAGTTCAACAAGATTCGCGACCTGCTCCAGCTCGTCGACGGCATCGAGGTGGTAGAGCCAGAGCGGCCTGACGAGTGCTGCGGCTTCGGCGGCATGTTCTCCGTTGAGGAGACCGCCGTCTCGGCACAGATGGGTCGCGACAAGGTGGAACGCCACATCGCCACCGGTGCGGAGTACGTCACCGGCCCCGATTGCTCCTGCCTCATGCACATGGCAGGGGTGGCCAAGAAACAGGGCCTCGACATCAAGTTCAAGCACGTAGTGGAGATACTCGCGGCAGGACTGAGCCCCCTAAGTTAGGGGGTTGGGGGTCTGAACAAGACTCCTCGAGCGAAGAGAACATTAACATTATCTATTAACTAACCTAGGGTAAGAACAGAATGGTCGTTCAGACCCCCATCCCCCTAACTTAGGGGGCTTGAAAGAATGAGTACCACACACAGCAGAGCAGCGAAGGAGTTCCTGAAAGACCAGAAGTATGCCAAGTGGCACGACAACACGTTCTGGTCAGTACGGACAAAGCGTGACAACATGGCGCAGGGACTCGACGAATGGGAGCAGCTGCGCGAAAAAGCCAGTGCGATAAAACGTCACACCATCACACACCTTGACGAATACCTCGAAGATTTCTCGACCAACGCGGAGAAGAACGGTGCCATCGTGCACTGGGCGAAGGACGCGCAGGAGTTCAACGAGATTGTCTACGGCATTCTGGAATGTCACAAGGTGAAGAAGATGGTGAAGTCGAAGTCGATGCTCACCGAGGAGTGTGAGATGAACCCCTACCTCGAGGCACGCGGCATCGAGGTGGTGGAGACCGACCTCGGCGAGCGCATCATCCAGCTGAAGGGTCAGAAACCCAGCCACATCGTCATGCCCGCCATCCACCTCAACCACGACGACGTGGGCGAGCTGTTCGAGGAGAAGGGTATCAGCAACGAGAAGGGCAACCACGACCCCACCTACCTCACCTACCGCGCGCGATTAAGCCTGCGCAACGAGTTCCTCACCGCCGACGCCGGCATGACGGGAGGCAACTTCGGCATCGCCAAGACGGGCGATATTGTAGTATGTACCAACGAGGGCAATGCCGACATGTCGACCTCCTGCCCGAAGCTCCACATCGCCGCCATCGGTCTGGAGAAGGTCATCCCTGACTACGACTGCCTCGCCGTTTTCCAGCGTATGCTCTGCCGCGCTGGCACGGGACAGCCCACCACGACCTATACCAGCCACTTCCGCAAGCCCCGCGTAGTAGGAAATGTCCATGAAACCCACGAAGCCCATGAAGCCCATAAAACTCAAAACGCCCAGCGCGGCGAGTACCATATTATATTGGTGGACAACGGCCGCTCTGACTGGGTAGCTAACCCTGAGCACTGGGAGAGCCTGAAGTGCATCCGCTGCGGCTCGTGCATGAACACCTGTCCCGTCTATCGTCGCTCCGGCGGCTATTCCTACAGTTACTTCATTCCCGGCCCTATCGGCATCAACCTTGGTATGCTTCGCTCACCACAGGAACATTCGGGCAACGTCTCTGCCTGCACCCTCTGCCTCAGCTGCCAGACTGTCTGCCCCGTGAAGATCAACCTCGGCGACCAGATTTACCTCTGGCGACAGCAACTCGCCAACTTCGGCACCGCCAATCCGCAGAAAAAGCTGATGTGCCGCGCCATGAGCCTCCTCTACGGCTCCTCTGCCCTCTACGATCTCGGCACATCGCTCGCACATTGGGCAAACGCCCTCCCCTCACCCCTCATAAACTGCGGCCTCAACCCCTGGGCTGAGGGTCACGCGATGATGGAGTTCCCCAAAAAACCGTTCCACTCTTGCCCCCTAAGTTAGGGGGATGGGGGTCTGAACAAGCGCAGATTCCTATATAGTCAAAACATAAAGGGTTTGATAAACGTTTGTTCAGACCCCCAACCCCCTAACTTAGGGGGCAATAGTATGAGCACTAAGGAAGATATATTGAAGAGATACAGGTCGAATGTCAGAGAGAGATTCGACATGCCCGACCTCAGCGACATCAAGGCCGTCACCTATGCCGACCCGCTGGCACAGTTTATCACCATGACCCAGAGCGTGGGCGGCAAAGTCATAGAGGTGGAAAAGGGCCGCGACGTGAACGCCATCATCCGTGAGCTGTTCCCCGATGCAAAGGAAATCGCATCGAACCTGCCGGAGATTACCATCTCCACCCGCAATCCCGATACCATCGGCGAGGCCGCCGACCTCAACGGCACCGACGTGGGCATCGTGCGCGGATGCTTCGGTGTGGCCGAGAACGCCTGCGTCTGGATTCCCCAGCAGATGAAAGAGAAGGCCGTGTGCTTCATCTCCGAGAACCTTGTCATCCTGTTGCCTAAGAGCCAAATCGTGAACAACATGCACGAGGCTTACCGCCGGCTGTCCGAGCACGATGCGAAGAGTGGCCTGGATCTTTTCGATGCCTACGGATACGGCACTTTCATCAGCGGCCCGTCGAAGACCGCCGACATTGCCCAAGTGCTCGTCATGGGAGCACAAGCCGCCCGCTCTGCCACCATACTGTTGCTAGACGAGTGATGTTGTTTCTTCTAGCTTATTTCCTGTTTGTTCTGTCCCTGACGCAAAAGGATTTGAGACGAATAAGAAATGTGAAGTAGCGGAAAAGGCGTACCTTTGTCTCAATTTTTTAACCATTAACTTAATTATGAAGAGACAAAGACTGATTCTTTTGCTGCTTCCGCTGCTGATGCAGACTGCAACAATGCGTGCCGACGACTACTCCACGATGCACGCCGAAAAGATTTACAACCCCATGCTGTGGGCCGACGTGCCCGACCCTGACGTGATTCGCGTCGGAGACACTTTCTACCTGGTGAGCACCACGATGCACCTCATGCCAGGTGCTCCCGTCATGGCCTCCAAGGACCTGAAGAACTGGGAGACGGTGGGTTATATCTTCGACAAGCTGACCGATTCTCCGAAGTATGACCTGTCGTTCTCGCTGCCCCTCGACCAGCAGGAGGGCAAAGAGGGCGTGGGCACAGTTTACGGACGCGGTCAATGGGCCACGTCGCTGAAATACCACGACGGCAAGTTCTGGGCCTTGCTGGCTCCCAACGAGATGGGGGCCATGGGCGACACCTACATCTTCACCGCCCCGAAGGCCGAAGGTCCGTGGACTATCCACTCCCGTCTGCGCCATTTCCACGATGCCACGCTGTTCTTCGATGACGATGGCACACCCTACGTGTTCTTCGGCACGGGCGAGATGTGCCAGCTCAGCCGCGACCTGAAGAGTGTCGTCGAGGGCAGTCTCCGCCACTACTTCAACCGTGAGGAGGACGAACGCGGATTGCTCGAAGGCACCCGCGTCATCAAGCGCAACGGCACCTACTACGCCCTGCTCATCAGCCACGTGTTCGGTCAGGGGCGCCATCGCCGCGAGGTGTGCTACCGCACCAACGACCTGAAAGCCGAGAAATGGGAGAAGCAGGTCATCCTGCAGAGCGACTTCGGCGGTTTCTCCTATCTGGCACAGGGCACCATCGTCGATACCGAGGAGGGCGACTGGTATGGCATCATGTTCCAGGACCGTGGCGGCGTAGGACGTGTGCTCACGCTGTCGCCCTGCCGCTGGATTGACGGCTGGCCAATGTTGGGCGATGAGAACTACAAGGTGCCCGACGTCATGCGCCCCTACAAGAGCGGACTGCCTGAGAAGGCCATCGTGAAGGCAGACGACTTCTCATCGGAGAAGCTGGGACTGCATTGGCAGTGGAACCATAATCCTGTTGATAATGCCTGGAGCCTCAGCGAGCGTCCCGGATTCCTACGTCTGAAGACCAACCGCGTTGTGCCCAACCTCTACCTGGCTCCTAACACCCTGACACAGCGCATGGAAGGTCCGACGTGCACCGGCAGCATCAGCATCGACGTGTCGAAGATGAAGGACGGCGACTGCGCCGGGTTCTCTGCCTTTAACGGCGACAGCGGCGTGCTCACCTTGAAAAAGAAGGGCAAAAAGCTGTTCCTGGAGATGAGCGAGCAGAAGGTCAGCCTCACCGAGCGCGAAAAGGCGGTCACCAACGTCGACGAGAAAGTCATCGAGACCGTGGAACTCACGTCAAACCTCAACTCAAAGACCCCGTACCTATACCTGAGGATTACGGGCGATTTCCAGCCCGGCCATAACGATGCCGCCAACTTCTTCTACAGCCTCGACGGTGACCACTGGACCCAGATAGGCACCAAGGACTATCGTATGATATTCGACTACCGTCGTTTCTTCATGGGAAGCAAGTTTGCCATCTTCAACTATGCCACAAAGAAAGCCGGCGGCTACATCGACGTGGACAATTTCGACTATAAAAAAGGTAATAACCAATAATAAATGTATTTATGAAACACAAAAGCCTTATCCTTTCCGTTTTATCCCTTATGCTTTTTTCCCAGTTGGGAATAGTGAAAACCCAGGCTGCCCCTGACCCGAACTTCTACATCTTCCTGTGTTTCGGACAGTCGAACATGGAGGGCAATGCCCGTCCTGAGGCCGTCGACCTGGAGAGTCCAGGCCCTCGCTTCCTGTTGATGCCTGCCGTCGACTTCCCCGACAAGGGGCGCAAGATGGGCGAATGGTGCGAGGCCACGCCTCCCCTCTGCCGTCCGAACACCGGCCTGACGCCCGCCGACTGGTTTGGCCGCACGATGGTTGCTTCCACGCCCGATAACATCAAGATTGGTGTCATCCACGTGGCCATCGGTGGCATCGACATCAAGGGATTCCTCACCGACAGCATCAAGGACTATGCCGAGAAGAAGGCTCCGGGCTGGATGAAGGGTATGCTCGCCGCCTACGACAACAACCCCTACGAGCGCCTCGTCACACTGGCCAAGAAGGCCCAGCAGGACGGTGTCATCAAGGGCATCCTGATGCACCAGGGCGAGACCAATACCGGCGACCCGAAGTGGGCCGGCATGGTGAAGCAGGTCTATGAGAACCTCTGCGGTGACCTGCAGCTGAAGCCCGAGGAGGTGAACCTCTACGTCGGCAATATCGTCCAGGCTGGTGGCAAGGGCGTCTGCATCGGTTGTAAGAAGCAGATTGACGAGCTGCCACAGACCATCCACACCTGTCAGGTCATCTCCTCCGACGACTGTTCCAATGGCCCCGACCGCCTGCACTTCGACGCTGCTGGCTACCGTGAGCTGGGTTGTCGCTATGGTGAGGCCGTGGCCCGTCACCTCGGCTTCGAGCCCAAGCGTCCCTCTCAACTCTTAACGCTAAACGCTAAACGCATAGAGGTGCCCGCCGACGCCGTCATCGCCGAGACCACCATTCCCGGCAACGACTTCCCGAAGGTCGACAAGGAGGGTCGTGCCTACTTCCGCATCCAGGCTCCCGAGGCCCGCAAGGTCATCGTCGACATCTGCAACAAGAAGTACGACATGCAGCCCGACGGCAAGGGTGGCTTCATGGCCGTCACCGACCCGCTGCCCGTGGGATTCCACTACTACTTCATGAACATCGACGGCGTGAACTTCGTCGACCCTGCCTCCGAGACCTTCTTCGGCTGCAACCGCGAGTCGGGCGGCATTGAGATTCCCGAAGGCCCCGAGGGCGACTACTACCGTCCGCAGCAGGGCATCGCCCACGGTCAGGTGCGCAGCATCTACTATTTTGCTGAACATTCAACAATCAATGGCCATCAGCCAATTGTCAATGGTCAATCGTCAATGGTCAATGGTGAATGGCGTCACGCCTTGGTTTATACTCCCGCTGAGTACGAACTGGCCAAGAACGCCAAGAAGCGCTATCCTGTGCTCTACCTGCAGCATGGCATGGGCGAGGGTGAGACCAGCTGGGCCATCCAGGGCAAGATGCAGCACATCATGGACAACACCATTGCCAGTGGCGAGGCTGTTCCGATGCTCGTCGTCATGGAGAGCGGCGACATCAAGGGTCCGTTCCGTGGCGGTAACAACCAGGCTGGGCGCAGCGAGTATGGCGCATCGTTCTATCCCGTACTGCTCAACGACCTCATCCCCTATATCGATGCTAACTTCCGCACGAAGAGCGACCGTGAGAACCGCGCCATGGCCGGACTCTCATGGGGTGGACACCAGACCTTCGACGTCGTCCTACAAAACCTCGATAAGTTCGCTTGGCTCGGAACCTTCAGCGGAGCCATCTTCGGCCTCGACGTGAAGACGGCCTACAACGGAGTCTTCGCCAACGCCGACGAGTTCAACAAGAAGATCCACTACATGTACATGAACTGGGGCTCTGACGACTTCATCAAGAGCGGCCCCATCGTAGAGCAGCTCCGCTCCCTCGGCATCAAGGTCGAAGCCAGCGAGTCGAAGGGCACCGCCCACGAGTTCCTCACCTGGCGCCGCGGCCTCCACGAGTTCATACCCCACCTGTTCAAGTAGGACGTCTTAAGAGCGAGAATAACAACGAAAAGATTCTGGAGGATGGCTACAACAGCTGCCATCCTCCAGAATCTTTGTTATCAATTATCATCTGTTTAATCCTTGTAATCCGTAAAATCCGTTGTTGTTCAACAAAAGCTATGGTTTTGTTCAGCAAACCAGCCGGGGAGGCTCAGCAAACTCGCGAACTGACAAAAAGAGAGGTTGCAACCAATTCTTGAAGTATATTATATTCTTGGCTACTTACCCAGGATTTCCTTTGCCAAACGTGAATCTCATCGAGAATAATGCAAGTCTCGCTGGGAACGAACTTGGCACTACGCATCTGAGCCGACAGGTTGAGAATGATGGTATCAGCATCCTTAGAACCGTAAAAGGCCGTCTTCAGTTCCTCTTGCTTGAAGAAGTTGATATAAACAACGTGTTTGTAGTTCTCCTCGGCAAACTGCCGTGTAATATAAGTCTTCCCACATTGGCGAATACCCATTATAACAAGCGGCAAATGGTTTGGCCGGCCTTTCCATTCTTTTAATGTCTCTGATATTCTTCTTCTTAGTATCATATTGCATCAATTTTTGTGCAAAGATACATTTTTCCAGCGACTTTTACCGTATTCGCTGCCATTTTTCCAGTGACTTTTAACTATTTTAATGCTTTTTTTCCAGCGAATAGGCCAATAATCTCCTTTGACCGATTAGGCTTGGTACGAAAAATCCGCGAAACATGTTGCTGTTTCGCGGATTTAGTCTGTCTTTTGACTGGAAGACAGGTCAGAAGATAGTGGTCGCTATCGGTTCGCCTTATAGGCTGCGACGCGCTTTGCCACGTTTTCCTGGAGGTTTTTGTAGAAGAACGAGTAGTCGTTTTCATGGAAGCTGGCCGGTCCGAAGAATTCGGCACCCTCAGTAACGGGAGCTGACGTGTTAGTCACGATCACACCACGGGCGAGGTTTATCTGTGCATCGACGCCGAGGTCGACGAACTCACGTTCGCCTGTTTCTTTGTTATGCACGAGCGAACCCTTGTTCTCACTGGCGGATGCGTAAGTTTCGTCGAGCTTCCAGTTCAGCGGATTGATGCTAATAGCACCCGGCAGCACCACGACGTTCCTGGCGTTCTCCTCTACGTTCTTGGGACCCTCGGCGTTATAGCTGATGATGACACCCGTGTCGCTCTCGCCTGTCGCGAACTTCAGGTATGGATATTGCTCGAGATCGTCTTTCGTGATGGAGAAGCCAATGGGATAGGCGGCTACCATGCGCTTATAATAG
>Ga0310696_10007337_pt1 | contig 12959 bp, 8 predicted proteins | sample AusTroGonzalo_MG_4_FD_203885 | JGI IMG/M metagenome (GOLD analysis project Ga0310696, IMG submission 203885) | Bovine rumen microbial communities from tropical cattle in Woodstock, Queensland, Australia - Gonzalo_02 (v2) (version 2) | ecosystem: Host-associated > Mammals > Digestive system >... | reverse complement strand
ATAAAGATTTTCCAAAACGCGTACAGGTCCAGAAGAAAACACTTCTGATCCGTCACCATCAGAGAATCTTATATTATTACCAATAAGAATAGGGCCACCAACAACGTGGTTACCATTTTTTAGAGAAAAACCACCGGTTGCAGTTCCAAACCATCCAGATTCGTCAGGCACCTTAATGTTTGTGCCATTGAACAGAATGCCTTCTTGTCCGAACATCTTGAACTTCATCAGGTAGTCCCATTCGGCTTCCTGAAGAGAATCGTAATTGAGCCCGTCACCGCCGGTTATGTAATTAAAATAAAGCGGTTCAACCTTCGTCGCCAGAGCGGACGAAGCTAGGGTTCCAACCAGGAGGCACAATGCCAAACACTTCAATTTTTTCATTTTCTCCACCATATGGAAAAATGGTTGACTCCAAACCACCATATACCAATCTTAAAAATACTAAAAAAAGATTACATTTCAAATAGGCACCCTTCAAAAACGGGGCAAAATCACCCATTTTTGAATAATCCGCCACGCAATGTGAGCCAAATCACACAATTTCGTAAACAAAAAGTTTACAAATGTAACTTTTTTTAGAAAAAAGTGACTCAAATTTTGTAGAAAGAGTGCCCCTAAGGGCAACTCTTGAACGACACGAACTACTTCTTCTTCATCTTCGGGCGCTTGTAACCGAAGCTCTTCAGCAAGTCTTCCTTGGTCGTGCGGACAGAACCCTTCGCGTTGGACTCCTTCTTCACGCCCTTGATTTCACCGGTACTCGAGACGTCAAACGGCGGCAGCGAGCAGCGCAGCGTAGACTTCAGTTCGACCTCAGTCTTATATACATATGCGCCGGTTGCATACAAACGGCCATTATCGGTGCGCACGTTGCCATCGCGGTCAGGCTTCATTTCGAAGTAAAGCGTGAGCATGCCCGCGTCGTTCACGTAATCCGGGTTGTCCAGGTCCTGCGTAAACGAGTAGTAGTCCACGAACTGTCCGAGACTGGTGTAAATCCAGATCTTCACCCTCATCGAGGTCTTGAAGAGGTTCGCCTTGCTGATGTCACTGCCAACCTGCTCGGCAAATTCATCGGAGCAGAACCTCTCGACGTATTCGTCCGTAGTAAGCTTCACGCTACCTTCGGCATCGACGCCTTCCATCGGGATAACGCCATCCGAATTAAGCAGGTCGTCGAGTGTCGCAAGCCCGCCCACGGCGTTCACGGTCGGCACCTTCGTATCGATTCCGAGGGTCGGGCCCAGGTGGCCGGTAAGTCCCGGATACGGCTCGTCACCGCTGCCTTCCTTGGCATCGAACTCGCCACCGACCATCGTCTCGACTTCCTTGTCGGTCTTGGTATTGTAGATGGTCACGGCGAATGTCTCGCCCTTTTCAGGCTCGTTCGCGGCATAGTATTCCTCCACCTTCTCGCGCGTCACAATCGTGACAGGCTTCTCGACAGAGATATCCACGTCCTTCGCGTTCTTCATGATGACGCGGATCGTATCGCTGGCCTCGTTGCCCGCCTTGTCGCGGAAGAAGCGCACAATCACATTGCCGCCCTTCTCGAGGCCCTGCGTAATAAGGGTATCCTGCACAATGGCGCCGCGGCCATCGCCGATATCCACCGTCCACTTCACGTCCACATAGTTCGAGTAGATGATGTCACCCTCAAGCGGGGACAGGATCTCCACCTTCGGCGGAACAAGGTCCAGCACGATAAACACGGACTGCGTGGCGGTATTGCCGTACTTGTTCGTGTAGGTGTAGCCGACCTCGTAACCGAGGTTGCCAGAGCCATCCCTCACGAGGTTGCCCTTCTCGTCTACGCCGTAGGTCACGGTAACCGTATTGCCGGCCTCGTCCACATAGTCATACGAAACGGTAAACGCCACCTCAGGTTCATCAGCCTTCTTGCTCGAAGAAGCGGAGGAATCGTTCGAGGCGTAGCCGCCCGAAGACTTCACCATCTCGCCCGTCTTGGCATCGACCTGGTAAGAAATCTTGACCACCTGGTCACCCACCTTCGTCTCGTAGGTCACGGTCATCACCTTCACGCCGTCGTCGTTCTTGATGACTTTGCCCTTCTCGTCGGTGTAGTAGGTAACGGTAACTTCCTTGCCGCCCACCTTCTCGGTGTAGCTTACCGCAGTCTTGCCGCCGTTCATAGGCGTGTAGGTCACTCCGGAAGAAGGCTTGTCGTTCAGGGTAATCTTCGCATCCACAAAGCCATCAAGCGTCTTGGTAAACGTCTTGGACGGGATATTGAGCGTATCGAGATCGAGTTTCACGACAAACGAATCCTTCTCGCCCGAAACCGGGTCGCGCACGAGAACCTGGATGTCGTTCTTGGTATCGTTCACGTAGAACGAGCTGTCGCTCTTCGCCTGTTTCTCGACAATCGTGAAGATATTCGGCTTCTGGCTCGCGTCAACAATCTTCGTCACCTTGACTTCCGGGCTTGCCGTGCTCACGTACACCACGAGCGTGTCGTAACCGGGGTAATCCTTGGTCGGGTTCTTCCATTCCTTGATAATGATGTTCTCGCCCTCGTGCAAGTTCTCTTCGCAATCGGGGCCCTTCAACTTGCCGTCGGCCTTCCATTCAACGCAGAGGCTGGTCGTATTGATAAAGACGGTATCGGGATCGAGCCAGACGGAATCGCGCGTCTCGGCACGGGTAATCTTGACGTCGGTCCATTCTTCCGTGTTGGTAACCCTGATGGTGACGAGCGCCGTATCAGATAGTTCGCCGTCGGTCACGCGCACCTTGATGACGAACACAGAATCGCCGCTTTCGTAGTCAAGCGTGTCCTTGAGAACCACGGTGCCGTCCTTCTTCAGGTCGAACAACTCGCTTTCCTCGACAAGCGTGTAGGTAAGCGTACCGAAATCGGGATTCAGGACATCCGGGTCAGTCGCGATAACCGTCCCCACGGTATCGCCAACGCCCTTGTCCTCGGCAACGGTGAGTTCCTGGTCGTCCATTTCGGGGGCTTCGTTCAGGTCGTTCACCTTGATGGTCACGATAGCCGTATCCGTAAGGCCATCCTTGTCCGTCACGATGACCGTCACCGTATAGACGTTCTTGGTCTCGTAGTCGATGGTGCTGTCGGCCTTCACGGTGACCATACCCGTCACGGAATCGATAACGAAGGTGTCCGTCGGGTCCTTGATGCTGTAGGTAAGCGAATCGTCCTCGTCGACATCTGTCGCCGTGACCGGGCCGACTTCGGTGCCCGCCGGGACATTCTCGTCGACAGTGAGCGTCGGCTTGTCATCCGTAAACACAGGCGGCTCGTTCACATCGTTGAGCTTCACGGTAATGAGCGCCGTATCGGAGAGGCCATCCTGGTCAGTCACAACCACATGGAATGTAAATTCGGGTGTCGTTTCGAAATTCAGCTTGGTAGAATCCTTGACCCTGATGGTTGCGGAATCCATGACAAACGGCACATCGTTTTCGATAATAGAGTATGTGAGTATGCGGAATTCCGAAGCCGTATCCAAATCAGAGGCAACGACCACCCCGACAGAATCTCCCTCGGAAGAATTCTCATCAACAGCAAACACAGATTCTTCGATAGTAGGAGGTTCATTCACATCCTTTACCTTGATAGTGATAGATGCCGTATCCTTGAGGCCTTCCTTGTCGGTCACAACTACCTGCACCGTATAGGTCGCCTTCGTCTCGTAGTCTATAGTACTATCCGCAATTACCTTAACATCGCCCGTCAGGGAATCAATCTTGAAGGTATTCGTCGGATCGATGATAGAATATACAAGCGTTTCAGTTCCATCAACATCTTCTGCCGTCACGGGGCCTCCGTCTACCACCGTATTGGCGGGAGCGTTTTCATCAACCGTAAGCGTCGGGAGATTGTCCCCAAAGTGGGGCGGCTCGTTAACGTCGTTGAGTTTCACGGTTATGAGCGCCGTATCGGCTAGGCCATCCTGGTCGGTAACAACCACATGGAACGTGAACTCAGGATTGGTTTCGTAATTCAACTTGGTGGAATCCTTGACCCTGATGGTCGCAGAATCCATCATGAACGGCACATCGGTTTCTATAATCGTATACGTGAGGATGCGGAACGCCGCCGCCGTATCGAGATCGGACGCCACCACGACACCGACGGAATCCCCGTTACCGGAATTTTCGTCTATCGCGAACACGGTCTCTTCGATGGTCGGAGCCTCGTTCACATCTTTCACGATAATCGTCACAGGAACATCGTAAGAGAGCGTATCTGCAAGGTTTCCTGTGGTCATGCTCATGTCGCGAACATGAACCGTCACGGTATAGGAAGCCTTTGTCTCGTAGTCGAGAACAGCCTTCTTTACAGAAATAATACCTGTAGTTGCATTTATCTGGAATATCGCAGTATCACCACTGACAAGCGAATAGACAAACGCTGTATCGTCAATATCGGTTATGGTAAGATTTCCCGTAGCATTTTTACCAACATCAGAGTTTTCGGGAATCATGTATGTGCTGGCGACAGCAGACGGGCCATCATTTGCAGCGGCAAGGGAGACTGTCATCGTAGCTGCCGCAGAAGTCGCATTCAGGGAATCGCGCACTTGGAAAAGGAACGACGTTACCGCATCACCGAAATCATCCGGAACACCGACGTACTTCAAATCGCCCACGGAATCCGCAGGAATAAACTGGTCTTCGGCAACAGCGCCGTTCTTATAGATTAAGGTACCCTTGTCCGGAAGCGTACTTACAATTACACCAATCTCGGCAAAGTTCCTGCTTGAAGTGTACGGGAAATCCTCTAGCTTGAACGTATAGGGTGCATCTTCAAGCCCTGTCACAACCGTATCCTTCGTTATCGGAGGAGCCGTAATATCCACAATCTTCAGCGAGAAATGGCCTTCGAGCAAGTTGCCCGGCAGCACAGCTCCCGCGAGATTGAATATTTTCATGTGCAGGAACTCGTCGTCTTCATCGTTGCCATCGGGCTTCACGTTCAAATACACCTTGAACGCATCCAGGGGAACCAGGCGGTTCGAAGGAATTTCCACATAGCCAGAGTCATGCTTCAGCTCGACACTGACAACCGAGCTATCCAAAACGGTTATTCCATCCGTATCATAGGTGTAGTCCCATGTCGTATCGTTCCAATCACAAAGCGGGAGCGGAGCCTTTGCAGTCCTGTTAAAGTCAGCAAGTTCCGCCGTCGAAAGGCTCGGATTCAAATCAAAGCAGTAATTGAACTTGACTGTGGTATTCGTAGCGCTATCAAGCGAAATGGGAACAACTTCGTCCAGGCCATATTCCGGGAAAGCACCGTTCTCCAACAGTTCCGGGTCGATGTTCAGAATAGGCGGGTCAAACGGCACATAGCGGAAGTCACCTTTAATATCCGCTTTGAAGGTCAGGTTATTCGCAATGACCTGGCCTGCCAACTTGAAATGTCCACCAACCGTGATTTTACCCTTAGAAATCCAGGAACCCTGGAAACTAGCATCTACCCAGTAATTCCATTCAATGTTCTCCTTGGTATAGAACAGAAGGTTTCCCGCATATTCCTTGTTCGTAAGGACTTTGAACTTGTCGCCATCTTTAAAAACCCAGTCATGGCCATTTTCCGGCTGTTCCGTGTACGGAGGTTGCTTAGAGGCAGGCATTTTAACATCCCATTTCATCGTTCCCTTGTCGAAACGCAAGCCTTCGTTTACATAGGCAACAACAATCTGCAAATCGTTCGGTCCGTTATCGAAGGTGTAGCCATTCTTTGAATAGATACGGGTCAGTTTGCCACCGGGAGGCATCAAAACATACAGGACCTTACCCTTGTTACCAGAAATCCTTAGATTTTTAATGTACAAGTCATAAGTTCCGTAATCATTTGTTTCTACGGAAGAATCAGGAGGGACATGGATAAACAAGACTTCATTTTCATAGTCGCTGGTCATCAATATTTCATCATACGGATCCCACGAGGCTGGCTCTGGCCATTCCGGAACAGCCATTGATGAATCCGATTCGGGAACAGTAGACGGGCATTTGCTGTACACAGTATTGGTATCGCCCCCTGCAAGCCCATCATTGTAAACATTACCCGTTACAAGATTCGCCCATTTACCAACATTTGTTGCTGCAGCATTGGGATTAGTTGGATTATACTGGTCGATAATGTTTCCCTTAACGCACCAATCCCCCTGCATGACATTGGAGTCCTGGGTAGAAACCTGAAGATCTCCGAAAATGCGCACTGGCCCCGCAGAAAGCGTGTCATGATCAGAATTTACAAACGTAAAACTTCCACCAACCAAGGTCGGACCACCAATGTGGTGTCTATTGTAGTACATCAACAAATCACCATCGGCAGTTCCGTTATATCCCACGTCATCGGCAATCGAAACCGTATTGTTAGAGAAGTCAAGGCTGTGCGTTCCCCACAGCTTATACTTCATCAATGCTTCCCAACGATTCTGCTGAGCAACAGAATCTTCCACAGTCGTATTTCCGAGATTCTCGAAATATAGCGGAGCAATTTTGGCAGAATACGCCACGCCTACCAGACTAAGTAGAAGCCCGACAACACTAAACTTCTTTATCGATCCTTGTAACATAATCTCCTCCAATTCAAAAAACTTTACGTTACATGACCAACCCAACACACACAGATTCGGAATTTCATGCAATCCCTTTAGAGCAAATATATAAAATATTTTACATCTTGGTAACCTTTATTTTACTTATAAGCCCAAATTTCGGCACTTTTTCACATTTTTTGAGACTTTTTGCCCCATTTTGGGGGAATCATGAGGTTTTTATCACACGAAAAAGGCCATTTTTTGTAAAAATTTCCTATATTTGAGGGTCCTAGGCCCTGCGCAATGACTATTTGCGGGCAACTCGCCAGGGCGAAAGCAGCAACGGACTTGTGAATTTTTATGTGCTCAGGTCGCCTAGGATTTTTTAATCGCCCCTCCGGGGCTTTTTTAATTTATGATTCTTTGGACGATTCGACATACGAAGCCCTATAACCCGAAGGACGTCTGCTACGGCCGGTTGGACTTCGACGTATCCGACACCTTCCCCGCCGAATCCCAAAGCGCCATCGAAGACTTCTTGAAGGCGGGCCCCAAGCCGACCCGGCTCTTTGCAAGCCCGCTTCTACGCTGCATGCGCCTTGCCGAGAAAGTTTCCGAGGCCTCAAAGCTCCCTATAGAAAAACACGACAGCCTTATGGAGATTAACTTCGGTACCTGGGAAGGGCAAAAGCTCACCGCCGTCCCCAGACCGGAGATGGCGGCCTGGAAGGCCGACTGGCGCGGGTTCAGGTTCCCGCAGGGCGAAAGCTTCCACGACGTGGACAAGCGCGTGGAGGAATTCCTCGACACGCTCGACGACAACGGCGAATTCCTGTGGGTCACGCACGCAGGCGTCATTGCGGCGCTCCAGCACTTCGCCTGCGGACTGCCAGACGAGGTCTTCGTCGAGGGAATGTTCAGCTACACGATGGTGAGCCGCTTCGAGTTCAAGCGCAACAGCGACGGGCATTTCCGCGGCACGTTCACGACGGTACACGAAGGCATCAAGATGCCCCCGCTCGTGATGGACTAGAAGTCAAGCGAGAAAAATGCCTGCGCACCGCCGGTCAAGGTCGGCAGCAGCGCAAAGTGCACCGGATTGTCGAAATCGCTCAACAGGGCGTCGACCGCGGCATCGCCAAGGGAATACAGATAAATGAGCGCCATTCCCCAGATATACTGGTTGCGGTTCTTGCGATAGTACGTGACGCGCTCGGATATGCGCTGGTATTCCTCGGAATTCGAAGACTCCGCCGCCAAGAAATGCTTGCGGTCGAGGTAGTATTCCACCATGTTCTGCGATGTATGGATGCTCGCCGCGGCACCGAGGAGTCCCATATAAAGTAAGCCCGCCTTGCCGAACTCCCCGTTGTACATCTGCCCGAATCCGGGGAGCAGCGCCCAGAGCACCGCAGTCTTCATGCTGCGGAGTTCCACGCTCCTGTGGTTATTGTTGTACCAGATACCGAAGGCATCGAACATTCCATACAAATGAAGGCCGAAGAGCCAAGCGTTTTCGGCATAACGAAGGTCTTCCTGTTCCATCTTCTTGTCGCTTTTCTCGCGGACGCGGGCGGCATATTCGTTTCGCTTATCCTGCAACGCACGCAGGGTATCGCGATCCGTCGCCTCCATAATGAACTTCGTATACATCGATACCGAATCACGGAAAGGTTCCGCCTGTTCTAGCACACGTTCCTTCTGCCAGGCCTTGTTGATATACACCTCATAAAAAAGCAGCGCCTCAAAACCCGTAATGAACCCACCGCGCACGTAGTGTTCCGTGTAGTAGTGGCCGCCACCGGGCAAAATACTCAGGAGCATGGTCAGCGCGAGCGAATTGCGCTTGGTCGGGACGTCCCATTCGTTCACGGGGAGCGTGTCGATAGCGAGAATGCCGGTCTTGCCCTTTACCAGCGGGTCGCCCGCCGCAACCGTATCGGCAGGCTGCTCACCGGCAATTGTATCTGCAGGCTCTTCGCCCGCGACTGTAGAATCAGCAACCGTCACTGAGTCCGGAGCCGGCGTCGCACCAGCAATCGCAACAAGGGCGAAGCTTACGAACAAGAATATGGTACGCAGACGGTTTGGCATTTGCGTGAAATATAGTAATTAGTTAATTAATGATTGATGATTGACAATGGATAATGGATGATGGATAATTATATTTTCAAAAAAAAATTCAGGAATTTACTTAATTGACATTTTATGTCACTAAATTATTCTAAATTACGGAGTATGAAAATGAGCGACGAAAAAGAACTCGAAAGCATGAGCGTGCAGGACATCGAAAGGGAAATCTCCCTGCTGGTCAAGGCCATCAAGGCAGCGCTCATCGCTCGCGGCGAGATGATGGCCACCGCGGAATCGTGCACGGGCGGGCTTGTGGCAAGCAGCATCGTGAACGAACCGGGTTCCTCGGAAATCCTTGCCGGCGGAATCGTCGCCTACCAGAACGAGATCAAGGAAAAGCTCCTGGGCGTAAGCCACGAGACGCTTGAACAGTATGGCGCCGTAAGCGAGCAGACCGTAAAGGAAATGGCCGCGGGCGCACTCAAGCAGTTCGGCTGCAACTGGGCAGTATCCACCTCGGGCATCGCGGGCCCCGGCGGCGCAGTCCCGGGCAAGCCCGTGGGCACCGTCTGGATGTCGATTTCCTGGATTTCTGGTAACAACTGTTTGCAAAATGACAGTTTTTGTAAAATTTTCTTAGGGGACAGGCTCAAAGTGAGGGTCCAAACCGTTTATATAGTGCTGGGCAAGTTACTTTTTTTGATAAATAACCAAAAAAGCACTTGCACAAGTGAACACTAAATAGTATATTTAGACAAGAAAAACAAAAAAATGGAGTCCAATATGGCAAAGAAGAACACGACACCCACTAGCAACCTTTCCGCCGACAAGGCAAAAGCGGTCGAGGCCGCGATTGCACAGATCGAAAAGAATTATGGTAAAGGTTCCATCATGGCCCTCGGCAGCCAGCCTGTCGAAGAAATTCCGGTCATCCCGTCCGGCTGCATCCAGCTCGACATGGCGCTCGGCGTGGGAGGTTTCCCCCGCGGCCGCATCATCGAAATCTACGGCCCCGAATCCTCCGGCAAGACGACGCTCACCCTGCACGCCATCGCCGAAGCCCAGAAGCTCGGCGGCGTGGCCGCCTTCATCGACGCCGAACACGCCTTCGACGCGGTCTACGCCCGCAAGCTCGGCGTGGACATCGAATCCCTCCTCGTCTCGCAGCCCGATACCGGCGAGCAGGCGCTTGACATCGCCGAGACCCTCGTGCGTTCCGGCGCCATCGACATCATCGTTATCGACTCCGTGGCAGCACTCGTCCCGCAGGCCGAAATCAACGGCGAAATGGGCGACAACCACGTGGGTCTCCAGGCCCGCCTCATGAGCCAGGCGCTCCGCAAGCTCACCGGCATCCTCTCGAAGTCCAACACCTGCATGCTGTTCATCAACCAGCTCCGCATGAAGATCGGCGTGATGTTCGGCAACCCCGAAACCACCACCGGCGGCAACGCGCTGAAGTTCTACGCCACGCAGCGCATCGACATCCGCCGCATCGCTGCCATCAAGGACGGCGAAGAAGTCATCGGCAACCGCACCCGCGTGAAGGTCGTGAAGAACAAGGTCGCGGCCCCGTTCACCCAGTGCGAATTCGACATCCTCTACGGTTGCGGCATTTCCCGCGAGGCCTCCATCCTCGACCTCGCCAGCGAACTCGACATCATCCAGAAGAGCGGCTCGTGGTTCAGCTACAACAACGAGCGCATCGGCCAGGGCCGCGAGAACACGCGCCTCTTCCTGAAGGACAATCCGGAACTCTGCAACGAAATCGAACAGAAGATCCGCGAAAGCATGAAGGACGTGGAACTCTTCAAGCTCGGCGAGAACGACGCACTCGAAGCCGGTGACGACGAATCCGTCGAAGTGTCCGAAGAAGGCTAGCCCCTAGATTCTAACCTCTAGATTCTAGCCTCTAATATTCTTCCTTAAAAACGAACTCCGTTCCTTCCTTTAGCCATTGGGTGGGACCGGAGTTTTTATATTTTTCACGACATGAAACCTGTTCGCTCCCTCATCCCGGCCATATTGCTCGCCACCGCGTTTGCCTTCAATGCACAGGCGCAGGAACTCTGCCCGCATACAATGCTCGACCGGGACATGATCGTGAACATGGAGGGCTGGTTCATCAACCCGCAGCATTCCCGCGCAAGGATTGACATTGAATGGCGCCACCACGAAGAAGCCAAGCGCGACACGTTCTTCATACACCTGCCCGGCAAGCCCTCGTTCAAGTACATTTCAGATGCGACATACCGCTACCTCGAGAAGGACAACCCGAAGGTCAAGCGCCAGATGGCGATGCACCACCTGAAAGAACAGATTGGCAACACGCCCGTCAGGTACGACGACCTGGAACTCCTCGCCCGCGGGCTTTTCGTATGCAAGGACTCTACCGTACAGAAGCCGACGATTTTCTCCACCGCGTATTCCCAGATGTGGTGGAGCCTTGCAAGCGATTCGCTTCCGATGCCGCGCCTCGTGACCATGCGCGGGGCATTCAAGGAAAAGCGAGAAATGCGAATCGACTCGTGGAAGGAACTTTCGGGAATCATGCTACCGACGCTCGTGACCGTCGCCAGCACGGAGTACCGCGGCAAATTTTGGATACGCTCGGTCTACCCCATCGAAGACCTGAACCGCGATCCGCTACGAGAAAACCTGCTGAAATTCGGGCACGACTACCGCGCGTCCTTGTGGATCGGGAACGAGAAGTAGCCCTGATACTGCAGCTGCACCATGAACTGCTGCGACAAATCGCCGTCGTAGAACTCATCCTTCAGACGCTTCCAGAAACCTAGTTCCGCCGTGATGCTGCGCAGGCCATCGCGCAGTGAAATATGCGGACCTACTTTTACCATCATGTACTTGAGGGATTCCTTTTCGACCACGTCGCCATCGCGCAAGAAACCCGTACTGAGCACGGACGTCTCCACAAGCATCGCCACATGCTCACTGACGGGTATTTGCCCGAAGAACTCAAAGTCCAAAATAAAGTCGCGGCTAAACACGGGCATGTTGAGCTTGTAATCGTAGCTCTTGCCCGAGAAGTCGGTACTGATATCCGTAAGGATGTAGTGCATGTTCAGGCCAATGAGCGCCGACTTCGGGAAGAAATACTCTATCTTGACGGCCACGTCGAACAACTGCGCGTAATCGAACTCGTCGCTGTCATAGGCGTTGTCGACGATATAGTCCGCATTCCAGGTTTCGGCGATGCGCCCCTCGCCCAGCACGTCAGAAGTTACCATTTCGAGGTTGCTCATCAGGTAGAAGAAGCTCTCGTATGTCGCCGAGACCTCCACCTGCGGATTTGTCTTGAACGGGCGGAGCCCAAGCCCGACCTGGTAGCCGGCATAGAAGGGAGCCACCTCAATAGCCCCCTCCATCTTCAGGAATGTGGGGGTTCTCCCCATTTTTTCGCCGTAATTAAGCGGTTCGATGGGTTCGAGCCACGTATAGTGGACGTCCGCAACAAGTTGCGGGAGCCACTGGCCCCACACAAACGGGGTGTTGCCCATTATGCCCCAGGAAAGGTTCGGGCCGTAACGCAACCCGAACTGCGCGCTCTGGTCGAAACCATCACCCAGCGAAAAGGCGAACGCCAGGAGCACCGCAGCAAGCGAAATCCTTATTTGGCGACAGAAATTCTGCATTTCAATGTAAAATCTAAAAAATATTTCATCTATTTGCCCGATAAATTCTTATTTTGTGGGCAGCAAAACTTATAGGAGTTCCTATGAAAATTTCTTATCTGTGTGTACTCGCCCTGAGCGGACTGCTCTTCTGGGGGTGCGCAAACAAGGCATCTTCTCCCATTCTTATCGAACGTGGCGTAGGCCAGAACGAATACGAACGCGAATACTTCGTCACGAAGGAAAGCATGGGCATCGACAAGCGCCTCAAGGACGTGTTCAAGCAGGGCTACATCGAAGAAGGCATGACCAACGACATGGTGAACCTTCTCTGGGGCCCTCCTGACCACGAAACCGAGACCGATACCAGCAGCGTGTGGGAATACTACACCATGGAAGGCAAGCTCATCACCCGCCTCATCTGGAAGCACCCCGACCAGGCCCGCCTGAAGGGTTACGAGAACGAATGGATTCTCGAAAAGATCGAAGGCGACCGCTACGGCGGCTCCCCGGCACCGACTTCCAGCCGTTCGAGCAACTACAACTAGCCTGTTTTACGGTCTAACTTTTAAAAGTCGCCTTTCAAAGGGCGGCTTTTTTTACTAAATTTAGGCGCGTTAAAATTTTAAACCTCTCAAGGAGTTAATTATGCGTCAGTATATCATTGCTGGTAACTGGAAGATGAACAAGACCGTTAGCGAATCCGTTCAGCTCG
>Ga0310696_10007336_pt1 | contig 12960 bp, 2 predicted proteins | sample AusTroGonzalo_MG_4_FD_203885 | JGI IMG/M metagenome (GOLD analysis project Ga0310696, IMG submission 203885) | Bovine rumen microbial communities from tropical cattle in Woodstock, Queensland, Australia - Gonzalo_02 (v2) (version 2) | ecosystem: Host-associated > Mammals > Digestive system >... | reverse complement strand
TAGTATTTTTGGGGTTGCCGCGGTAAAGTATGTTTTTACGTAATGCCGCACTGCCGCACTGCCGCACTGCCGCACTTACGTTGTCTCTTCCTATTTTTTGGTGGTTCTTCTGCAATTTAGTTGACATTTAGCAAAGCTAAACGCTAAATTTTAACATTTGAAATAAATCTGAGATAAAATCGAGAAAGGCTTGTTCAGCACCTATTTTTTTTGTACCTTTGCACCACCTACGAAGCGTGTCGCAAACAAAAAAACGAAATCATCACTGATTCAGGAGAATCTATGATAGAATCGCAAGAAAAGATGAAAAAAAAAGTCGGAAAATTTTGTAAATTCAGTAAAAATGCCTAAATTTGCAACGTGTTTTGTGAGAAAACACATTTCGTAATTTGACGAACTTTTGTATATCTTTGGTAATGAATTGAAGAATATACTAGCCTAAAGAGAACTAAGCTAAGATATAAAATAGACTAACAAATAAACAACTAACAAAATGAATAGCAAACTGCAACGAATAACAGTAATCCTGTTAGCGCTGATAGCATTAACGCCTATCGGAGCATGGGCCGGTGACGACAAGTTCGACAACCTGTCGGAGGCATTCAAGTGGGACAACAGTACGCCGGGGTGCATTCACTTCACGCTGCTGGTTGCCACACCTGTGGGTCATAATCCTGACCGTACCTTAAACAACGCTGTGTTTAGTCTGGTGGATGAGAATGGCACTCAGATGAAGTGCTTCTTCGTCAACCAGCAAGCACGTAATTCCGACGATGGCTACACCACGTGTAGTTTCGAGAACTATTTGCGACAGGAATCGGAACTGTTTCTTACCAGCGACCCGGGGCTTCAGCCGCGCAGATGGGTGAACGGTAGTGCTTCGGATAATAGCCGATGGACAGCAAAAGCCTCCAATGGCTACTATTATGCCGAGCTCGACTGGTTCTATCCAGCCCGTTTTGCTGGCAAGAAAATGAAGTTGCGCGTAGACGGAGTGTTATGGCACGGCAATGGCGATGGTAATACCTATGCGTACAGCCATGAGTTGGGTACCGTCAATTTTGAATACGACTTCGGCTTGTTCAGTCCGGTGCCCGGCACGGAGAGTGACGAGAAGGGTATGTTGAAGATTCCTTTCTCATGCGAACATCCGATCAACTGGGTGGAAGCCAGCTATATCGACGAGACAGGAAAGACCAAGAACATGGGTCGCGTCACCCTCGCCCCCAACAGCTACATGGGCTTCATCATGCTGCCTGCTACTGAGGCTCACCGCAAGCTGAAGGTGGCTGCTAATATGGAGGTATCGTCGTGGAACGACAATCCTTCCAACGAAAAGGACTATCCATCGAAGGTAGTGGGTACCGCCGTCTTTGACTACGACCCCACCAACGACGTGGTGTTGCACAACCCACGCCGGCTGCGTGCCGAGCTGCTGCAGTATGCTGACAGTATGCTGACGAATGCCGGAGCCGTACAGCTCACATGGGATGTCCATGATCCTAAGTATGCCGATGTGATTGATGGCGACCAATTCCTGATTTTCCGTTCGCTGACGGGCAAGATGGAAGATATGAAGAATATCGGTTCCGTACCGTTGGACGAAGCAGACTCCGTATATACCTATAAGGACTCGACGTTGGTGGAATCACTCACCGAAGACCATATCTCGTTGGATGGCAAAACCTTCCCCGCGGTGCGCTACTGCGTGATTCGCGCTTCGGCCCAGCAGTTGTGGGGCCTGGAGAATAATGTGGCATCGGCCAATGTGACCTATCCGCTCGACCTCCTGCACCTGCTGCGCATTGCCAACTACAGCGCCAGCTGGAAGGACGAGGTAGAGAAAACCATCACCGTGAACTGGACCTATGCCAAGGACTATGGGGCTGTGTGGGATAACCGTGCCCAGATGAAACTGCTCGTCACCACTATCAACCGCGAAGGAGTAGTAGTCGATACCACCCTGCATGTGCTGACCCCTGATGAAATAGCCTACCACAGCAAGGAGCTGCAGTTGCACCGCTCGTGCGTGGATTACAAGATAGAACTGATCGTGGAGCGTGGCACCTCACCGTTGGCACTGGAGGCCAAGCCGGTGTTTGTCATCCGTTCGGCTGCCGACTGGGGCGCGTTTGCCGACAAGGTTGCGAATGCTTCCGGCTCAGAAGAAGTCAACGCTATTCTGGAGGCCGATATCGTGGTCGACAGGATGGTAGGTACTGAAGCGGCGCCCTTCTGTGGCAAGTTTGATGGCAATGGCCACAAGATTAGCTACACGTTGTCATTCTTGGCGAATGAGTATTTGGCTGCCTTCCGCTATGTGAAGAACGCAACTATCCGCAACTTGCACGTCACGGGTACCATCGCGGCATCGAAAAAGTTTGCCGGCGGTCTCATTGCACGCATTACCGACGATAGCGACGAGGTGCTCGTAGAGGGTTGTCATGTGTCGGTCGAAATTGCGAATACAATCTATGGCGATGCCACCAGTGGTGGTTTCGTTGCCAATGCCGAATACTGCAAGAAACTCATTTTGCGAAACTGTTTGTTCGATGGTAGCTTCGTGGGCACTTACTGTCACAGTAATGGCGGTATGGTGGGTTGGAGCCGCGGACAGGTGGTGATCGAGAACTGTGTGTTTGCACCCACTTCGCTCGCCACGCGTGCCGATGACTGTCGTACGTGGGCCCGTATGTTTACCCCAGAGCAGCTTACCGTAATCAATAGCTATTGCACCCGCGACTATTACTATGATAGCGAGGGACGCTTCAGCATTCGCACTGCCGAAGACTGGGATCAGTTTAGATTAACGGTGGAAAAGGCTGCAGGCCTTAAAGAAGTGAATGCCATTCTGCATGCCGATATCACAAGCGGCAGCAGCTGTGGCGATGATGACTACCCCTACAATGGTACGTTCGACGGCAATGGCCACACCATCACTACCGAGATCAACACCACCCACGCTGGCGAAGGTGTGTTCAAGAGAGTGGGCAATGCCACTATCAGAAACCTTCGTGTTGCGGGTACTGTAAATGGTGGCATACATGCAGCAGCCTTGATTGGCTACAGCCTCGACGGCAAAGTCATAATCATCGACAACTGCCGTGTGTCGGCTTCGGTTAGTTCCACCGGCACCCATGTGGGTGGCTTCGTGGGACATGGTCATAAAGCCAAGCATATCATTAGCAACAGCCTGTTCGACGGCAGTCTGACAGCTACAGGATCGGGCACCCGATACGGTGGTGCCTTCATCGGCTGGGAAGCCAACGACGGTAGTTCGGCCAACAAGACCACCAACGAGTTGTGGAACTGTTTGGAGAAAGGTACCTACGTGGGTATCAATCATGCTGGTATGAACTACAATGCCAAAGGTTCGGCTTACGGCGCAGCCTACGGCAGCAATACATGGTCGTACAACCGTTGGAACGAGTGTAACAAGGTGGCTACCGATGCAACCCCCGATGATGTGGTGGTGGCACTGAACAGTAGGGAATGGCGCGTGGTAGACGGTGCGGCTGTGCCTTTGATGGTTGACAGCGCGAAGACCGGCTATTACCGCGAAATGGATACCGATATCAAGCGCTACGACGTGATTGGCGGTAACAACTGGCAGCTGGTAGACAACCAGCTGGTGCTCCGCTCGATTGATAGGAAACAGGACACCATCGGCCAGAACCCCGCACTTCCCACCTTCTATTATAAGAATACTGGTAGCGTAGATACCTTGTCGGTACGCATGCTGCAGACCTCGGTATTGCTCACTTGGAACAATGTGGACGAAGCCCCCGTAGACTACTACGAGGTGTGGCGCCGTGATTCGGTGAAGACCGAATTCGAGCGTATTGCCACCAATATCTCCGAGATGCAGTATGAGGATAAGAACACCTCGCCCGTGAAGAAGTACTACTACTTCGTGCGTAGCGTCAACGACTGCGAAGGCAAGATCTACCATTCTACCGATACACTGCCCGGCCACTGCGAGCTAACCGGTACGCTGGAGGGCTACCTGCGCTTTGGCGACGGCACGGGCATTCCCAGAGAGGCCATTACCATCACGTTGGACAACCGCGTGTCGGAAACAGTATGGACCGATGAGCGCGGCTTCTTCCGCAAGACCGGTCTGCCTTACTTCGACGAGACCGAGACTACTTATACCGTCAGCTCTTCAGCCCCTGGCGTTACGCAGCAGTTCGTACGCTTCGGTACTGCTCCGGGCCAGAACGTGGTGAGCGACGTGGTCTTCGTGTGCAACGAGAGCGTGAAGTTCTCAGGCTTCGTGTTCTACGACGGCACCAGCATTCCTGTGCAGGGTGTATCGTTCATGGTCGACAGCTGTCTGGTTCATAGCGGATCGGGCAAGGTGGTGACCGACCACGAGGGTAAGTTCGTGTTCCACATGATGAAGGACCGCTCGCATGTGGTGCAGGCCGTGAAAGACGGTCATACCTTCACGCGCGAAGGCTACTACCATCTGAACGACGACGATCCCGACTCGCTCATTCGCTATAACTATAGTAAGAATGTGGCAGGCTTCTACTTCTACGACCAGACCCGCGTGAAACTTATTGGCCGCGTTTGCGGTGGTACCGACCAGGGCGATCTGCCGTTGGACAACTCGCTGTCGCGCAACAATCTGGGCGACGAGCTGGAGATGGTATTCTCACTGGAGGGCGACAATACCTCGCGACTGGTTTGGGACATCCAGAACAAGGACCTGAAGGAGCGCGATGAGGTGTTTGAGCACAAGGCTCACGACACGAAGTACAAATACAAGACCACGGTACACACCACGATCAACCGCATGGTGATATCGCCCGATATCCATACCGGTGAGTATGAGGTATGGCTGCCGCCTGTGAAGTGGAAGATTCAGCAGATTACTGCCAAGGGCTATCCCACCTTGTTCCAGGACGGACAGGTAGGCGATGTGCTCGACCTGACCGACTCGCTGACCATGCACGTAGATACCATCACTGGTGAGTGGGAGAACGCCATGAAGGAGCCGGTGACCAAGGCCATCGTTGAGTACAACGCACAGTATCTTCGTGTATACCACTCGCCCATTATCATTGACTACAAGCAGGTGGGCTATGAGAACTACGACTACTTTGGCGAACTGTTCTACAAGGCCAAGGATATGAACGGCTACTCTTCAAATGTGCCTCTGCTGCACGCCAGGAAGAAGGCCAACTGGCCCGCACAGACCCTGCGTACCGACTCGCTGGAGGCGGTCTACACCTTCGGTCATCCCGTGTTTGGCATGACCCGCAAGTATCCGATCAATATCTCGGCTTACGAGCGCTACTACTATAATAACAACACTAAGAACGATACCATCGACAAGGTGATGATGAAGGGTGGCCTGATTACCGTACACAACGGTCTGGCCAGCACCGTGCATACCGATACCCTCTCGCTCAACGAAAAGGGTGAGGGCACCTATCATCTGCAAGCATCGCAGATTCCTTATAACCTGACTGGTGATGATGCCCTGCGCACCGTGACCTTCACGATGCTGCTCGATGGCACCTACTACGAGGCTACACCGCTCAAGGCCTACGTGCTCAACCAGTATGCCAAGACGGGCGCCAAGGACATTCTGACCATTGGCAAACCTGTGCTCTTCGATATTCTGCGCGACCCGCCAGGTGGTACCTCGAGTGCCAAGCTGAGCAAGGGCTCTACCTTCAAGTCGGCCTTTACGCTCGACATGAAGTCGTCTTACGGCGCTACCCTCGGTCTGGGCATCGGTACCTCGTTCGACACCTGGTTCGGCTTCGGTGCCGGTACCTATAACAGAGCCAACAACGTGTTCCAGTTGGATCTCGACCTGGTGTGGAACATCAATGGTCAGCAGGCCTATTCCTACACCATGACAGCCAATACCGACATTTCGACCAGCAGTGCCACCAATATGGTGGGTGCCGATGCCGACGTGTATATCGGTATGGAAACCAACGTGTTCCTGCGTCCATCGGTATCTATCCGTGCCCTGCCCGACAGCATGTACCAGCGTCTGCGTGGCGAAGAGGCTGCAGGCCGCCTGTTGGTCATTGCCCAGGGTGTCGACACCACGGGACATCCCCTCTATCTGGTACGCGACGAGGTGGTATCGGTAGGACAGACCGTTCAGTCTACCTTTGCCCACTCGCAGCAGTACATCATGAACCAGTTGCTTCCTGAACTGGAAGAGCAGTGCATGTCGCTCATGTTTACTGGCGAATATGAAGAGGCCAAGGTACAGGCCAACGCTACTCAGAAGCCCGTTTACTGGTCGTTGCGCGAACCCGAAGATGAAGACTTCGGCTTCCTGAACACCACGAAGAAGGTGACCGAGGGCGATGGCGACTGGGAGTATGTCTACAACACCACGATCAGAGAGGCCAAAGACGGTATCAACTACATGATCGTGCTGCCCGATGGCTGGGATTCCAACAACAAGGAAGACCAGGTGCTCAACTACTGTGAGAGCATGCTGCAGTGGATGTCGCTGATCTCACAGAATGAGGCTGAGAAGCGTAAGGCCAACAAGCTGATGCGCAACTTCGATGTCGACGGTGGTGCAACAGTAAGCTACAGCGAGGAGTTCAGCAGCCAGTACGACATCTCGAACAGCAATACCAATATCGCTACCGACTTCAAGTATGGTAGTGGATGGGAAGATGGCGTGAACTTCGGTGCTACACAGATCATCAAGACCGGTTTGAAGATTGGTGCCAAGAAACTTTCTGAGAAGATTCTCAATGCCATGCTCAAGAAGAAGACTGGTAGCGAGCGTAAGAGCAAGAACAGTCTGGAGGCAGTGGGCATTCAGTTCCAGTTCAGTCTGGTACCTGTAATCGAGTGCACCTACACGCCGAAGTACACCGACTCGCAGAAGTACACCCGCAAGGAGAGCTTCACCATTGGCATGGACCGCAAGAGCCATCTCGACTTCGATGTGTTCTACGCTCCTGCTATCGTATCGACACAGAATGCTACCAGTTGGAACGATGTGTTTACCAACCAGCCGTTCGATGCAATGGATAAGCGCGTCACCGACCAGATATACAGCAATCTGAGCGACCTGTCAAGCAGCAACCTCACCTTCAACCGCGGCTTTATCTACCGCACCCGTGGCGGTGCCACCTGCCGTCCTTACGAGGGAGAGCGCAGCACCAATTTCTATAATAGTGGTGAAGTGCTTGACGAGCGCACTAAGAAGATTGAGAACCCCATCATCCAGATGGATAAGCAGAGCGTGAGTGGCGTGCCCTTCGGCGAACCCGCCCGCTTCAAGCTCTACCTGACCAACGAGAGTGAACAGCCCGAGGCTGCCTATAATTACTTCGATATCTACCAGAACGAGGGCTCTAATCCGAAGGGCGCCAAGATGATGATCGACGGCATGCCGCTGACCGGCAATATGCGCACCGTGTGGGTAGAACCGGGTAAGGTGACGGAGAAGACCCTTGAGGTATATGCCAGCGAAGACTTCGACTACGAGGGACTGCGCATTGGCATCATCTCGCAGGGCGATGTGCATACCTATTCCGAGGTGCAGTTCGACGTTCATTTCCTCCATACGGCCGGTCCTGTGGACATCAGTATGCCGGGCGATAAATGGATCATGAACACCGATGCCGCCTACGAGGAAGGCAAGGGCTGGTACATGCCCGTGGTAATCAGCGGATTCAACAAGACCCAGCACAACTTCGACCACATCGAGTTCCAGTACAAGGAGTCTACCCGTGGCGATGACTACTGGACCAACCTCTGCGGCTACTATGCCGACTCTACCCGCTATGCAGCTGCCAGCGGTACCAAGATGATGATTCCTGAGAACGGTAATATCATCACCCGCTTCTTTGGCGAGGGTACCGTGATGGAGAAAGCCTACGACCTGCGTGCCGTACTGTTCTGCCGCAATGGCAACAGCTTCCTGACCAATTCGTCGAAGGTGCTGAGCGGTGTGAAGGACACCCGCCGTCCGCAACTCTTTGGTACGCCCGATCCGCGTGCTGGCGTGCTGGGTGCTGGCGACAATATCGTGTTCCATTTCTCTGAGGATATTGAATACAACTACTTGCAGCCCGCAACCAACTTCGAGGTAACGGGCGAAACCAATGAGGGTAGCGTGCAGGAAGCACCTTCTCTGCAGTTCGGTGGCAAGGGCTATGCCCAGAGCGAAGCCCGTCGCAACTTTGCCGACAAGAACTTTACCATCGAGGTGATGATCAAGCCTGACCTGGTCAACAAGGAAATGCCGATCTTCTCGCACGGCATCGATGGACGCAGCTTGCAGCTGTGGCTCACAGCCGACAAGCGCCTCAAGGCCATTGTCGACGACAAGGTGCTGGTGTCCGATACGATTATCGATACCTCTGGCTTCCAGCGCGTGGCCCTGACGCTCGACTGCGAGAAGAAGATCCTGTCGCTCTATAGCAAGCTGCTCGACGACACGCTCCACAACGTGAGCTACAGCGGCTACGGTCCTTTGGTCTTCGGTTCTACCAACCAGTCTGACGTGAGCAAGCGCGCCTTCTTCCAGGGTCGCATGCTGCAGGCACGTGTATGGAACCGCGCCCTGAACATCAACCAGCTGAACGAGTATGCTGGCAGGATGCTCACTGGCTATGAGATGGGACTCACCGACTACTATCCCATGAACGAGGGTAAGGGTGACTACGTACTCGACCTTGCACAGGGAGCCCACCTGCAGCTCAACGGCGCCAGCTGGGCACAGCCGCGAGGCATGGCACTGAAGCTCGACTGGGCTGAAGACAAACCCGTGAAGGGCTACCAGCTCAAGGAGAAATACTTCCAGCGCACCGCCGAGCAGGACTACACCCTGATGTTCTGGTTCAAGACCACCGAAAGGGGTCGTGGTGCCCTGTTGAGCAACGGCTCGGGCCGCGCCACTGATGTGGGTGCCGAGAACAAGTTCTTCATCGGCTTCGAGGGCAAGACCTTGAAATACCGCTCTAACGATCATGAGTTTGCTTTGGGCGATGAGCTGAGCGACGATGAGTGGCACCACTACGCCATGACCGTGAACCGCGGTCAGCAGGTGGCCAGCATCTATATTGACAACGCCATGAAGGCGCAGTTCTCCGTCGAATGGCTCGGTGGTATGGCTGGCGACTTCTACCTGGGCAACATGGTATGGAAGGAGCAAGGACCCAATCCTGATGTGGTACACTATCAGAACGCACTCTCCGGCTATATCGACGGTCTCTCGCTCTTCGAACAGGCCCTGCCGCCCGCACTCATTGAGCGCTACACCTCGAAGGCCATTGGTGGCAAGGAGAAGGGCCTCATTACCTACCTGGATTTCGACAAGCAGGAACGTCAGAAGAACGGCAATATCACCCTGCAGGCCTATGCCCTCAACAAGAAAGTGATATTCGACCAGGAAGGCAATCCTACCGACCAGCACGACACCGTGTTTGTGGATCCTGTTGACACCATCCTGAATCATATCGACCGCGACATGGGTGCTCCGGTGCAGGCTTATGAGGAACTGACCAACCTGAACTTCAGCTTCGTGGGACGCGACAACCAGGTACTCGTGAATATCGACGAGCTCGACAAGCGTATCAACAAGCGTAAGGTGTATGTCACTGTCAGGGATATTCCCGACCTCAACGGTAACTACATGGCATCGCCTGCCACCTTCTCGGTATTCGTCGACCGCAACCCGCTACGCTGGTCACAGCGCACCTATCGTTCCACCATCAAGAGCGAGGATGACGACGACAACAACATCTTCTACATCAATATCGAGAACAACAGCGGTGCCACCCACACCTACACCGTCAGCGACATGCCTAAGTGGCTCAGCGTCGACAAGCCTACCGACATGATCGATGCCCGCAGTGAGCAAACATTGTGCTTCACCGTCAGCAAGGATGTGAATGTGGGCACTTACGACAACATCATCTATCTGACCGACGAGAACGGACTGGCCGAGCCGCTGGCGCTCAACATCACCGTCGAGGGCCATACGCCCGAATGGGCCGTCAGCGATGCCATGAAGCAGTTCTCCATGAGCATTGTGGCTCGTGTGGAGATTGGCAATGATATCGTGACCGATTCACGCGACATCGTGGGCGTGTTCGACTCGATGGGTCGCTGCATGGGCGTGGCCCATGTCAACTACGACCCCACCACGGCCGAGAGTCTGGTGTTCCTCACCGTCTACGACAGCACCACCGTGAGCAGGCGTCTGGGCTTCCGCCTGTGGCACTACGACACCGGCAAGACCATGTCGCTCAAGGAGTCGCAGAAGGTTGATTTCGTGCCCGAGACCTTCATCGGTACCACAAAGCAGCCGCTCATCTTGAGGGCCAACGACCAGTATATCCAGCGCATCGACCTGTTGCCAGGCTGGAACTGGATTTCGCTCAATGTGATCAACAACGATTACCGCGACGTGAAGAAGCTGCTCAGCTGGTTTGAATGGCAGGAAGGCGATATGCTGACCGACGAAACCAATAATATCTCGCTGCTCTACATGCATGGACAGTGGCTGGCGAACAAGGGCAGCAAGTCCCTCGATTCACTGCGATTGACCGTGAGCCAGAGCTACCGTGTGAAGGTGGCCAATGCAGTAATGGTTGAATTCGTAGGTAGTGCCGTCAAGACCAAGGGCGACCGCAGCATCCACGTCAAGCCGGGATGGAACAGCATTGGCTACACACCGCTGATCAACCTGCCGCTTACTACCGCCCTGTCTGACTATCTCGATCAGGCTGTTGAGGGTGATGTGGTGAAGAGCAAGACCGAGTTTGCCATGTTCTCTAAGGGTGCCAACGGTGTGCGCCAATGGAAGGGTAACCTGAAGTACATGAAGCCCGGCGACGGCTATATGCTCTATCGCCAGCGCGAGGGTGAGTTCGTGTTCATGTATCCCTTCTATGAGACCGGTTCTACCTTCTTCGAAGGCACGGGCGGCAATAGGGCTCCTATCTGCAACGACTTTAGCAACAATATGACGCTCACCGCACAGGCACAGGGCATCGAGCTGCAAGAGGCCGACCGCATCATTGCCTATGCCAACGGCGAGGAACGTGGCGAGGCTCACTGGAGCAAGGAAGAAACTGACGACCAGACTCAGTTGTTCTACCTCACCATTGCAGGCGACAAGCAGGTACCCCTCTCATTTGCCATCGAGCGCAACGGCGAGATCATTGCCACTACCGGCGAGATCATGACCTACGACGTCAATGCCGTCAGCGGTTCTTACCAACAGCCCACGAGCATCAGCTTCGCACGCATCAACCCAGTGCCGCAGCATGGCTGGTACACCCTCGAGGGCGTCAAGCTCAATGGAAAGCCCACCCGCAGCGGTGTGTATATCTACAATGGTCATAAACAGGTAATCAAGTAATTGCATCATACAATGAAAACAACTAAGATTCTCATGTTGATGGCAGCCCTCACCTTAGCGTGGGGCTGCACATCGAGCGACGACGATGAACCAAACGTCCCAACCGTTGCTCCACAGGTAGAAGAAGAAAAGCCTTTGCAATTGATCGGTTCTACGTTTGCTACCTCCGCTCAGCCCGCTTGGAGCATTGACTGGACTGCAAACGATGCCGCCCCCAATTGGGAAGAACCCATGTCTTCGCGTTTCGATTGCAGCATGCAGCTGTACATTGAACAAGACGAGGAACTGCGCAACTACTCTTCCGACGACGACGTGATGGCTATATTTATCAATGGCGAGTGCCGCGGCGTGAGCTATCGCAATGTGCTCAAGGATGGCAAGGTGGCCTACGTGCTCCACGTGAAAGGCAGCAGCGAGGAAACCAATGCTGCTATGGAGATGCGCTACTACAGTGCCGTGCTACATCAGCTGTTTGTTAACACCAGCATGCCGCCGTTCGTTCCCAACAACTTGATGGACAAGGCCCATCAACTCGTGCAGTCAATGGGCCAAGGCAGCACCAAGTATCCCGTTAGTGGCTTGCTCTCTGTCATACTGCCCGATCAGTTGCCGTTCATACCAACTGATAATGACATGCTGGCTGCATTTGTGGGCAATGAGTGCCGTGGTATAGGATATCGTGCTCCCGAATTGTACCCAGGTTGGCGCCTCAATGTGTTCTGTCGCGCTTTTGGCGAAAAGGCGCAGTTGCGCTACTACAGTGCTGAAAAGGGTGGGGTGTATACCATCCTGCAAACCGTTCCTATCGACGGCGACCTGCAACAAGCTAATATCATTTTTTAATTACATAACCATTTATTTTGATACGTAAAACAAGACAATGAAACACCTTTCATGGACTCTGCTGCTCATAGCAGCAACCTTGGCGGCCTGCTCGTCAGACGATGACACAGAACCGCAGAACCCCGCTACCACTCCGGCCGTAGCTCAGCCCGAGCTTCGTCCCATGTATGTCGACGTAACCGAGAATCCCCTCACCGATGAGGCTGAAGCACGACAAGAGACTACCACACGCGCCGCGATAACCACGACGTCCACACTTAGCGCTTTCTCGATGAACTACATGGGGAATAAATATGATTTTTTGAAAACAAACGACGAGTGGAATAAGAATGATTGGCCAGGTGATGTAGGTAACGAACGGATTGATTTCTATGCGTATACATGTGATTATAAAAAATTTCATTACAACAATGGTAATCCCTATCTGTCGTATACAAGCGAGGAGCTTGCCAACGCACAGCATGATCTGTTGGTAGCTACACATAAGAACATTTCCTACAATGATGCTAATGGTCATGTCAGCCTTCACTTCCAGCATGCGTGTGCCGCTGTCAACTTTAGAATTGGGCAGTCAAGTTCATTAGCAGGCAATCATGTGACCTTCACAAAAATTGCACTTGATGCTGTGTGTAATTATGGGAGCTATCATTATACCACCCAAGCATGGCAGGACGTAAACGGTAGTGCAACCTATACATTGGAGTCATCAACAGGTATCGTTATCCCCGTTAGTACAAAAGGAACCA
>Ga0310696_10007333_pt1 | contig 12964 bp, 6 predicted proteins | sample AusTroGonzalo_MG_4_FD_203885 | JGI IMG/M metagenome (GOLD analysis project Ga0310696, IMG submission 203885) | Bovine rumen microbial communities from tropical cattle in Woodstock, Queensland, Australia - Gonzalo_02 (v2) (version 2) | ecosystem: Host-associated > Mammals > Digestive system >... | reverse complement strand
ACCTCAAGTGGGAATGGAAGATTTCCCGCGGCGGCAATTCGGGCATGCTCTATCATGTGGTGGAGGCGTCCCGCTACCCGGTTCCCTACGTCACGGGACCGGAGTACCAGCTCATCGACGATGAGAACTTCGAGGAAGTGAACGGCTTCGCCCTGGAGCCCTGGCAGCGCTGCGCCGTGGATTATGCCATGTATGTGCCTGATTTCGAGACGCGAGACCTCAAGCCCGCCGGGAAGTGGAACCAGTCGGAGATTATCTTCGACAACGGCCATGTAACCTACCTGCTGAACGGGAAAGTGACCGTGGAGTTCGACGCCTGGACGCCGGACTGGTACGCCCGCAAGAACTCCGGCAAATGGGAGAACGCGCCGGAGTACGGCCTGGCCCGGAGCGGCCATATCTGCCTGCAGGACCACGGCTATCCCGCCTGGTTCCGCAACATCAAGATCCGCCAGTTGCCGGCGAAGCCGGTGGAAAAGGACCTCTTCAACGGGCGCGACCTCACGGGGTGGACCCGGTACGGCCGGGACAAATGGTATGTGGACAACGGCGAACTGGTGTGCGAAAGCGCGGAGGACTGTTCCCAGTACGGCTATTTCGCCACGAATGACTATTATGACGATTTCGACCTCAGCCTGGAGTTCAAGCAGGAGGCCAACGGCAATTCCGGCGTATTCTTCCGCTCGACGGTCACCCCGCCCGACATCGTGAACGGCTGGCAGGTGGAGGTAGCCCCGAAGGGCCACGACACGGCCGGCATCTACGAGTCGTACGGCCGCGGCTGGCTGGTGCAGATTCCCGACGAGAAGGAGGAAATCCTCCGGGAAGGCGACTGGAACACCCTCCGCATCCTGGCCCAGGGCGACCGCATCCGGACCTGGCTCAACGGTGAGTCCATGGTGGACATCACTGACGAAGCCGTCGGCCGTGGCAAGGGACGCATCGCCCTGCAGATTCACGACGGCGGCGGCATCAAGGTCCGCTGGCGCAACCTCCGCATCCGGACGCTCTAGCCTGACGCTTATTCCAGTTTCAGGCAGACTTCCCTGTCCACCCCATAGCCTATCCAGTATCCCAGTCCGCCCTGGACAGAGGAATTCGTTTCCACCCAGAAATCCATGTTGAACACGTTGGAAAGCAGCGTACTCTCGAAATTCTTCCAGAAACGGAAGGATTCCCGGTCCATCGTACACATTTTCACCCACAGTTCGTCGCCCTGGCGCAGGTTGGGATCGGAAACCAAGTCCATCAGGCGCAGCGTATTGTAGAGGAAAACCTCGGTGTAACCATTCAGATAGCTATCCTCCAGCTGGGCCAGGAGCGACGGATGGTAGTGGGCGTCCACTCCCGTGGTGCGGGTGAAGACCTTGTAGCAGTTTCCCGGTTCCGGCGGATCGGTGAAACCGCACACCACATGGCACAGGCTGTCCTTGACGGCCGCCACATACACTGTGTCCAAGGGCACCGGTGCGGGGATGGTGGTTTCGGCCGTGGCTACATAGTCTTTGTATTCCACCCGAAGGGCATAGGTTTTTCCCACTTCTCCCGTCATCCCTCCGGTGGTGAACACATAAGGCGGGAAATACGATTCGTCCATCACGCCGGTGAGCGTGACGGTCTGGTCTCCGTCGCTCACCGTCACCTTGGCCCATTTGACCACGTTCCGGACCATGTCCTCGACCGTGATCTCCTGGTTCAGCGCTACGGGAAACGATTCCGAAAGCAGGACCACGGGGTGGCCCCCGTTTTCAATCCAGCCCTCCACCACCAGGCGGGTTTCGACCGGCGGAAGGCTTTTCTGGCACGAAAGCGGCACCAGGGCCGCCAGTAACAGCAGGATTCGTTTTCTCATCATCAGAATGTATGGAAAAAGGCGAGGGACGGGAGGAAGCGGAGCTGGATCGGGGTAGTCTGGAAGGAATAGGCAGTATAGTCGCTGCTGATATGCAGGCCGTAACCCAGGTGGTTGACCTTTCCCAGCACGTTGTACATGGAGAGATTGAGGCCGGTCTTTCCTTTGGCCCCCCTCCTGAAATACCAGTTGGCCGAGATGTCCAGCCGGGAGTAGGCCGGCAGACGGGCCGAGTTATACGCCCCGTATTCACACAGGATGCGGCTGCCGATCAGGTGGATGGCGGTCGTCGGCGTATAAGGGGCACCCGATGCCAGTACATAGGTACCGCCCACATCGATGCGACCGAAGTCGAAGGTGGCCACCACGTCCAGCTCGTGCGGGCGCTCGTGGGAGGAAGGGTATTCACCGGCCAGGCGGTCGCTGTCAAAGGTGCGCAGGCTGCGGGACCAGGCATAGCTCACCCAGCCGGTAAAAAGGCCTGTGTGCTTCTGGAGCATGATGTTGGCGCCGTAGGCCCGCCCCTTTCCCCGGGCTACGCTGCCGGCCAGGGAATACAGGCCGGTATAGATGTCCAGAATGTTCCCCACGTACTCCAGTTGATTGTGCAACTGCCTGTAATACAGTTCGGAGGAGAGGGAAAAGGCACCATCCGGAGATGTCACATTGTACGACAGGGTGAAATTGTGTGACCACTGGGGGCGCTGCAAATCCCCGGCCGACAGCCAGAATTCGTTGGGCAGTCCCAGGTTGGTCATGCCCAGCTGGAAGATGTTCTGCCGTTTGAGTTCATAATGGAGTTCCGCCTTGCCTCCTTTCCGGAGGTCGGCGGTGAGGCCCGCTTGCGGCGTGGCACCGAAATGGCTCCGGCCTTCCGGGCTCAAGTACCACTGGACGCCCACCCCTGCCTGCAACTGCAGCCAATAACCCAGATTCCGCTTGTAGGAGGCCGATAAAATGCTCTCGTAGGAAAGCTGGACGGGCTCGTTGCCCCGGATGGCAGCATCGGTAAAATGACCTTCGGCCTTGGGATTCTGCGGTTGGATCCGATAATGGGAAAAATGGGCTCCGAACTGCCAGTTATGCCAAAGCAATTCCCCGCGGTACCCGAAATCCCGGATATACGACGGCAGGGTCCCGACGGCATGGAAGCCCTCCGCCACCGCTTCCATGCCATAAGTGGAAAAATAGGCCCGTTGCCGGAGCGTGGCGTCCGGGAAATAGTGGGTCCAGTGGAGGGCGCCCAGGCCGTTGTACCAGTGCGCCGCCAGATTCTCAATGAGGCCGGCATGGATGGAGCCCTGGTCCATGCAGCCGGACAGATCGACCCACAGGCGATCCCGGCCGGAGGGCTTCCACAGCCAGGTAAGGTTGGCATCCGTGAAGCCATAATGCATGGGATAGTCTCCGAATTTGAGGAAACCGCCGTAGATGGTGTTGATGAACGTACGCCGGGCACTCACGCTCAGGGACGATTTCCCGCCCAGCGGAAGGGTCAGGGTTCCCTGGGCCGACAGCAGCCCCAGGGACAGGTCGGCTCCGGCTTTCCGCACCAGGGAGTCCCGGAGCCGGATGTCCACAGCCCCGGCCAGTCGGGCTTCCTGCCTCGACGAGGTGGCGTATTGAATCCCACTGAAATGCGGGGAATTGAATACGGAAAACAGGCCCAGCAGGTGGGTAATGCCATACATAGGCACGCCTTGCTGGGAAACCAGGGTCATGGAACTCTCGCTCCCCTGCATGTACAGGCCGCCCTCGATCTCGGTATTCAGCTGGATGCTGGGCAGCAGCCGGACGAAACGGAGCGGGTCGGCGTTGCCCAGGAAAGAAGGGACGGCGGCAATCTTTTCCACATTCACCGTGCCGCTGATGCCTTGCCTGTTCAGGACCATGGGCCGGTCCATCTGCTCGGTGATGAGGGCATTTTTCAGGTGCTCGTGCACAAGCGTGTCGCGCTCCTGTGCACCGGCACAGAAGCAGCTGGCGGCCAGCAGCACCGGCAACAGGCTATTCCGTAGAAAGAACATGCTCAAGCAGGAAGTGTATCAGGGGTTCAGCCAGCAATACCGTGGTGATGGAATAAGACGTCCCGTCGGGAAAGCGGAAAACGAGGATATCGCCCAGGTCATAGGCATCCACTCCCAGGGAGGCTACATCTTCTCCGTTGTCAAAAACGTGGATATCCCAGTACTGGTCCCATTTTGCCGGACCTCCCGCTATCATCTTCACGGGCTGCAGGCTGCCATGCACCTCAAGACCGCCGTACAGGCTTCCGTCCACCAGCCAGTTGTCCATCTCCAGGTGCCGGAATTTCAGCCATAGCAGCGACGTTCCGTCCTGGCGCAGGTCATAGATGACGGAGCGGTCCAGCCCGATGCTTACCACGCTGTGCCTTACGATATATTCCTTGGTGTCGGCCGCTTCCTCCAGATCCAGCATCCGGGCAAACGCCGAAAATGACTCTTCCAGATGCTGTTTCTTTAGTTCCTGCGCGGTCAGTTCGTGTACCGGGACTTCCTCAACCTGCTTTTCGGTGCAGGCTCCGAGTCCCAGCAGGAGAAGGCAGGGAATGCCGATCTTTCTCAAAAGACAGGGATACATGATGCGGACGGTTTTAAGATTGCAAAGATAATCAATTTTATCGACCTGCGCCTCACGCCGCCTCCTCAAGAATTTCTGCGATATCGGGCAGCCAGGTGATACCGTAGCGCGAGCGGAGGATACCCATCACCCTCAGGAAGTAATCTGCCGCGGCAGCCACATGGCGTGGAACCGTTTCAGGGATCAGGGGGGAGATACCGCTGGAGGAATACCATTCGACATTGGTCATCTCCTTCTCCTCCGTCAGGAAACGGTACAGGTTTTCGGTGTTGGAGGGAGGGACGACATCGTCCCGGGGATTACTGGACAGAAAGATCCTTTCATGCTTGCGGGGCTGCCATCCTGTGCAGAGGTTTTCTTTTCCGAAAGCTTCCATAAACCGTTGGTACATTGCAGATTCAGGATTCATGAGATCGTCCTGGAACAGGTTTTGGAGCGGCTGCGCGGGAATGTACCCGGCGACCTTTCCGCGGGAGTAGTCTTTGCTGAGGACATATTTCTCAATGTCGCTGATGACAGATTCCCGGAAGAGGTCGGCCATCGAGTATCCCAAATGACAAATCTCGTTGAATGAGTAGAGCGCGGCGATGATGGTGGCGGGCATCGTCGCCTCTCCCTTCCGGAGCAGGAAACGGTAGGTCTCCTCCAGATCGTAGGGTCCGCTGCCGGCAAACGTGTGCGTAAAACGAATGTCCGGATACTGGTCTGCGGCCAGTTTCAGGGCGGCAATGGCCGTTTGCGCCCCCTGGGAATAGCCCATATTGAAGACCTGGCTGCTCTTTCCCCAGTCGAACCGGACGCCCAGGCCGGGAAGCAGTTCACGGGCGGCCAGGAGCGCATCGATGCTTGCCTGCGCATTGGTTCCACCCATGCAATATGCCTGGCACTTGTCCTCCGTAACGCCAAACCCGTAAAGGTCCGCCGACACGCACACCAGGCCGCTTCCGGCCAGAACCTTCTGTGCAAGCAGATATCCGCCCGAGGGAGTGTCGGCCCTTCCGAAGGTCGTGGACCGATGGAACAGCATGATGCCTTGTGCAGGATTCCGGGCATTGACCTCATCCCCGAAGGTAATGACACCGGAAAGGGTGGCCGGCTGGCTGCCGGGGTCGGAGGACGGATACTCTATTTCGCAGATGGTCATGCCATTCCGGTCATCATGCGTAATGGCGGAAACCCTGGCGGGCGGCAGCCGGGCCCCGGCCTCTTCCGTCCCGGGTTCCGGCTCCGGCTCAGGGCTGTTCTTCGTGCAGGCAAACAGGGCCAGTGCAACCAGCCCGGCCAGTCCGGCTTTCCATATGATGGAGATTTTCATGATGGTTGAATCACATTATGACACCGATTTTGCAGCCACAAGTCTTCGTTGGAAAAGACGGAACGCCCATCCCTTTCGGCTCAAATATAGTACTTTTTGACAAAACAGAGAGGAAAAACCGGTACTAATCTGATAAAACCGGGAGATACGCAAAAATAACGATTTTTTGCTATCTTTGAAACCGCCACTGAAACACTCATGCCATGATTCGAACGCTTCGCTCCTTTTCCTTCTTTTTGATCATCCTTGTGTCTTTCATCAGCACCGGCTGCGCCGCGTTGGTGCACAAGACTTCCGACAATACCGAGGTGAACACCCCGCGGCAGCAGGACGACACGCCGCAGGCGATGGCCCGCGACGACAGCTACCGCGACAACACCCCCGACTCGCTGGACCTGGCGAAGACCGTCCGGCCCGTGGCGGGCAGCACCCGCAAGGGCAGCAATCCGGTGCTCTTCCTCGTCGGCGACTCCACGACCCGCACCGGCACCCGCGGCAACGGCGACAACGGCCAGTGGGGCTGGGGCTTCTACGCCCACGAATGGTTCGACGAGGACCGCATCACGGTCGAAAACCACGCCCTCGGCGGGCTGTCCTGCCGCACCTTCTACCGCGACTGGTGGCCAGATGTGATCAAGGGCGTGCAGAAGGGCGACTACGTATTCATCCAGATCGGCCACAACGACAGCGGCCCGTACGACACCGCGGCCGGCCGTTCCTCCATCCCCGGCACGGGCCCGGAAACCGTCCGGGTAACCCTGCGCGACGGCCGCGAGGAGACAGTCCTCAGCTACGGCGAATACCTGCGCCGCTATATCGACGATATCCGCGCGAAGGGCGCTACGCCCATCCTCTCGACCCTCACCCCGCGCAACCAGTGGGACGACGGCAAGGTGCGCCGGAAGAACGACTCCTACAACCTCTGGATCCGGGAAATCGCGGCCGAGAAGAACGTTCCCGTGGTGGATCTGGAGGACATCTCCGCCCGGGATTTCGAAAGCTGGAGCCGTTTCAAGACCGACTACATGTTCTACAAGGACAACATCCACTCCAGCGCATTCGGCGCGGCGCACAACGCCTACTGCGTCGCCCGCGGCATCGCCGCGTGCCAGGGCAGCGACCTGAAGAAGTACCTCAAGCCGCTGGACCCACCCCGGCAGGAATTCGAGCGGGAGCCAGGCAAGCCTGTGCTCATCGTCACGGGCGACAGCACCATCCAGAACACCGACTCCGATCCCGACGGGATGTGGGGCTGGGGCAGCGTGCTGGAGACGGTCTTCGACCCCGCCAGGATCACGCTCGTCAACGCCGGCAAAGCCGGCCGCAGCGCCCGCACCTTCCTGAATGAAGGCCGCTGGGAGAAGGTCTATAACAGCCTCCAGCCCGGCGACTACGTCGTCATCCAGTTCGGCCACAACGACATGGGCCCTCTGGGACAGCCCCCCTACCGGGCCGAATTGCCCGGCAACACGGACGAGAGCGAAGTGGTCTTCATGGGCAACACCCGCCAGTATGAGGTAATCCGCAGTTACGGCTGGTACCTGCGCAAGTTCATCGACGAAGTCCGGGAAAAGGGGGCAACGCCCATCCTAGTGAGCCTGACCCCGCGCAACGAATGGCCGGACGGCAAGATCGAGCGCCGTGACGACACCTACGGCATCTGGGTCCGCGACGTGGTGAAGCAGACCGGCGTCGATTTCGTCGACATGCACAACCTCACTGCCGATTTCTACGACTCCATCGGCCCCGAGGCCACCAAGCCCTACTACAAGAAAGACCACACCCATACCTCCCGCATGGGCGCGGAACGCAATGCGGAATCCTTTGCCGAAGGACTCCGGAAAGTAGGACATCCACTGGCTAAATACTTGAAATAGAAGCAGTCTCCGCTGTGGCTACGTTCGGAATTCGCTGGGGGTCTTGCCGAAACGTTCCTTGAAGACGGTGCGGAAATAGACGGGGCTGCCCATGCCGCACTGGTAGGCGATTTCGGCGATGGTGAGGTCCGTGGTCTTCAGCAGGGCGGCGGCCTTGTCCAACTTGATGTTGCGGATGAGTTCGTTGGGAGAGATCCCGGTGAGTCCCTTGATTTTCCGGTACAGGGTGGACGGGCTCATGCAAAGGGCGGCCGAAAGGCTCTCCACATCAGCGGATTCCGTCAGGAGGGATGCCTCCACTTCCCGGGTAAACCTTTGGAGGAAGGAATTGTCCATCGGCGACAGTTCCTGGGGGCTTTCTCCCTGGGCAAGTCGGCTGGCAAGACGATTCCGCGCCGTGAGGATGTTCCGGATGCGGCTCGTCAGGAGGTCCCGGTTGAACGGCTTCACGATGTAACTGTCCGCCCCCACGTCATACCCTTCCTTCCTTGACTCCGTGGAACTCTTCGCTGTCAGGAGGATGACCGGGATATGGGAGGTGACGATGTCGTTCTTGACGGCCTTGCACAGGGCGATGCCGTCCATCACGGGCATCATGATGTCGCTGATGATGATGTCCGGCACCCGGTGCAGGGCCTCGGCAAGGCCTTCCTTCCCGTTGTGGGCGATGGCCACCCGGTAGCTGTCCGACAGGGATTCCCGGATGTAGTCGCAGATGCCGGCGTTGTCCTCCACCACCAGGATGAGGGGGCGGGCATCGTCCTTTTCCGACGCAGGGACCCCGGCGGGCGGGATGTCCGCGCCGCCCGCTTCCGCCTCGGGCTGCGGATGGTCGGCCTCGGGATAGGTCTCCTTGCTGTCCAGCGTCAGGTTGAAGCGGGTGCCGGCGCCGGTGCGGCTCGTCACCTGGATGGCAATCTTGTGCAGCTGGCACAGGCTTTTCACCAGCGCGAGGCCGATGCCCGTGCCGGAGGCCTGGTGCGGGCCGTCGGCCTGGTAGTACCGGTCGAAAATCCGGGAAATGGATGCTTCCGGGATGCCGTAGCCGGTATCCTCCACGCCGATGACCACATCCCCGTCCTCCTGCCGGTGGAGGGACAGCGTAATCCTCCCTTCGGGCGTGTACTTGACGGCATTGGACAGGAGATTGTTCAGGATCAGGGTCATGGCGGTGGAATCGAACCACAGGTGGATGTCCGGTTCGACCTGCAGGACAAAGGCGGTCCGCCGGTTGTCCGAAATCTCGTCGAACCGCGCGACGAGTTCCTCCAGGAAGGCGGACAGGTTTCCCCACTGCACGGAGAGACGTTTATTGTCCGTTTCGGTCTTGCGGAACTCCAGGAGCTGGTTCGTGAGGGCCAGGAGCTGGTTCGCGCTCTGGCTGACCTTCGAGATCCGCTGCCGGGCGGTGGAAGGAATCTCCTGATTCCGGGAAAGGTCTTCCAGCGGACTGATGATGAGCGTGAGCGGGGTCCGGAGCTCGTGGGTGATGTTCGTGTAGAACTGGAGGCGTTCCTCGGCAATCCGCTGGTTCCGCAGGAGGGTTTCCTGCTCATATTCCTTTTCCATGCGGAGGCGCTGCCACCAGATGATGGCGAGGATGGCTCCGAGCAGGAGCAAAAGATACAGCAGATAAGCCCAGCTGCTCAGCCAGAAGGGGGGACGGACCGTCAGCTGGATGGAGGAGAACTCCTCTCCCCAGCTCTGGCCGTGCAGCCGCGCCCGGACCTCCAGCGTGTGGGTGCCGTAAGGGGGCTGGTTGAGCGTGAGGACGTTGGAACAGGTCCGCCAGGTGGGATTCACCTTCGGGATCCGCCAGGCATATTCCACGCGCGTGGAATACAGGTAATCCGGAACGCAGAACGCCACGGTCACCGGCCCGTGACGATAATCGACCGACAGCGCTTCCTCCGGGGTCCGGAATACGACCGGGGGCAGCGTTTTCTTCCCGAGCAGCAGGGACGGCTCGACCACGGCCACACCTTCGGTGCTGCCGAAATACAGGGTTCCGTCCGGCGAGACCGCAACGGCCCCGCTGTTGAAGTTTCCGCCGGGAAGGCCGTCCCGCTGGTCGAAGTTGTGGATCCGGCCCCTTTCCGTCAGGCAGGAGATGCCGGTATGGGTGCTCATCCACAGGTTCCCGTCCCCGTCGGCGGCCAGGGCGCGGATATGGTCGTTGGCCAGGCCTTCCCGCCGGGTAAAGATGGCGGACGGGGTAGAGATGTTCTCCCTGTCGAAGCGGACAAGCCCCTCGCCGGTCGCAGCCCAGATACGTCCTTTCCCATCGCAGAGCAGCGCGTTGACCAGGTCGGAATCCAGATAGTTGGACGTGCTGAAACGGGCAAGGGAGTCCATCCCCGGCCCCAGGACCACGACACCGCGGCCATAGGTCCCGACCCAGAGCCTGCCTTCGGAATCGCGGGCCAGGGACCGGACCAGATTGTCAGACAGGCCGTCTTCATCCGTGTACCGGCGAAAAAGGGTTCCGTCCCGGAGGGACAGCTTGTACAATCCGGTGGCGGTTCCCACCCACAGGGTATCCTGCTCCTCCAGGAACGTGCGGACATCCAGATGCTCCTGGTCCATGTTCGTCCTGACAGGCTGCCGCCCGGGGGCCAGACGCAAGAGCCCGTCTTCCGAGCTGCCTGCCCAGAGGACCCCGTTCCGGTCGGTCAGGAGGGCGCGGATGGACCCCGATAAGGTAACTTCTTTCCAGGGGCCCCGGAGGGACTCTTTCTCCAGCACGTCCACGCCTCCGGCATTGTTGCCGACCAGCAGGTTCCCCTCCCGGCCAAGGCCCAGGGCGGTTGCGCTCGTGGCCGACAGGCGGTTCGGATAGCGGAGGGTCCGGATGCCGGAAGGGGTGCCGCCGAAGGCGATGATTCCGTCTCCGTACGTGCCGATCCACAGATTGCCGAACGAATCGTACCGGAGGGCCCGCGCGGAGAACCGCCCGGCATGCCAGCCCGTATCCAGGGGAAGGAAAGCCGCTCCGGCGGCATTGAAATAGGCGCCGCCGGGATCCAGCGTGACCACCCCGCTTTCATCCGTCCCGACGAGCAGCCGCCCGTCCGGGGAGATATTGATGTCATAAACGCCTCCTTCCGGCAGGGACCGGGGATCGCCCGGGTGGTTGCGGAACACGATGAACCGCTTGTCGGTCCGGGTATAAAGGGCCAACCCGGCCGTCGTACCGATCCACAGGTTGCCGCCCGGATCGAAAAACAGGGCACGGACCTCATCCGAAGGGAGGGAGCGGGGATCGGCCGGGTCGTGCCGGAAATCCAGCGCCGTCCCGTCCTTGAGGTTCACGATGCCCAGGCCGGCATCGTAATACCCCACATAGAGATGGTCGTCCCGAATCAGGAAACGCCGGATTCGCCCCTGCCGGAATCCCTTCACCGTAGCGGCGTTGTAGTGCGTGAAGGTTCCCGTTCCCTTGTCCAGCCGGTCGATGCCTTCGGAGAAGGAGCTTACCCAGATGCGGCCTTCCCCATCCTGCTGGATGAAGGTCAGGTCGTCATTGACCAGCGATGACGGAGACCCGTCGTCATGGCGGAAGGAAGTGATGGCGCCGGTGCGGCGGTCCAGCCGGTCCAGGCCGCCTTTCCGGGTGGCAACCCACACGTAGGGCTCTGCCCGGTCACAGAATACGTAGTTGAGGTAATTCGAGGACAGGCCGCTGTTGAACTTGAGGTACTCCCGGTTCCGGATGCCGTCATAACAGTTCAGTCCTTCTTCCGTGGCGATCCAGAGGCGGCCGTCGGCATCCATGTCCATCCCCATGACGAACTGGTTCGACAAGGGAATCTCCTGGGCGGGAAGGCGGATACCGGACAGCAGCAGGAGGAGGACGCACAGGCGCAAAGGGCTTCGTTTCATGACTGGATTCCTTTTGATGCAAGATAGTCAAAAATCTTGAAATCAGGATGGGTAAACCGTGCATGCATGATTTACCTTCCCAAAATGAACGATTTTCCGCCCCTGACAGAAACCGGAAAAGCGTATTTTTGCCACAGGGTCCCGTCCTTGAGACGGTCCCGCCGCATAAGCAATAACAACTTTTATCAATAACCATCAACCTCATTTTATGAAAGCCTCATTCAACTTCGGCCGGAAAGCATTCCTGACGCTCATGGCCACGGTTGCCTTCCTCACGGCCGGACTGTCGGCTTACGCCCAGTCCACCATCCGGGGAACGGTGACCGACGCGAACGGAGAACCGATCGTCGGTGCTTCCGTGCTGGTGCCCGGAACGGCCACCGGTGTCATCACTGACCTTGACGGCTCCTTCCAGATCAAGGTCGCGGCCGGCACCCAACTGGAAATCTCCTGCATCGGCTATGCGACGCAGACGCTTCCCGCCTCCAACGGCATGGCCGTCACCCTGCAGGAAGACACCACCTTCCTCGATGAAGTGGTGGTCGTCGGTTACGGCGTCCAGAAGAAAACGGACGTCACGGGCGCCGTGGCGCGCGTGGGTTCCGAGCAGCTCAACCTCAAGCCGGTGAACAATGCCTTCGAAGCCCTGCAGGGCAAGGTGGCCGGCGTGGACATCACCTCCAGTGAGCGCCCGGGCACCCTCGGCTCCATCTACATCCGCGGCCAGCGCTCCATCTCCGCCGAGACCGGACCGCTGTACGTCGTGGACGGCGTTCCGCTCCAGAGCGGCGGCATCGACTCCATCAATCCCCGCGACATCGAAAGCATCGACATCCTCAAGGACGCCTCCTCCTGCGCCATCTACGGCTCCCGGGGCGCGAACGGCGTCGTGCTCGTCACCACCAAGCGCGGCAAGAGCGGCCAGATGGCCCTGAACTATTCCGGCACCGTCACCCTGGAGAAGCTCGTGGACAAGAGCCCGGCCATGGATGCCGACGAATACATCACCTGGCGCCGCTGGGCCTACTACAACAACGCCCCGGACCTCTATACTCCCGGCGACCAGCCCAATTATGATCAGGACCAGTCCTTCTTCGCCGGCGACCCGTACGCCCTGGCCAACGTGAACAAAGGTTGGGTCGGCGGCAAATGGGACGGCTCCAAGGTGGAGAACACCGACTGGGCCTCCATGGTCACCCGGACCGGCATCACCCAGGAACACACCCTCAGCGCCAGCGGCGGCACCCAGAACCTGCAGGCTTTCGCCTCCTTCGGCTATCTGGACAACAAGGGTACGCAGATGGGACAGGAATACCAGCGGTACAACTTTACCCTTTCCGTGGACATCCAGGCGAAGCCCTGGGCGAAGCTCGGCGGCAGCATCAACGGCTCCTGGGCCGTCCAGGACTACGGTTTCTCCCGGACCGGCCAGGTGGG
>Ga0310696_10007329_pt1 | contig 12966 bp, 14 predicted proteins | sample AusTroGonzalo_MG_4_FD_203885 | JGI IMG/M metagenome (GOLD analysis project Ga0310696, IMG submission 203885) | Bovine rumen microbial communities from tropical cattle in Woodstock, Queensland, Australia - Gonzalo_02 (v2) (version 2) | ecosystem: Host-associated > Mammals > Digestive system >... | reverse complement strand
TTTGTTTTTTTTGTTTTATTTTTTTGCCGGAAATCATACCGACCAAAATGTCATCACCCATATAATCAAGTGCCGATTCGGATACTGCCAATATTACGGGGCTTTGTGTTTCATCAGCTGCGGATAAAACAGCGTTAAGGGTTTCCATATTGTAAAAATTAAACGCGGGAATGGCATAGTGACCGACTAATGCATCCTTGAACATTTTTTTTGTATTCACTAAACCCAGTTTTTTGTATTCCATACATCGCCTCCGTATAGGTTTAATTATAGCATATTTTTTCATTCCTTGATATGTATTTATGTTGGTATAAAATCATTGACAACAGATTTATTTGTGTAAAAATATAAGCAAACGAATCGGGAGATAACAGGATAGAGACAACAAAAGTTAAAAGGATAACGATATGAAAAAACTTTTGATTTCTGTGATTGCGCTGGCTGGGTTGTCTGGTTGTACATATTACGACTATTACAAAGGTGGCGTAAGATATACACAAGATGGCGATGATTGTGTTTACTATGCTGGCGAATATGGTCGTCGTTATTCTCGTGATGTTCGCAGCTTGGATGATAACAAACGTATTGTTTACCGCAATACCCGTTGCGAAGATTTGTTCGCCGAAGATAATGGTGGTGTGGTTCCTGTTTCTGGTCGCAAAATTTTGTCTTCTCCGATTGTAAAAGAAGAAAAACCAGTTGTTGCTGAACCAACATGCCCATGTGCAAATTCTCAAGTTGCGCAAATCGCACCTGTTGCACCGGTAAGTGCATGTTCTTCTTGTGGTTGCAACACTGTGAAAAGCAATCGTCGTGTTTATACAGTGACAATCATGTAAGTTTGTTTCTTATTGTAAGACGGTCGTCCGTTTTGGGCGACCGTTTTTTATTGATAAAAAAACAAAGGACGCGATTGCGTCCTTTGTTTTGGTTTTCTTTATCTTGATTGTGTGATGGCAAGATTGCGATTTATAAAATCATTTTCACAATGTTCCACTTCTTTTGCAATTTTTGTCGCGTCTGCGTTCACAAGGTAATTTTCCGGACGTCCACCCGGAATATTTGAACGTAAAATTTTAATTTCTTGTGCCGCAATATAGCGAAGTGTATTTTCGTCATGTGCCGAAGAATTATTCCATCTTGAAACTATTTGACATAATGCTTTTGAATAATAGACAAGCAATGGTATGTTCATATGTTCCATAAACGGTTTTTTGTTTTGTACCGTTGGATTTAATAAAGCGTTTTGGAAAAGTTCCGTGTAAAGCATATTATAGAAATCTTCATAATCTGCTTTTGAATCTGATATAGCACTTTTTAGATAACTGTTCGCTTGTTTTAATTCGCGGCGTTTTTGTGCACGCAAGATTTTGTCGGCAAAAGCATCCGTGTCTGGGAATGATTTTGTCGTATCCAAGAAATAAGATTGTTGGAACGAAGTATCCATGTAGTTGCCAGCGAATTTCATAAGTGTCCAACTTGCGTAGGGGGACAATTCTGTTCCCTCACTTTTATCTTTATGAATTTGATCGTGCCACCATTGTGTTGTGTCGTTGCCGAGTGCGTCCAAAAGGTGACGTGGTGTCGCTGTGGTTATTATTTTATAAATGTTTTGCCAATTTGGGGTAAGGTTGGATGGAATTTTTGATAAATCGATTAGGTTTCTTAAATCGGTCAAACTCCAATATTCGGTATAACGCGGTGGGGTCGTGTCCCCAAACAAAGATGGTTGATAGTCGGTCGTGTGTTTTGCAGTTTTTAATTTATTAAACAGAACTTCGTTTGCTTCAAGTTGTTTTTGCATTTTCGGACCTCCTGTTTTTTTTATTGTTTGTTGTCGTCGGAATTTGCAAGTGAAAACAAAATTGACGAGATTAAAGATTGATACGGGACATGTTGCTCGGCGGCCAATTCTTTTAATCGTTCAAGGATTGGTCGTGGAATTCGCATATTTATAACCGCATCGGATTTATTAAAAGCGCGATAAGCAGCGTAATCTTTTAACAAAGATTCAATGTTCATAACAAAGAGTTGCTGCATAACATTTGGCATACAAACTCCTATACTTTGGACAATACCATTGTATTCACCAGTCACTATACCATTGTATTTACATTTGTCAATACATTTGTCATAACGCTTGTGTTTACTGGGGTGTGGGCGTTTGTATGGGTGTTTGTTGGACATAGTTTTTATGACAATTTTTCGGCTTTGGGCGCTTTTTGTGTGTCGGGTATTTGTTGTCAAAAACAAATGTTTGTGACTCTTTTATGCTTATTATTTTGTATGTGATAATTTGCGTTAAGATAGTTTTTATGATAAAATTGTCGCGTTAATGAAAGGATGTTTTTATGTTGAAAAAAATTATATTGGCGTTTACGGCGTTATTTATTTGTTTCGGTGCGCGTGCCGAATTAAAGGTTGATATTGTTGCCGGGTCCATGGATCCTATTTCGGTTGCGGTCCAAAAATTCGAATTGCAAGATGCGTCCAAGGATGATGCTACGACAATTCGTTCGGTGGTGGAAAGCGATTTAAAGCGTACCGGATTGTTTCATATTGTAAATCATGATGCGTTTCCCGAATATGTAAAAATGGATTCTATGCCTAATTTTAAATCTTGGATGGCAATAAAAACCCAGGTTCTTGTCCAAGCAAAACTTTCCAAAATGCCGGATAAGAAATACAAACTCGAATTCTTTGTTTGGGATGTAAATGGCAAGGAACAAATCGAAGCGCAAAGTTTAATGGCGTCAAAAAAATCTGTGCGTCGTTTGGGACATATTATGGCGGATGCAATTTATGAAAGATTAACGGGCGAGGTTGGTTATTTTGATACGCAAATTGTCTTTGTGGCGGAAACTGGGCCGGTGGATAATCGTGTAAAACGTATGGCTATTATGGACCAAGATGGTTTTGGATTGCGTTATTTATCGGATTCCAAAACATTTGTTATGTCACCGCATTTTTCACCCAATATGCAATCTATTGTGTTCTTATCTTATTATAATGACGATCCGATGGTTTGGATTTTGAATTTGGATACGGGCGAACAAAGACGTCTTGGTCAATTTGGTGGCATGAATTTTGCCCCACGTTTTTCACCAGATGGAACCAAGGTCGCATTATCGTTAGTCAAAAATGGTATTACACATATATATGAATATGATATTGAAAACAATTTCTTGAAACAATTGACCACGGGGGCTTCCATTAACACAAGTCCTTCTTATTCCCCCGATGGAACCAAAATTGCGTTCAATTCCGACCGCAGTGGCAGTCAACAAATTCATATTATGGATTTGACTACGGGCGAAATCACCCGTTTGACATATGGGGCGGGGCGTTATGCCACACCTGCCTGGTCACCTGATGGACAATTTATCGCATTTACTAAAATGGCAGATGACACTTTTTACGTTGGTGTGATGGATCCCAAGGGTAAAAATGAAAAAATCTTGGCTGGGGGTTGGTTTATGGAAGCGCCGTCTTGGGCACCGGGATCGCGTCGCTTGGTTTATTACGAAACCGAAAAATCGGTTGATAACCTTGAAAGAACAAGTCATATTCGCAGCGTTGATATAACCGGGCAAAATCTTTATGATATTGACTTGCCGGACGGGGTCAGTGGTGTTGAACCAACTTGGTCACCAAGGTTGCCGTAATGAAGTTTTTGCCGTTTGTGTTTTCGGTGTTTTTGATGGTACCAGCAATGGCGATACCTGGTCGGGTCGGCTATATCATAGATGGTGATACTTTTTCATGCGCGGTTAAAATCGACGAAGATATTGAAATTTCGGCGCGTGTACGTATTCGTAATGTTGATACCCCTGAAATTCACGGTGATTGTGAATATGAAAGAAATATGGCTCAACGTGCCAAGGAAAGATTGGGGCAAATAATTCCAAGTGGCACAATGGTTGATTTAACAAATATCAAGGATGATAAATATCTTGGGCGCATAGATGCCAATGTCACGGATGCCAAGGGGCGTGATGTTGGTAATGTTTTGATTCAAGAAGGTTTGGGGCGCGGTTATTCGGGTGGTCGTCGTAAACCATGGTGTTCATTAAAATAAAAAAATCGCCTTGCGGCGATTTTTTATTAACGTTGTTTGCTACGACATTCTTCGCACATTCTGATACACATACTTTTTACATGGATACATCCCAAATCGACAAATTTTTCATCGTTTTTTGGTAAATAATACGGGACTATTAAATCGCCGTTTGGCAAAGTATCACATTCCGAATGTTCGGTTTGTGGTATCTTGGCAAGTTCTTGACGTAGTGGGCAATTTTCCACATTCATACCACTTGGACAATTGATTTTGATTAAATCATACACTTTTATACATGTAATCATATTTTTATTTTCTGTTTTTGTATCACTCATATTTTTTCCTTTGATTATGCGCTATGACGGTTTATCGCTTCGCCAATTTCTTCCAGTGATGCGGTTGACGGCAATGTCGGTTCAAAATAAACATGTGCCACCCCCGAATAAATACGTCCACGTTTAGGCCAATATTTTCCAGTATCGGTTCCAACGGGAACTATTGGTAATTTCAAAGTATGTGCCAAGAATAACAAACCGCGTTTAAGTGGTATATGTTTTCCGGGTTTTACGCGTGTCCCTTCGGGGAAAATAATAAGCGTTTGACCATTCATAATTTTTTTTGCGACCGCATTGGCAAGTTTATTCATATTCGTTGCACCACGTGCGCGATTGACCGGTTGTAATCCCATACGCCAAAACGCCCATCCATAAATAGGAATCCATAACAATTCGCGTTTAACAATGAAAAACGGGTTATGAACGTTAGTTGCCAAAACCGCAACTTCCATAATTGACATGTGTTTTGATGCAATTATGCTTTTTCCATCGGAACGAATATTTTCATTCGGTGTGGACGGGATACCATCTTCTTCGACGGGGGGATAATGTATAACATATTTCAAATTGCATATAAGTCGTGCCAAAACTAATACGCCCGCCGCATCAAGCAAAACGCATTTTGTGCAAAGTTTTTTGAATGGCAACGACAACAACAAAAATGGTGCCCACAAAACAAAGTAAATAGCAAGTGCGATTTTGAATATTACGGTTTTTAACATTTTATCCTTCTTTGATTCCAAAAAGTGTGACGATATATTTTATGTATTCAATGGTCCAACGTTCCAATCTGCGACCAGGCGACATTTCCGAAAGTGTGGCGGGGCACATAACGACATTGGTATCGGGTAATTCAGATTTTATAAGGTATTTTGCGCGTTGGATATGGTCTTCGGTTGTGATAACAACGATTCGGTCAAGTCCCGATTTTTGTGCAATTCTGCGTATTGCCAACGCATTTTGATATGTTGATTTTGAATGTGACTCCACAATCGCTTTTTCGGAAAGTGGGTGTAAAATTTCCGCACCAGCACCAATTATGTATAAATCGGAATAGGGGTATTTTTTCATTTGCTTTACTGCAAATGGAATACGACGATTGTCACCCGTCAAAACAAAAATGCTGTCCGTCGCAAGAATGTTTGTGCATTCATTGGGGCTTGTTGCTTTGAATATGATTCCGCCAAGCACAAAAAGTCCAACCAACAAAAAAGACGGGGTCAATAATTTCATTATTCGTTTTTCAAAATACCAAGTGTTGTACGTTTTGTGATGATTATTGCAAAAGCCAAAATAGCAATTGGCAAAAGTATCATTAATAACCAACCGGTTCCACTAATTCCCAACATTGCCATTAAACCAACGCGTGCCGAATGTGCGGTTGCCAATATTGCGAAAATCACGGGTAACGCCGCAACAAAACCGCAACCACACGCAACCGCACAGATTTTTGTGACAATTATTTGCATTTGACCGGCAACAAAACCGTCACTTGCACCAACTTGATTCAGAATTTCAAGTTCGCGTTTATGTAAAATCGCAATATTGCGCGCAATAAATGAAATACAAACACCGATTGCAGCTAAAATAATCAATAAAACAAACGTGGAAATGGTCACTATTTTCCATCCCACCGATATGGATGAATGTAAAGATTGGCTGTGCGTCAAAACCCGTGCGTATTGTGACGCGGTTGCGTTAAATTCGGAAATATCGGATTTAGATTTGAATCTTATTTCATACATTTTTGGTAAATATTTTTGCAACACATCGCGATTACCCGAAATCCAAGGTCCCATAATTTGCAACATTTCCTGGTCGCTGATTTCGGTCACCTTGTCTAATCTGGAACGATTTGATTCAATGATACCCTTTACCTTTGCGATATTATCGGGATTGGTAATTTGAACGGTGACGAAACTATCCCATTGGCGATTCCAACGATTTACCCCCGTACCAATGGAAAGCGATATACCCAATGCGATTACCGCCAAAAAAGTCATGATTGCAACAATCGCCGTCATGAAAACGGATTGTTCACGAAATAGCGAAAATACAAGTGGTTTCTTCATTTTTTATTTGTTTTCTTTTAATTTTTTTGACAATTCCGAAAAATTTACCGGTTCGGTCGCGACGGGGGCGGACTTTGAAGCATGTTTTCCAATAAAACTTAATTTATGGTCCGCAACATGCATTACCGGAAATTTGTATGTTTCAATAAGTTTTGAATTATGTGTCGCCAATATAATAGTGGTGCCGAACATTTTATTCATTTGAATAAATAAATCCATTAAACGTGACGCGTTTTCATCGTCCAAATTTCCCGTTGGTTCGTCTGCAAGTAATATGGCGGGCTGAACAATAATGGCACGTGCAACCGAAACACGTTGCTGTTGACCGCCACTAAGTGTTTTTGGATTTGCATTTGCATATTTAGCAAGGCCAACCCATTCCAAAGTTTTTGTGACCAATTTTTTGATTTTTGCTTCGTCAACACCGCGCACGCGCAACGGCAATGCGATATTATCAAAAACCGACATGTGCGAAAGCAAAGAATATTCTTGGAATACAATCGCCATTTTATGACGAATTTCGGTTATTTCATCGCGTGACATATTGGCGGTTGGACGACCAAAAAGTTTAATTGCGCCACGACATGGTTTATGCAGTTGATAAATTAACCGTAAAAGGGTGGTTTTACCGGCACCCGACGCGCCCGATAAAAAGTAAAAAGAACCCGCACTTAGATTAAAAGAAACATCGGTCAAAATATCATGACCACCGTCATATCGTGCGCCCACATTTGCAAAAGAAATGATAGTATTGTCTTCCATGTTGGCGATGATAGTAAAAAAACTTTTTGGGGTCAAGAACGCATTTTTCTTTCTTGGCAATAGGGGGATTTTATGATATAATACCCTTGTAAATAAACAGGAGAAAAAATGAAAAAAGTATTAGTAAGTGCGTTGTCTGTTTTGGTGACAACTGGTGCAATAGCGGCGTGTACATCGGGAAATTGCCCATGTAACGGTGACTCTTGCAAGGGTAAAAAATATCGTGTTATCCATATAACTGCTAATAATACCGCACCGGTTTATGGCGAATGGGAACCGATTGTTGATCAACCAACGGAAACACCGTCAAATCCGAAACAAAATATTATTGTTATGACCGAACCTGCGACGGCGGTCACAACGGTTCAACAATCGGCGCCTGCACGTCGTGAAACACGTGCTTATGTTGGTGCCCGTTTGGATTTGAATTTGTTAAATATGAAAACAAAATATTTTGCAGATAACTCTACGGCAATTTATGATTCTTCTTTTGATAGCGACAGTTATAAATTCGAACCGGTATTCGGTGGTAACCTATCGCTTGGGTTGATTTTCACACCGTCTTGGCGTGGTGATTTTGAATTCGGTTACATCACAAAATTTACCGATTCCGATGATGGTATTTCATTGCATACGTCCACACCGTATTTGTTGGGTAATGTAATGCATGACTTTGCAAATGGTTTGTATCTTGGTGGTGGTATTGGTGTTGCAATGCCTACGGTCGGTGTTGATTGGTCTTATTTCACCGCGGGTGATGCGGAACGCAGCAAGTTGTCGCTTATGGGGGCTTTGATGTTCGGTTACGGTCATCATTTGTCCAAAAATTTGATTTTGGATTTCCGTTATCGTTTAGCGGTGTTTGATGGTGCGGATATCACACGTGTTGTCCATGGCTTTAATCCTGTATGGGACGGGCGCGATGGACCAATTGAGGATTTCCAACTCAAGGTTGACGTGAAAACGGTTTGGGACAATTCGTTCTCTATCGGGCTTAGATACGAATTCTAATACACTTTTCAAACAATGGGGAGGGGGCGCATGAAAAAAGCATATATTTTACCGTTGATTGGGATTTTATTCCTTGGAGTGGATGCTTTCGGTGCCCCTTCATTGGTTTCGTTGGGAAAAAATGACACGCAAACCCGCGCAATTTCGCGTGCTGGTTCTTTGCGTATCGGTGGCTTGGTACAAAAAAAGGGTGTAAACACAACACGAACCGTCAAATCACTTGATGGTGCAACCGAAAATTCAAATGTTGCCCGTGCATCAAGTACGACCCGTTTGGGGGTTGGTCGTTACCTTGGTGTTCCGCATGGTCAATCAGTTAGTATGGGTGCGTTGCCAAATGAATTGATGAATCGGTTATCTGATATGGACAATCAAATTTCCGATATGTCCGATCAAATCGCACAAAAACAAGACGCACTTGATACGGAATCTTCGCAATATTTGCATTTTACGGATACGGAAAATCGTGTTTTGGATGTGGACGATGAAGCATTGCTTTCGGCATTACGCAGTGGGCACAATATCGTGATTAGATATGAGTCTGGTCGTGGCATAGTATGGTATTACGAAGATGATACGGAAAATGTTGAGGTAATACCGATTGCCGATTTGCGTGAAGATGTATTAAGTGGAACCGATATGCAAAACGATGTTTTAACACCGATTTCTGCGTTGCAAGGCGATATTTCCGATTTGCAAAACGGAAAAATGGATAAAGTCAGTGAAGATGATATAGGCAAGATTCTTGTTGCGGGTGCTGGTGGTGGCGCGGTTGCGGGCTATACTTTGGAAGAATTGGCTACCGCTGTTGCGGACATATTAAATCAATAATGTTGTGAAAGGCTGACACATGAAAAGATTTTCTTTGATATCGATATGTGTTATGACGATGATGTGTGGCAATTCCTTTGCAGCGCCAAAACTGGTTTCGCTTAGTAATAACAGTACATCTGTTTCACGTGCGGGGGCTTTGCGTATAAAACCTGTTGATTTTAAGGTTGCTGATGAAAAAACATTGGTCGTCCAAGAATTACCCAATGATTCTGAATCAACCCGAATGGTCGTTTTGCCAAGTAATGTTATAAAGGGCAGTAAAAAATTCGGTGCTACAAAAAATACCGCGACGACCACAAATGAAAATACGATTGAACCACTTGCGGTCGCGGATGTTGCGGTAAAAGCGGATTCATTAAAAGGTTGGGGCGATGAAAAGCAAGACAAGTTAATGGATTCGAAATATATTTATGTGATTGACCGTAATCACATAGATGTTGATGTCGAAGGTTTATCAAACGATTTGAAAAAACTTATTGTCGGTAAAGTTGAATTGCGACGTGACAAAGATAACATAGAATGGCGCTATAATGTTGCGGGCAATGAAAAGTGGAATAAACTTATTTCCGTTTCCGAATTAGGTGCACCAACGGTTCAAATGGGATACCAAGATGATGTTATTGTTTGGAAATACAGTGACGACAAAGATTGGCAAACATTATTATCATTATCCGATTTACCTTGTTCGTCATGCATAGCCGAACAAAAGGCAAATGTATCGGGTGGTGATTATCCAGCGTACAAAGCAAATTATAACCAAAAACAAGTTTCGCTTGATGACGAGCAGTGGGATGCATTGTCAAAGGTTGCTGGTGATGACAACGCAAAATTTATTGTTGAATACCAACCCATTGACGAAGAATACCAACAAAACCTGTCGCACAAAGTTTTGGTTGATGAAACTGAATTACAAGAACTTCGTAATCAGATAAAAGATTTGCAAGCTGCGTACGAGGCGTTGTTAAAAGAACGCGAAAAAAACGCCATGGAATCAAAATAAAAAAATCACGAAATTTCGTAAATTGAATTAGGATTATATCATTTTTTGTGATATAATTCCCTTGATAATACTAAGGGAGAGAATAATGAAAAAAATTTCTTTTTTGGCGTTTGCCTGTGTTTTGGGTGCGACTTTTTATTCGGCACAAGCGGCTACATTGGTTTCGGGCGGTTCCGGAACATCCGGTGCGATGGTCGCACGTGCGGGTTCTTTGCGTGTAAATGCGAATACACAACCAACATCCGCGCCAAGTGTTACATCGGGTGCGGAATCAACACGTATCGCGATTAGTGGTATCAATAATAGTCGTATCAAACCATCCAATACAGGTTCCAATGTTGTAGCGGGGAGTGGCGCAACGGTTGCGAATAATGCGAATTACATAAATTTATTAAAAACTGTTGAAGATCTTCAAAAATCTTTGAATGAATTCCAAAATGCTTTGGCTACCGTCCAAGGTCAAATAGGGGATACACAATATAATGCGGCACTCGCAAAAGAAATTGCGGACAAGGCGCAAGAAGATGCTACCGCCGCGGTAAAAAGCGCAAATGATGCGACCGAAAGCGCGGTTGTTGCGAAACAAACCGCGGCCGATGCTGTTTATTTTGTACAAAATGAATCTCCTGCGGTTATGGCAAATAAACGAATAGATGAAATAAAACAAGAATTAATAGAACAGCGCGATGTGTTAAAGGGGCAAAAAGATGCCTTGGAAAAACAACGTGCAGATTTTGAAAACAAGGTCAAAACCGATGCCGAAACAATGCAAATCATAGGTAATAATTTCAACGAAGTTTCTGCAAATCTTAAGAAACTTGATGAAGCAACGGGAGATCTTGCGCAACAAGTAGTTTTGCGCCCAAGTGACGAGGAATTCAAAAAACAGATTGAAGAAGTAAACAAAAAAATAGATACAGTTTCTGAAATTGCTGTTAAAACCCAAAATGGGCTTGAACAATTAAATAGCAATAATGAAGATATAAATAGGGATATTGATATAATCAGAAATGGCTTAACTGGTGCCAACCAGTTGATAGCAGAAAACTTAAGAAAGATAAATGACAACAAAGAAGATTTTGATAATTTCAAAGATGGGGATGGCCTTGTAAGACTTATTGGAAAAGAAGTTAATAATAATCAGACAATTACTGATTTGACCCAACAAGTTGGCTCGATTAAAGATTGGAAAGATGGTAATGGTGCAGACGGTTTCAATGCACGAATTAACAAGTTACAGGGTGATATAACCGCGAACACCAATAAAATAACCGAGAACACCGGTAAAATAAACCAAAACGCCAACAATTTCACTAATTTCTTTGTTGGCACTGGGGACAATTCGTTGAGCAAGGTGATTGAGCAGGCAAAGACTGGTATGTTAACAAGTAGTGATAGGGCAGCGATTATCAGTGAGGCGCAAAGCGGTGTTTTAAAAGATAGTGATGTATCAGGAATTGTCAGTCAGGCAAGAGAGGGTATGTTACCGTCTTCTGCCGAGGAGACTATTAAGAATTCGGTGTTTACCACCTTGTATGCTGATACTGGTGATAACAGTCTTGCAGTGAAATTAGGTAATACTACATCAGGGGTCGGGATGGTGATTAAAAATATGTATACTGTGCCAGCGACAACTAATCAAGGCACCGGTGGTGGTAATTAAACCCCGCGGAAAATAGGCGTTCTATTTTTTGCAAGCAAAAAAAATGAAAAAAATGAAAATTTTTTTTCAAAAAGGTTTTGTTGGGCGATTCGTTTTGTGTTATAATATGAAACAAGGAAAGAGAGAATAGTATGGCATTAAGAACATCAATTTTTGCGATTTTGTGCACGGTTGCGGCGACGGCAACGACCGTGAATGCGGCACCTTCGGTGCGTTCCGTTGGTGGTTCGGGCGCGTTTTCTGGAACGACGGCCGCGACCAATGCAACGGGAAATGCGCAACGTGCTGGCTCGTTAAAGGTCAGTGGTGTTGTTCGTCCGGTTGCCAAGGTTACGAAATCAGGAATCACAACATTTGATGAAAAGGGCAATGCGACAACCGTTTCACGTGCCGCATCCGCACCACGTTTGTCCATTGGTAAATATCTTGGGGTGCCAAAGGGACAAAATATTAGTATTGATGCCGTTCCAAATCAATTAACAACTCAGGTTAATAATATTGAAAACACCTTACAAGGTGATGATTATATCACGGTAAACGAAGGTGAAGGGATTTCCTTGGATATAGAAGCTGTTTTACAATATATCCAAGATAATATGGAACCCACCCACATTATTGAAATGGCTTTGATTGATGATCCCGACCATATGGATACCGGTGATAAAATTTTAGTTTGGTATTATACGGAAACTCCGGATGATGTTAACGAATTGATACATACATTTGACTTGCGTGGACGTGACGGTCAAGATGGTCGTGACGGTCAAGATGGTCGTACTATGCAAATACGCCAGAATGAAACCACACACGACATAGAATATAGATACGATAACCAGGGTGATGAAGATTGGACCGTTTTGATGGCTTATGCTGATTTACCTGCTGGTCCACAAGGTCCTGCTGGTCAAGACGGTGCTGCTGGTCAAGATGGTGCCCAAGGTCCATCTACATCATGGCGCAAGGGTGTATGTTCCAGTGCGACGGTACAAAATGGGTTAGATTCTACGAGTGAAGATTGTGTTCAGTGGGCGGTTGAAGGCACAGATGAATGGAATAATATGATGCTTGTATCCGCATTACCTGCTGGTCCACAAGGTCCTGCTGGTCCACAAGGTCCTGCTGGTCAAGATGGTGCTGCTGGTCAAGATGGTGCCCAAGGTCCATCTACATCATGGCGCAAGGGTGTATGTTCCAGTGCGACGGTACAAAATGGGTTAGATTCTACGAGT
>Ga0310696_10007328_pt1 | contig 12968 bp, 4 predicted proteins | sample AusTroGonzalo_MG_4_FD_203885 | JGI IMG/M metagenome (GOLD analysis project Ga0310696, IMG submission 203885) | Bovine rumen microbial communities from tropical cattle in Woodstock, Queensland, Australia - Gonzalo_02 (v2) (version 2) | ecosystem: Host-associated > Mammals > Digestive system >... | reverse complement strand
CGGGCTTCGAACTATCCCTGGGCCTCACCGGCGTCCTTGCGCTCTGGATGGGAATCATGAAAATCGGCGAACGCGCAGGAGCCGTCAACACCCTCGGACGGGCTATCAATCCGTTCTTCAGTCGTATCTTCCCTGAGATTCCTAAGAATCACCCGGTTTTCGGTACGATGACCATGAATTTTGCAGCCAACATGCTTGGTCTGGACAATGCCGCCACGCCGATGGGACTCAAGGCGATGACGGAACTCCAGGAACTCAACACCGACAAATCCAAGGCTTCCAATGCCATGATTATGTTCGTCGTACTCGGAGCATCCGGCCTCACGCTTATTCCTACGACCATTATGGCCTACCGCGCCCAACTCGGTGCCGCCAATCCCGCCGACATCTTCCTGCCTATCCTCATCGCCACCTACGTTGCCACGCTCGTCGGACTCATCTGTGTCTGCCTGACCCAGAAGATCCGCCTCACCGAACCCGTCGTCCTGGGTACACTCCTCGGCCTCACGGCGCTTGTCGGACTCATCATCTGGGGCGCCACACTCCTTTCGCCGGACACCCTCTCGCTCGTCTCCGCCGCCGTCGCCGCCATACTTCTGCTGGGCGTCATCTGCTGGTTCATCATCCAGGCGATGTGCAAGCAAATCAACGTCTATGATGCCTTCATCGACGGAGCCAAAGGCGGCTTCCAGACGGCTGTGGGCATCATTCCCTACCTCATCGCCATCCTTGTGGCGGTAGGTATGTTCCGCGCCTGTGGCGCGATGGACCTCCTCGAGCACGGCATAGCATGGCTCTTTGCCGCTTGCGGCATCAATCCCGACCTCGCCGGAGCCGTTCCTACGGCCCTGATGAAACCGCTCAGCGGCAGCGGAGCACGCGGACTCATGCTCGAAGCGATGACCAACTACGGAGCCGACAGTCTCGTCGGACGGCTCTGTTGTATACTCCAGGGCACTACAGACACTACGTTCTACGTCCTCGCAGTCTATTTTGGCGCGGTGAATATCAAGGATACCGGACACGCCGTGGCATGTTGCCTCATCGCCGACCTCGCCGGAGCCGTCGCAGCCTTCGCCATCGCCCCGATATTCTTCTCCTGACCCCGAACTCCGCAGCAATTTTTCTGCTACAAATCCGCTACCAAACACGAAAAAAGCTATCTAAAAGTTTACTTTTAAGTAGATTTTAGCAGCGAAATACGCATAGAGCGCAGCTCAAAAGCATTCAAAAGGGTTTATCTGGGTTTATTTTCTTACGTAAGACATTAGCATTCAAGTATGATAACATTCACATCACAGGACATACCGATGCCGGAGCTCAACGAGCGCCAAATCACCCGTTGGATCAAGGCCGTCGCTGCCGACTATGGTTTCTCCGTGGGCAGCATCAATTATATTTTCTGCTCCGACGAACGCGAACTCGCCGTCAACCGCGAGTTCCTCGGCCACGACTACTACACCGACATCATCACCTTCGACTACTCCACCGCCGCCACGCTCAACGGCGACATCTTTATCTCGCTCGACACCGTACGTTCCAACGCCGACGAACTCCGAATCCCCTTTGAGTCCGAACTCCGCCGCATCCTCATCCATGGTATTCTCCACCTCACCGGCCAGGGTGACAAAACACCGGAAACCAAGGCAGAAATGACCCGCAAAGAGGACCTCGCCCTCGCGAAATTCTAATCTTTGCTTCACATCGCTTTTCATCGCACTTTTCTATATCGGAGAGTGCCTTTTTGCCACTTTTACTTTGCAAAATCGAGAAAAAACGCACAATTTTCTATTTAAATTTGCATATTCCCCAAAAAAGTAGTAATTTTGCGGTTCAAAGTGTCACGACCACAAAATTCATACAAGCATGCGCATATTTAAGGCATATATACGAACATTTTTACTCACGCTGTCTCTCCTGACTTCAGCTCACCTGTTTGCTGTCGGTTGGCTCCCAACCGATGGTGGTTTGGTAGTGGACTTGAAGCAGGGCGACAAGTTCTTGCTGTCGGTGTGGCTCGATCTCGACGGTGATAAAGTTGAAGATCCGGGCGAAGAGTTCTTTGTAAACAACTACAACCGTTATACAGGAGGTCACTTCAAATACGATGCGGGTTCGTATCTCAAACTTCTGCCGCAAGCAAGCGATGCGACGGAACCTTCCGACATGTCTATCTGGACGGTAGGCGCGCCTTTGGATCGTGTGGACAAGAACAACGTTGTCAAACTGGGAACGAACAACAACTATGACTTAGGAGCAGGAGATCTCGTCTATACGATGTGGAACGACGGTAAGACGCTGAGATCGAAATCTGACGAGCTCTACAAATTCTTTGGCGAATTTACAGAAGATTACAACGACAAAGCAGCCTGTGATGTGGTATTTGTGGTTCCTACTAATAATGATGGCATCACTTCCTTTGACCCGAACAAGACCTTAACAACCGCCTATGGACGCACCGACCAAGACTCTAAAGGTCGCTTCAACGGTCTGACTGGCACTGGATTCTTAGGTATGACCTATCGCGAGGTCTATTGGATGGAAATTCCACGTTTCAATGCGGAGGTGTCCTATACCAATGCTGCCTTAGTAACGTTCAACACGACCACATCGGATATAAAGTCTTGGAGAAATGCCGGAACCGTTAAACCGGGTCACGCCGCTTGGGCGTATGCCGATAACGATGGTACTTCGTACCATAGAACAACGCGTACTATCTTCCGTCTGTATGTCTTAAACGACCCCATCGTTAGCTGCCCGGATTCATATTTCTTTGCTACGGATGAGCAGGACTACAAAAAATTCCGTAAAGGACCGGGTGGAAAACAGAAATTAGAGTGGAAGGATAGTACGGCGATGAAGAAAATCTACACCTGGGATCGCCTCACTCGTATGGATCGGGTGGATGAGACCACGATTCACAAAACGGGTTATATGAATGTACCCGTTTCGGATAGCACGTACTACTACGTAGGTTACCAAAATGAATATAAAATAGGCGGAGAGAAGATGGGCACGCCCGGTGCACATTCACAGTTTACTGAGATACGCGAATTGCCATTAGCCAACATGCCGGGCTTCAAGGCGCCTGCAGGCGCGTACGGTCGCATGGTACTCGACTCCACTTCTGCGGCTGACAACCATGCCGTTGCTTTCGAACCGAAGGGTTATTTCTTCCAAACGAACAGCCGTATGAATGTGAATATGCGTCAGGTGGATGACAGTACATGGATGGTCGAAGATATGTGGTATATCGACCCGACATACATGACACTCCAAGCCAGAATTATGCTATGCACAGGTGCGGAGTTCAGTGCGGCCGATCCGGGTGCAGCGATAAAAGAATGGAGTGTATATACGAATGCAACGGACATCCCTGTCGTGGGCGGAGGAACCGCAAGTGGTCAGTACGGCTGGGCACGCATTCACACCAATCGAACTGCTGCAAACGGAGGCATGGAGTTTGTGGTGGCTGATCAAGACAAATTTGTTCGCTATGACAACAACGGTCACTTCGGTGCAACTATTCCTGACCAGCACCCGGAGTATGGTAAGACAAAAGTAGCGGTTCAGGCTTCCCGCCTGATAGAAGGATATAATTTTACCGGTTGGACCACCGAAGCGAATGGTGGCGGTACCACGTACCTCGCAGGCGATTCAATAGACTTGTCCGGTGGTCCGGTGACGCTTTATGCGCAAGCGACATATACTGGTAGTATCAATGTGGCTATCTCGTTTATGCAAGACGGCAAGCGTTATTTCTTGACGCACCCGGGTGCTGTTGCACCTCGTTATGCCAGAATCCGTCATTTTGACGATTGGACGAATGTATGGCAAGGTATGGCGGATATTGACAACGACGACCCTAATTACATCAGTTCATACAAAATAATTGGAAATCCCACTTGTGCTGAGTGTGAATCCGATGAGTATGTCTTGGATCCTCACAATGAAACGATGAAAGGTGCGGTTGACTCACTTGTTTTCTACGAGAACTTCCACCCTGAGAAAGAAGAGTATATCGGTTTGTACTATGATAATCCATATACGATTCTCGCCAATAATACATGGGCGGGTTTGTTCACTTCTTCCGCCGGTTGGCCTACTCCGGCTAATCCTTGTGTGACATCCACGCAACTCTCATCTGACTCTTATTTGGAAAGAAATGGTGAGGGGAATATTCAAAGGTATCTACGAACGGAGACCCTCAAAGACCCTGAATCTGATCTCCTACCGGCCCATATTCGGTATAATTCGGTAAGCGGTGAGTTTGACGCCGTAACCGGTGCCGGAACCGATTTCACAATCTCCGGCGTGGGTGTAGTGGATAATCATTACATCATCCTGCCGGATACCTCGGAAGCATGGCGCGACACCCTCACCTTCGGTTACCATCAAGGCGAGCGGATAACAGAGCAGGTTCGGTCAGCGTTAATCGGTAAACAACTGTTGGCGCAAATGAAGTTGGGTAACGATACCATCTATTTCCACCCGAACCGCGACAAGATCATCAACGACCCGAACGATTTGTACCTGTCGCAAGATTTCCGCATAACACAGCTCTTTAAGTTTATCCCTGACGCACGAGTGACCAGCGTGGCGGCAGAAGATCGCACGACGCAAGAAACCACCTCGGACTACTGGCTCAATAACATCATCAGCGGTCAAAACAGTCCGATTGGCGTGAAGTACCGCGGCGAGTATATCGACATCGTCGATACTTTCCGTATCACGCTCAGTCATGGCTCGATTAGCAAGATCAAAAAATACTATGGACGCTGGGATCAAGATGCTGAGGGACTGACCGTCAGTGCAGACGGTTCATCGCGTTACCGCGATGTCATCATCCGCACCAAGACATATCACTACGGCGACACAATTGACAAACTTGTGCTTGTGCCGGAACAGGAAAGCTACTCGTTCAACCCCTTAGCGGGCAACAACCGGCAAATCAACTTCCAACTGCTCAAGGTGCGTTCACGCGTCCTGTACGACACACACAACGACTCTATTCGCGAGGACTGGGTCAAGACCGACACCATCACCACACAATTGACTTTGGGTCCGGGTGCTTGTAGTTTCAGTTCGGGAGGTACTGACATGTTCAATGTTGTTTCGGCTGTCTCCGATCACGTCACGCTCTCTACTACAGCCGACAACAAGACGGGCGATAATCTGGATACGCTCATTGTCTCAACCACTGTTGACGATGTGCCCGTTTCGGTGCGCGTACCTCTGGCTCAAATGGCATTAGAGGGCGATGAACTCGTTTGGTCTGTAGTGCACGGCAATAAGCGCTACTTCCTCGTAGCTGGTACCGAAGGCATTAAGTTCCGCGAATTTACAGAGAAAAACTCTGTGCTTTATAAGCAAGGTACTTCAACCCACCTAAAGAAAGGTACAGCCGATGCTGCCAACAACGATAATCAGTATATCACTCCATGGGCATTCGGATATAACGAAAGTGACGCTAGCCAATTGTGGCTGCAGACGAAATATGGAATTAACAAGTATTTCGGCGAAAACGGCAGCGCAGAACCGGGCGTAGTAGATTCAAAAGCTTTATGGACATATCGTTATGCCTCGGACGTCTATATCAACGACAACGGCAACGAGGAGGAACAGGTTCGCCTGCAATTCGGTCCGAGCAAGTGGCTTGCATTCGACGGAGAAGAACTGACATGGGAAGACAACGAGGATGATGCTACTGTATTCACTTGGAGTTATTTGAAGCCGGAACGCTACTTGCTCAACAACGGCACTTATCCCAGCCGTGACACGGCCACCTTCGACTACAACGTAGCAAGCTCAGTGAACATCCAAACGCGCTACAAAGCCTACAAGGACTCCTCGATGCTGCTCAACAACAAGATCTTCTATCTCTGCCGCGAGGATGAGAACGACATAGCCGACCTTGTGAACAGCAGTGGCGAATGGTTGACAGATACCACCATCACGCTCATCCGCGACGCCCGTACGTTTGACAAAGCAGACCCTGGTGATCCCGATCCTGTGAGTGGTCTGAGCCGTACTACCAACAGTTCGACGCTCACCACCACCATCACCTCTACTGCCTCCAGTCCCACCGATGTAAAGATCGGCGGCAAATATGTGAATATTGTCGATACGCTCGATTTCCGTATCTCGCTGCGTAGTGGCGCACCTTCTTATAAGTTCCAAGGCAATTGGAGTAAGTACAGCTCTATCGAAGATGCACATGTCAAGATTCCGTTGGTGCGCAAAACCTATCATACGGCCTCCTTCGACTCGGTAATTTGTTCCTTAGACAAAAATCAAACCAACATTGCCTTCAAACCAAACATCACACCGGGCGTAAACGATACCATCAAGTACTTGCTTAGCACGATTCATCGTACTGGTTCACAGGTGCTCAATATCTACAATGAGGTAGCATCCGTTTCCTCTCTCACGTCCACCTACGTAACGCAAGACAAGGATGAGGACAACGTAGGTATGCACCTGAACAATGCAGCTCTCGCCGAGGTGCGTCTTGTGGATGAGTATGGTAATAACCCTACGTGGTGCATGATCAAAGCCAAAGGCGATAGTACCGTCACCGTACAATGTCTCTCTGACGGTATCCGCTCGCCGCGTTACGCATACCTCTATTTCGCCTATATCGTCACCATAGATGGCAAGATGCGCTTCGTCAACTACCGTATCACGGTCTCACAAACCAGTAAATACGACTACGTGGACAACCAAATACTCATCCACAGCAAAGGAGCATCCGGAGATGATTATATGGCGAATGGTATGCAGCAGGTACACGAGAACAAACAGATTATATACTACTACCCCGATGAAGACGTCGAACTACCCGTACGCGAACGTGCCTTCTACGGATGGTGGCGCTGGTATCGCGAAGGGGAAGATGAGTACGGCAACGAAGTGGATGATGCCGACATACCCGATTCATTATGGGTGACGATGCCGCGCAACACCGGTAAGTATACCTATCCGTTCCGTACCATCGGTAACCCGGATTCCGTATGGGTAGATCCGAGTGACCACTCTAAGGGTAAACACGTGGTCACCATGGGACGTTATACCGTCTTCCACTACAAGTCCAAAGACTACGGCAACAAAAACGATCCGCCGGCAAAGAATCCGGTAGTAAAACGTCCTATCAACAAAAAGACACTGACATACGCCGTGGATATCAGCGCCTACTACGACAAACTGCCGCTGTCTGTATCCCAGAAAAACCAAGTGGACACAGCACGTCTGGACACAATGTTGAGAATCCCCGAACCTACGCTCTCGCTGCGTGAGGTATTTGAGCTCCGCCCTTGGACCGAGATGGCAGAACGCTTGGAGGGCTACAAAGATACCATCGAATCCGGTTATCGCAACCTCAAATATATGGAGGATCATACGGTGATGGCGCCGCTCGGCAACCGTCTGCTGCTGCGTACCGAGCAGCGCTATAACTACGACAACCTGCAGAGCCAAGGCCACTCCGACTCCCAATTAGGCTACTATATGCGCGACGACCGTTGGAGTTCCTTCTCAAGTACCCCGGATGCGAATGGTATCAGCGAACGAGACACTATGGTTTGGTTAGGCGGATGGGATGCCGACTGCAAGTGGTACACCTATGATCCTACAGCGGCAGCAGGAAGCGAATATACCGAGTGTACGCATAAGATTACCGTTGAAAACGACTTCCTCAACGTGCCGGCCAAGACCAGCATCACTCCCGGCAAGGATGCCGATACGGTATATTACTGTTTGCGTGCACGCAGTAAGTATAGTGAGACTTCGGATGACGACCCCGAACCGGGTAATTACTGGTTCAACATCTGCCGCTACACGGTGATTTACCATCCTACTGCGCAGTATGGTCCGAAGCTTGAGACGGCTGGCAAAGCCCTCATCACCAACGAGGAGATAGAGCAACACTACGAAGTGCTCGAGCGACTTAACTTCGACTACAACCAGCCGGGTAGCAGTTATACCGTTTATCCCCACCCGCTCCCGTGGGCGGATGCTTCCTACGCCTACACCTATCCCGAAACACCGGATCTGCCGCACAACCGTTACCACGATGAGTCCGACTTCCCGAACCACGGTGAATACGGTCTTATCAACCGCATCCCGTATAGCTCCTACTGGCACAAGATGGAGCAACACGGAGGCGCCGAGAACGGCTACATGATCTACTGCGACGGAATGGCGTCTGCCGGACAGGTGGCGGCTCTCTCGCTAAAGACACACTTGTGCGAAGGACAACGTATGTACTTCTCTGCCTATGTGGGTAACCCCTCTAGCCAGAACGGTAAGTCATGTCCTAACTTCACCTTCTCTGTACAAGGTTCGGAAGACGGCACCGTCTGGGAAGATATTACCTCCTACATGACAGGAGACCTCGCGCCATCCAACCAATGGTACCAGATCTATTTCCCCATCCAAACGATCAACAGCGAGGCGAAAAAATTCGAGCATTTCCGCGTGCGTATATATAACGTAGCGGCCAGCTTCGATGGTAACGACTTCATCATCGATGATATGTGTATCTTTGCTACCAAGCCCGCTTTGGTAGCGTACCAAGCCAACACTACTTGCGGCGAAGGAGGCAACGATTCCATCAACCACGTCATCTTCCGTATTGACTACCAAGGTATCAACAACTCCAGCTACAACGATCACGATGTCTTCTACACCATCGAGAAAATTACTCCGAGCAAAGATACCTCTTTCGTAGCCGTTGAGGACGAGTACCTCAACGAGGAGACAAAAAAAGGCGCGGCGTCCAAACCCGACACCATCTATGGTACCATACCGATGCCGGCCGCTGACTACGAACCTACGCATATCGACTCTGTATATAGCTCTGTAGAGGATCTGGTTGACCGCTTTGATGACACCCACGCTTCCGTCAAACAGGGATATGTATATGAAGAGGTGGACAATGTCATTCGTCCGGTGATGTATGTGGTACACATAGCCAAAGTCACGCTGGAGGACACCTACATCGTGCGTATGTCCGCTGATTTCAAGGAATTGATCAATAGTATCTGCGCATTGACCGACACCGTGGATATTTCCAACCGAATGATGATTGAAGTCGATGGTGTAGAAAGAGCAGAACGGGAAATCACCAACCTCTGTCCCAACTCCAGCTACGACATCGGTGTCCGCGTCAAAGGCTCACTCTTCCGCGAAGGATCCTCGCCTACCGAAATCAATGGTACTTGCTTTAACGACTGGCTCCTCTACGGAGACACAGCCGCCGCATCCAGCAGTAAGCGCTACGGCTATAAATACAGCGATATTGTCAAAGTGGTGACGGACATTTTACGCAGCGAGAAGGAGGGCAACACCAACCGCTTTGCTACCAACCTCTCTGCCGTCAGCAGCTCTGTCATGGCAACGATGTCTGCCGGTGTTACCCTTGAGACCTCCGACGCCGCTTACACTGTGCTCTCCAATTTGGTCAACAAAGGCTTCCTTACCCTCTACCAAAAGAAGGTAACAGCTTCGCTGATCGCCGGCGATTCCGTACAGTATGTCGCTTTGCCGGTTACCGGTACCGGATATGATGACGCACTCAAGTCCGAGGTGGAGGTATGCCCCAACCCGATGCTCATCAAACTCAAACCCAAAGCAGGTGACGTGCATCTCGTTATTGGCGGTCTCCACCGAGACTCTACCCAAGCTTCTGCGCCCGTAGTCATCCTCGCCAACGAAGCTACGGCCAACGATGAATTCAGCATTTATATCGACTCGCTCATCAATAAAGTGGATTTGGCGGTATTGGATTCTATCTACATTACCTCTTCCGACGATCCTAACTTCCGCAAGGGAGTACACAAACTGCTCCTCTTGCCCGACAGAGAGTACGATTTCGTAGGAGGAGACAATGATGATTACTACAAGAGCGGCGACTCGATTGTGCTGCGGCCTGCCGCTTCCGCATACCACATGCGCCCTGGATACAAATATTCATTTGTCATCACCCTGCAGACACGTTTACGCGCCAAAGTGGATGGAGATGGCTGCGCAATCGGTTCAGTGCCATTCGTAGTGTCTGTCGTGCCGGATTATATCCGTTGGAATCCGCAGACCGCGGAGAGCAACCAATGGAACAACCCCGACAACTGGTTGGGTGTCACCTCCAACAATGTGCCCATTCACGAGAATGCGCACTTCGCGCCGCTGCCTACCTCTTCGGTTATCATTCCTACCCTGTCTTCCGGCCTGCCCTATCCGGAGCTCCCCGCAAGCATCAGTTCAGCGGACTCCATCAAAGAGGTCGGCTTTACCTACAACACCTGCAACGCCATCCGCTTTATGCCGGGTGCTGCGATCGGACAGCAGCAACGCCTCGACTACAACATCGCTGTCGTGGATATGGAATTGCCGCACAATACATGGGCGCTCCGCGGCGCACCGATTAATGGCATGCTCAGCGGCGACATCTATATGGCCGATGCTGACTACAACGGAGCTACATCGCCGTGGGAGGTAAGCGAATTTGATGCCAGCGGACGTAACGCGGCTACCGGCAACGCTTCTATCTGGCTCTCCGTTTATAGCCGCTCTACGGAGCACAAAGACAATGGTGTCAATGGAGAAGACGAAACGCGTACATGTACTACCGCCGAGTGGTCCAAAGTCACCAACGGAATGACCCTCTCGCTCCCTGCCGCACAAGGCTGGGCTGTCTATGCACGCACCGCTTCTACACGCAATGCTGTTGTTCGTCTGCCTAAGAACGACGATATCTATTACTACTACAGCGCGGATGGCGATAAGATGCACGATATCTATGTCAATAATGTGCGTGCTGCACGCGATGCGGCATCCGACGGAGCCGCCAACACAGGCAAACTCTCCTTCACTACGGATGGTCAGACATATACGCTCACCAAGGACGTTGCCGATACGATGTACGTGTTCGGTAACCCCACCATGGGATATATCGACATCTGGGGCTTCATTGCCGACAACGGCCTCGAGAACGTAATCGGCTATTTGGACAAGAACGGACATTATGTCCATGTTTCTAAAGCTACCGCCGATGCTTCGTCCAATACGATCGACAACCTTAGCCGCTATCTCCCGCCTCAGCACGCGATGATTATCAAGAGCGAAGCAAGCAGAACGAAGGACGTAACGCTCAATGCCAACCGTATTGTTACCAACGTGGATTCTATAGTTCGTCCGTTGCCTTCACCTTCGTCCGCACCGCGACGCAATGCCAACGCCAATGCCAAACTGCCGCAGGGCATCATGACCGTCACGGCGATCAACCCCGTGTCCTCGCGTTGCACCTCCTATCTGCGTCTCGGACAAGGCTACCACAATGCCCTCCGCGAAGGAGAGGATGCGATATTGACCACCATCAATATTGATAAATTCTCCCTCACGAATACGCCTACTACGCCGTTTAACATCTACGCCGTAGAAAACGGATACGGACTGAGCATCGACCTCCGCGACTCGCTCGTCAATGTGCCGCTGTCGTTCTTCATGAGTGATCTGCCTTACGATCCGGTCACCCACCTCTGGTTCACCGGCGTCAACAACATCAGCGGTTCACTCGTGCTCTATGATGCCCTCACCGACACCGAGCGTGCTATCTACGACGGTATCCGCCTCGACATCGAGACACCTGAGCAAAGCCACGAGACGCGCTACTACATCCGTCGTCGCGGCTACAAACCCAACAGCGGCTCCGATCCGATTGCTACAGGGGCTGGACAGTTTGATACCGACGGTGAACAAGCAGTCAAAATCATCAAAGACGGCCACGTGCTCATCATCCGTAGCGGACACGTATATACGACGTTTGGACAAAAATTGAAATAGAGACAATGAAAATACATTTCACCACATATAGATGGTTTGTCATGGCATGGATCATGCTATGGGGATGTACATTGTCCTCGGCTTTGGCATCCACACAGCGCTCGTCGTATTCCATCACGGGCAATGCCTCCGCGCCTACCTACAATTTCCGTCCTACATCTACGTATTTCGAGAGCGGCACCAGCGTTGCGCCCTACAACCAAGCCATCCGAATGGCTTCGCAGTCAGCTAAACAGACGCACTACGCTGCTCCCGTCTTCACGGTCAAACTCTCCAATACCTCCAACCATTCGGTGGAGTTTGCTTCCTATGGCGGAGGATCCTACAGCGGCGGTTCCTCGAGCAGCGGCGCACGCGGCATCTCCTATTCAGGAGGTTCGTTCCATACGACCTCTATCATGATCCCGAATACGGGGGCAACATCCGTTCCCTCGCTCAGCACGACTACTGCGCTCGCTTCGCGAAACAAGATGCGGCAGTCTAACCCCTGGGACGAAGACCCCACCGATGATCCTATCGGCGTTGTACCTACTGTCCCCATCGGCAATCCCCTCGTCCTCCTTCTCCTGACGTTCGTCTACGTCCTCTACAAACGTAGAAAACTGGCTCTGCAAACATCCAACGACTAACGACTAACGACCAACGACTAGAAAAAAGCGTCCTCGTGGCGCTTTTTTCTTGCATATATCAAATATTTTTTGTATCTTTGCACGCGATTTGTAAAATGGATAAATATCGACTAAAATGAAAGAGATAAGCACAAAAAAATTAGCGGAGACCATCATCGAAGGCATCCGTAACCGCAAAGGTCAGCGGATTGTTACGATTGACCTCAAGAAAATAAAAGAAGCGCCCGTCGAAATGATGATTATTTGCGAGGGACAGAGCAACACCCAGGTGTCATCCATCGCCGATGAGATAGACGACCATGTACGCACCGCCACCCACGTTCATCCGCTCTCTGTAGCCGGACAGGAGAACGCCGAGTGGATTGCTATGGACTACGGCACCATTTTCGTACACGTGATGCAGCGCGAGCCGCGTGCATTCTACGATATCGAGCATCTCTGGGCAGACGGCAAAATCACCGAACTCCCCGAAATCCTCTAACCCTCATTCATTCACTCATT
>Ga0310696_10007327_pt1 | contig 12971 bp, 8 predicted proteins | sample AusTroGonzalo_MG_4_FD_203885 | JGI IMG/M metagenome (GOLD analysis project Ga0310696, IMG submission 203885) | Bovine rumen microbial communities from tropical cattle in Woodstock, Queensland, Australia - Gonzalo_02 (v2) (version 2) | ecosystem: Host-associated > Mammals > Digestive system >... | reverse complement strand
GGAGCTCAAGGAGCGCGTGGTCGCCACCAACAGAGTGACCAAAGTTACCAAGGGCGGACGAATCTTCAGCTTCGCAGTGATCGTCGTCGTGGGTAACGAAAACGGCATCGTGGGCTATGGTCTGGGTAAGGCCCGTGAGGTCTCGACCGCCGTCTCCAAAGGCGTCGAAGATGCAAAGAAGAACCTCATCCAGGTTCCGATTCTCAAGGGTACGATTCCGCACGCTGCCAATGGCAAGTACAGCGGCGCTAACGTCTTCATGAAACCCGCTGCCCCTGGTACCGGTGTCATCGCCGGCGGTGCTATGCGTGCCGTCTTCGAGAGCGTGGGCGTGAAGAACGTGCTCGCCAAGTCCAAAGGCTCATCCAACCCCCACAGCGTGGTGAAAGCCACCATCGGCGCCCTCGCCCAAATGCGCGACGCCTACACCGTGGCTCAGGTGCGTGGAATCAGCCTCGACAAAGTCTTCAACGGCTAATTCGATTTTTCACAAATCGTTATATAAAAGGGATTTCCTAAAGGGAATCCCTTTTTTTATAGAAAAGCATTACACATTGCCCCCAATTCCATCCCCCTTGAAACCTGAAACTAACAGAGACGCCATAATATGACGTCTCTACTTGAAACTTGAAACTAAAAAAAACGTACCTTTGCCGATAGAAATGTAAATTGAACAATTATGAATAGAATCCTGAAAATCAATCTGTTGTTTATTATTGTGCTTGCATCCGCCATCACGTACGCGCAAAACAAAACAGAAATGCCTCAGATTGAAAAGCCTTCCTTGACGATAACCTCCGACCACGAACCGTTTTTGCTGTACATAGACGATGTGCAGCAAAACCAAGAATCGGTGATGTCGATCAAGGTGGAAGGCGTACCCGAAGGCCAGCACAAACTCCGCGTGGAAATCAACAACGAATTTCGCAACGTCACAGGCCGAACAGTCGAAATCAAACAGACGAACAACAGCTATAGGGTGGATAAACAACGCAACATGTACGGCATTTCCTCGGAAAAAAAGGAACAAAAACCGGAGAAAGTGGTTCCATTTGCGATGCCGATCCAAGACAATGAGCACCGCCCGCACAAGCACCATGACGGAGTGGAAAGATTCAACTCTCGCCCGGACTACCATCGCCCAGATAAATCGCAGCATCAACCTCATCGAAAGAAGGATAATTCTATGGAAGATGAAAACTTCGGCGTTGTTCTTGAGAACATCTCAAGTAAGACATTTGAAGCCGACAAACTGGCCGCAGCAAAACAGATTGTTGCTAATAACATATTGAATATCAACCAAATCAAATATATTTGCCGACTTCTTGAATTTGAGGACAGTAAACTTGACTTTGCGAAGAGTGCGTATAGCCATTGCACGGAAAAAGATAAATACTATCAGCTAAACGACGTGTTCCAGTTTGAAAACAGCAAGTCGGAATTGGAACAGTTCGTTCAACAACAGCAAGAAAAGGAAAAAGAAACAGACACTAACGTCCCAAAAAAATAATAATCCGTCTATGTTAAAACCGAAACATTGGATACTGCTATCCATCAGTGTTCTTGTCCTTGCAGCCGTCGTTCTATGGCCCGAAAAACATCAGGAAAAGCCACTGCCGCAAAAGGATGAAATCATCGGGATCTTACAGTCCCAGTCTCAAATCGCCACTACAGAAGTGACCATCCGCAAAATGGGCATCTATGACTCAGAAACGCAAATCACCACCCTCAACCCCTCCAAATGGAAATTCGGCAAACGATTAGCCGTGATACCCGTGGATGTCACCATCCGCTACGGCATTGACCTCAACGAGCTGAAAGAGAGTGATTTGTCATTTATTGGGGAAGACACGTTGCAAATCAAACTGCCGAAACCGAAAATCATTGACAAATCATACAACCCCGTCACCAACCAAGACGAAATAGTCACTTTATCCACGGGGCTCCGCGACAAAGTGGGGGAAACCACCATTCAGAAAGTCAAGAACATGGCCTTCGAAGAGGTTGTAAATCAAGACAAAGACCTCCAGGCCCAGCTCGGCAAAGAACTCACCCAAAACACCGAAGCAGTATTCACCTCCCTCCTAACAGCCATCGGCCTGCACCCCATCTTTGTTGATTGAGGGAATAGGCAAGAGGCAATAGGCAACAGGCAATAGTAACGTCACTATATTTAAAAAAGAAATCCTTAAGCAGTCCCGAAGGGACAACAAGCACTAAGTGCTAATAACCCCACACAAGGCGAAGCCGTAGTGTGGGGCAAAAAGCAACAAAATCAAAGACCTCACCATACGAAGCCGCAGTGTGGGGCAAAAAGTAACAAAAGCCAAAGACCTCACCATACGAAGCCGTAGTGTGGGGCAAGAAGCAACAAAATCAAAGACCCACCTGGTGTAGGGGCAAAAAACAACGAATATGAACAAGTACATCAAATATATTATCGCAATCACCCTGGCCGTTACCGCCGTCGCCCTCTGGAGCCGTCTCGCGCACCGCCAGGACACGGACGACATCACCTTGAAAGACACGCCGACCATCATCGAATCCACACGTCCCATCGGCATATTATACCTATACACAACCGTCACCGAAGATTACGCCAAAGATTCATTCTGGGGCAGCGGAATCGGCAGTTCCGTGATAGGCAAAAACAATGGGCTTTTCAAGAAAAAGCACGACTGTGTGCAGATTCTGAGGCAACAAGTGAGCCTGACCATGGACTTGGACAAGGTTAAATACCAACCTGTGGAAAACTCCGACACCGTGCTTGTCACCCTACCCGATGTGACATTCACCCAGTCCACCATTTCTTCCTGGTTCAAATCCGACGATGAAGACGAGGAAAGCGCGGTGCAATACGATGCCAAACCTTTGATCCAGCGCGTCGAACACAAAATCAAAAACCGATATGACACGCCGGAAAACCGCTGCAAAGCTGAAGACAAAGCGAAGGAAACCATCACGGATTTCCTCAAACAGTGCGGGAAAGTCGCCGTGTTTGAATAGAGCCAAAGAATAAGAGACCAAAAGGAAAGGGCCAGGGAATCGTGCTTTTGCCACTTCCCCGGCCCTTTACTTATCGTCTATTGTATTTTATTTTTGTCTATTCCTTACTTCGCTTCAACCTTTTTCGGCGGGAAAAGCACAGAAAGCAAGACACTGAGCGTCAAGATGGAGAGGATGACCACGAGGGAAGGGACAATACCGACCTCTATGCCAAAGTACGGCAGGAACATCTTCACACCGATAAACGTCAGCAGCACCGACAGACCAATGCGCAGGTAGGCAAACTTGTCCATAATGCTCTCCAACATGAAGAACATCGACCGCAGACCGAGGATGGCGAAAATATTGGAGAAGAAAACGATGTGCGGATCTTCCGTCACGGAGAAAATTGCCGGAATGGAATCAAAGGCGAAAATGATGTCCGAAAACTCGATAATCATCAACACCACAAACAACGGCGTGCAGAGCCAACGACCATCGACTTTGGTGAAGAAGTTGTGTCCATCGAACGCTGACGTGCTTAAGTTTCGTTTGGACAAGAACTTTACAACAGGGTGATTCTCCACATCGATGCTCTCGTTCTTGTTCCGATCGATGAACATCTTTATGCCGGAATAAATCAGGAATGCGCCGAAGACCAGTAACAACCAATGGAACTTCTGGATGAGCGCACCCGCCGCGAAGATGAAGATAAAACGCAACACTATGGCGCCAAGGATACCGTAAAACAGCACCCTGTGATAATACTGTTTCTCCACGCCGAACGACAGGAATATCATAATCATCACGAAAACATTGTCAATGGAGAGCGACAACTCAATCAGATAGCCCGTTATATACTCCAGAGACAGCTGTTTATTGTAGTTGTCGAGGTTCTGATCCCACGTGAGGTTGTCGTCGTAGTTGACATGGTGCTCGTAAAGTTCATTCTGCGCTATAAAATGCTCCTTGTCGTGAACGTTCACCACCACGTCGCCCTGCCAGCGCAAAAAGAGGAAAAAGAGCATCGACAAGGTGACCCACACTGCCGTCCAGCCAGCAGATTCTTTGAAAGTCACCACGTGGTCCTTCTTATGCAAAACGCCCAGATCCAGAAACAACAACAGGGCGATGACCACGATGAATATCAGCATGAAAAGGTTTTCAGTCATTTTTGGTAAAGGTTTTTGGGTTAAGGTTTGTAGATTATGGTCAATAGAATTTATCTTAATATATCCGCAACTGTTCCATATAGGGTTCTATATCGTTGTAAAGCAGGTCTTTCTTGATGACGCGTTTGTCCTTGTCGAGGAGGAACATGTAGGGAATGGTGCGGGTGTCGAAAAGGTTGTTATCATCGATAGTTTGGTCGAAGTTCCAACCTTGCACGTAGTTGGGATTGGCTTCACTGGAGTTGACATAGTTGCTCCAGACCTTCGGGTCATCCTCGAAATAGACCATCACGACTTTGAGACGGCCCGACGAAATGGCGCGGTTGAGCTTATCCAAACCCTTCATAATGTTGCGCACTTGATGACAAGTCGGGCAAGTGGGGTGCTGCAGGTACAACAACGTGTATTCACTCTCGATGTCATAGAAGGAAGTGGTGTCGCCATTGGCCAGCACCAAATTGAAATCGGGCACGGTATCACCGGCGTGGTTCTTGTCAATAAATCCCAACTCCCTGGTGTAACGTCTCTTGCGATCCTCACTGAGTTTAGGATATTGCATAGCGTCCTTCAGCATAGCAATATACGTATGCTCCACCTTGTACGGCGAGATATTTCGTCCCAGCACATACTCCAGCTCATCGAACAGATACTCGTAGGAGGTCTGGTTAACCTTGGCACGGTTGAGCGCATCCACCACAAACGTATCCAGCTGCGGGTTGTCCAACTGATAAATCATATTGCAGTACTCCTTGAGTTTCTGCGCCACCACCACGGTGTTGAAGATGCGCGGGTCATTCCACGCGAAATTGTCGAAATAGTGCTGAATGTAGTACTGGTTAAAGAGGAAGCGGTCGGATAACACCTCTTGCGGCGGGTCCTCAAGATAGGTGGACGTGGCCACCACAGAGCCCATCAGCGTGCCTTTATGTTTGGCCGCAGTGGTTTTCTGGTACGTCCGCATCTCGTCGTTGATATGGCGGGCCTGCGACGACAGCGAGTCCACGAAGACCTTCAACATGTACTGTGGCAGGCTTCGCTGCGCCCGCTGGAATTCTTCGTTGAGGGAGTCTAACTTCTTGTTGTACACGGTGATACCGTCCAAGTACTTGTAATACTCTGTATTCTCCTTAGAATTGAGAAACGTGAGTTTCTCGCCATCGAGTTCCAGCTGGAATTTCTGGTTTTTCGCGTCCGGAATGAGAATGATGCCCAAGAAGGTACTGTCGCCTAAAATCTCATACATGCCCGGTTTGAGCGACTCTTTGTCCTGCAACGTCACCGACGGCCCGTACGGCGCACTGAGCTTCTTCTTGGTCTGCAGCTTCGCTTCGCCCTTCACGAAAATCGAGTCGTACGTCTTACTGTCCTTGTTCTGTTTGACGTTGATGTGGATGTTCACCTGCGCAGAGGCGGCCAGCGCAAGCATTAGCATCAACAGGGTTGTAATGTTCCTTAGTTTCATATATCTTTCACTTTTCTTCGTACATGGATAAAATCGCATCGGAGAAATATCGCGGGAGGTCCGAAGCGATGAGGGAGGAGGCGGCGTGATCTCGGGCGTAGGCATCGGCGGCGGCCCCGTGGATGTAGACACCCAGCATGGCCGCATGTTCGGGCGCGTAGCCTTGCGCAAGCAACGAGAGCAGCAGGCCGGTAAGCACGTCGCCACTACCGGCAGTGGCCAGACCCGAGTTGCCCGTAGTGTTGAAATACTGCCGCCCGTCAGGGAGCGTCACCACCGAGTGATGGCCTTTGAGGACGAGGACTACGGAATAGCGATGCGCAAACGCTTTGGCACGCTCCAGCCGGTCGAAGTCATCGGAAGATTTCCCCGCAAGACGCTCAAATTCAGTAAAATGCGGAGTCAAGATACTATAGGGCGGCAGATACGCCAGCCATGTTTTGTTCTCCGCCAGCATATTCAGTGCATCGGCATCGATGACAAGCGGAAGCTTCACCGTATCCAGGACATCCTTCATCGCTGCGAAGGTCTGCTTTGCAGTGCCGAGGCCAGGTCCCAATGCCACCGCATTGATATTCTCCGGCAGACGATTCCAATCTATATGGCTAACAATCTGTTCATTGTCGTCAAGATCGTGAATAGCTTCCGGCAAGGCCACAGCGAGCGTGTTCAGTACGGACTTCACCGTGTGAACCGTAAGTTTTCCGATACCGCCGCGCATAGCCGCTGTGGCTGCAAGAATCGCCGCACCGGGCATCCGCTCGCAGCCTGCCACAAGCAGTCCATGCCCGAACGTGCCCTTGTGTGCGTAAGGGCTACGGGGGCGCATCAGCGAACACATTCCCGGACCAGTAAGCAGAAAACGGCTCGTATCATTCAGAGTGTCAGGAGCTTCCATGCCGATATCCACCACCTCTACATCTCCATAATAGCGGTAATTCTCTGGCAACAAGAAAGCCGTCTTCATAAACTGGATGCTGAGGGTCTTATCGGCAATGACCACCGCGCTCTCCTCCGGGGTGTGGCGGTCGGCGAAAAGTCCCGACGGTGTATCAACGGCGATAGTGAACGCATCACAACGGTTGATGTGGCGGATGACATCGGCATAGAAGCCAGTCACGGGCTTGTTGAGCCCGATGCCGAAGAGAGCGTCAATAATGAGATCTGTGTTTTTCGGTTCAGGCTGATTATCAGCACTATAGCAAATAGTTTTGGCGTTATCATGCTGAGAGACAAACAATTGCCAATGTTTCAGCTGATATTGCATCTCTTCGCTATAGCGTGCCTCTTCCGGTGCGCAGACCACAACATTAACCGTACAGTCTGAGCATTCCGCAGCCAAATGAACGGCGATGACCACGCCGTCTCCGCCGTTATTGCCTGTGCCGACATAGACATACACCTCCTCGTAATCGCCGAACCAGATGCCGGGAGCGATTGCCTCGGCGCAAGCACAACCGGCCCGTTCCATCAGCTCAACGGATTCGATATGCTCTTTCTGCATCGTAAACCTCTCACATTCACGGATTTCAGAGACCGTAAAAAGCCTGTTTTCGTCCATTTTTCCGCTCTAATATTAAAGGGTGCAAAGATACACTTTTTGACATTGCTTTGAACCATTGATTTGACGATGACTATTGCGGTTTATCCACTTTTTTAGGTAGAAAAAAAAAGTTCGGAACATGCGACATTGGCTAAAAAAATGTATCTTTGCCGCGTATTTTTTGCATAAAAAGGGATAAAAACAAACATTTATAATTAACCTAATTATTCATCAAAACCAACAAAAAAATGAAAAAGATTTTTACTTTGTTCTTCGCGCTTTTAGCGATTGCTTTTAGCGTAAAAGCGCAGGTTCCGGTTTTCTCGGAGAATTTCGATGCGGGAATGCCTGCCGGTTGGACTCAAATTGATGCCAACAACGACGCCATGGGTTGGGAGCACAGTTCGAACCCTGCTTCCTATTTCGCAGCTGGAACAGACCTCTCCGGTAGCGGTCACAACAGCTCCACTGGCTTTGTCCTTTCCGGTTCTTACAGCAATGTGACAAACCAAGCCATCACGCCGGACAACTGGTTGATCACCCCTCCCATCACCCTCACGGCTAACTCCGACTTGTCATTCTATGTTTGCGCACAGGATGCCAGTTATGCTCTAGAGCACTATGGTGTGTACATCACCACGGGCAGCGGCACGACCACGTCTGAGTTCACCCTCCTTTTCCAAGAGACCATTGACAACAACGGCGGTTCCCGCGTGCAAGGCGCTTGGGGACACAAGACCTACAGTTTGGCCAGCTACACCGGTCAGACGGTTCGCATTGCTTTCCGCCACTTCAACTGCAATGACCAATTCGTCCTCAATTTGGATGACGTGGAGGTTCTCGCCCAACCGACTGACCCCACAATCATTGCCACTCCTACGGCTGTTGATTTCGGCACGGCTCTGCTTGGCAACACCAATAACGCCACTGTGGCTGTTACCGCCTACAACCTCACCGCTGGTGTGACCGCCACCACTTCGGCTCCGTTTGCCGTTTCCGCTGATGGCACTACTTACGGTACTACCGCTACTGTCGCTGCTGCTGGCGGCACCCTCTATCTGCAATACACCCCCACTGCCGTTGGTACTGACAATGGTACTTTGACCCTTTCCTCTACCGGTGCCACCGCTGTTACGGTTGCCTTGACGGGTGCAGCCATCGAATGCAACGGCACTATTCCTTACAGCTACGACTTCTCCGATGCCACTGCCAACTTGTGCTGGACAGTCGTTGATGCCAACAACGACGGCTACACTTTTGAGTTTAACACCGATGACGGATGGGCTTCCGTTCGCTATAACACCTCTCTGGATATGGACGACTGGTTGATTTCTCCCTACTTCGCCCTCACCGGCGGACAAACCGGTTCTGTTGACTATCGTTCCGGTAGCTCAAGCTGGTTTGAGAAACTCCAGATCTTTGCTATCGGTGCTACGGACACGGTGGCTCTGACTCCCGTGATCGAGGCTCACAACACGACGTTCGAAACCGTCTATTTCGACCTCTCTTCCCTCACTGGCAACTATCAACTTGCCATCCACGGTATTTCTGATGCTGACCAATTGAGACTGTATGTCACCAATGTCAATATTTACAACGGTGCTCCTACCGCAAATATGACCACGGATGTGACAAGCCTGAGTTTCGGTCAGGTGGCTGTTGGTTCCACCTCCGCTGCCCAAGAAGTGGTGTTGACCACCGTGAACATGAATGAAGCCATCACGTTGGCTACTGCTGCTCCGTTTGAGATTTCTCTCGACGGCACCACCTTCGCTGCCACGCAAACCATTCCGGCCAACTCCACAATGGTTGTTGACGACACCATCTATGTGCGTTTCGCCCCCACGGCTGTCGGCGCTGCCACTCAGAACCTGACCATCACGGCCACCAGCCAAAACGCCACTGTCGCTCTCGATGGTACGGGCTTCACATGCAGCACCATCTCCACTTTCCCGTTCACCGAGACATTCACGGAGGCCTCCACTACGGCTCCTTGCTGGGACATTGTTGACCACAACAATGACGGCAGCACGTTCATCATGAATACAGAAGCCGGTCAAGTTGTCTATCAATACAGCAGCACGAACAATGCTGATGAATATCTGATTTCTCCTGAAATGACACTTACCAGCGGTCTCTATGGTCATGTGGACTATGCTTGCGCTTCTTCCTCATATCCCGAGAAATTCTCTATCTACGTGATTCCCGCGAACGGTACTATTGAAAGTGCTGTCAACATCGTTCCCACTGTGACTGTCACCAACACCACATGGGAGACTCAGAACTTCGCTCTTGCCGCATACGCCAATCAGACCATCCGTATCGCCATCAAGGCTGAATCCGATGCTGATATGTATTTGCTTGGCTTCGCTAACTTTGTTATCGAGGAAGTTCCCGCCGCTTCCCTCACCGTGGATCCCACTTCCATGACTTTCTCAGCCATTGCCGGTACTCCCTCCGCCGCTCAAGCTGCTAACGTCACCGCTTACTCCCTGACCAGCAACATCACCGTGAGCACGACCGCTCCGTTTGAGGTTTCCACCAACGGTACCTCCTTCAACACCACCGCCACCATCCCGGCCGGAGATGTCGTGAACCAAGTGCTCTACGTCCGCTACAACAGCTCTGCTGCCGGCACAAACAATGGCACTGTGACGCTGACCAGCGGTTCCCTCACCGCCACCATCAACGTTAGCGGTTCTGCTGTGGACTGCTCACAAGGTCAAAATCTCCCGTTCTACGAGGACTTTGAAACCGAGCTTTCTGAATGTTGGATTATCCTGGATGAAGACGGCGACGGTTATTCTTGGACGAATTATGGTATGGAAGCCTACGAAGGCGACGGTTGCTTATCCTCCGCTTCTTACATCAACGATATTGGTCCTCTTGAACCTGACAACTGGTTGATCACTCCCGCTTTGTCTATCCCGAGCCAAGGTGCTAATCTGACCTTCTACGTGGTTGCTCAAGACGCCGGCTATGCCGCAGAGCACTACGGTGTCTATGTCTCCACCTCCGGCACCGCCCCGAGCAACTTCACTCTCCTCTACGAAGAAGATCTTGACGCTGACGGCGGTCCCCGCGCACAAGGTACTTGGAAACAGAAACATGTTAACCTGCCTTACGGTGGACAGACTATTCACATCGCTATCCGTCACTTCAACGTCACTGACATGTTCTATATGAACATTGACAACCTCAGCGTGACCGCTGGTGTGGGTGTCGAAAATCATGACGGATTGAACACCAAGGTCTATCCGAACCCTGCCAACAATGTTCTCAACATCAATGCTACTGCAAACATCAACCGTGTTGAGATTTTCAACATGATGGGCCAACTGGTTGGTTCATACACAGCTAATGATGTTAACGCCCAAATCAACACTAGCAGCTTCGCTAACGGTGTTTATACAGTGAAAATCGAGACCGAAAACGGCACATCAACCAAAAAATTCACGGTTGCCCGCTAATTTCTCGGTTTATTAACCTCTCAAAATCCCGGATCAGTTTGATTCGGGATTTTTTTTGTGCTCGTTTGTTGACCATTGACCGTTGACCATTGACCGTTGAAAATTTCGTTCCCAGTTCCCAGGGCTCACTACGTTCACCCTGGGCTGGCATACGTCAGGCCTACGGCCCTTTTTGGAAGAAGTTTTATGTTTTTGTGCGAAATCGGAGGGTGTTTGGGATGTGTTGATTTTATGATTTTTTCCATTGGCGAACAGGTTTTTCTATGTTTTCTGCCGTTCTCAATATGTTTTCTGCATTTTTGGCTATGTTTTTAACATACTAAAAACCAGTAAATTAGCACATACTGATATTGTAATAATGGTTATATTTGCGGCAAAACTCCCCTTCTATTTTAGAAGGGGTGCCCGAAGGGCGGGGTAGTAATACTAAACATCAGAATTCCTTGTGAAAAAAATGACCATCATCAACAGTATAAGAATCAAAGACCATCACGTCCATAACCTCCCTGCTAACAGAGAACTTCTGGCTTACGCACGCGAGAATCGCAAGGCTCACAATATAGCCGAAATCGCATTCTGGCAACAGGTTCATAAGAAGATGTTTCACGGTCTGGATTTTGACAGACAGAAAGTCATCGGCAACTATATCGTTGACTTTTTCGTGAAGAGGCTTGGACTTGTGGTTGAAATTGATGGCGGCTCGCACAATGAGAAAGCAGACTATGACGCACGTCGTAACTCCTACTTGGAAAGGCTCGGACTGAAAGTCTTCCACACGACTGACTTTGATGTTCTCCAACACGTGAACATCGTGTTGGAAGATTTGAGAAGATTCATTGTTGATAATTATGAGCATGAGTAAGCTGAACAAGGACAAAAGGATTCTACGGATTCTTGATTTTACAAGGATGGCCTATCGGCCAATCTTTTATATTACTACCCCGCCCTACGGGCACCCCTTCTTAAAAAGAAGGGGAGTTCCCCCCTGCATCGGCAAAGCGATGCCAAAATCGGAAAATGGCTCATTCGAAAGTTGTACTTTATGTTAACCCACGGTAAGCGACAGTGAACACTATGACAGCGAGATACGACTTACAAAACCGACATGCACCACCCCGACATGAGCGTCAGCGAGCCCTGTGTGTTCAAAAAAAATGAAAAAAAACAAAACAACGTATCAGCAAAAAAATATATCTTTGCCGATTCAACCCATTATATACCGTAATTGGGTGAATTACAACGAAAAAGCAAGTAAAAAGAGAAGTATACGATGAGTTATATCGCATTCGACAAGGAAAAGTTAGTGAACATCAACTTCGCAAAGGAGCGTGAAATCGTGCGCTGCAGCCGCACCGGCTCCTTCGCAACCACCACCCTCTGCGGCCTCAACACCCGCAAATACCACGGCCTCCTCATCACCCCGCAGGACGAGCTCGGCGGCGAACGCCACCTCCTCGTCTCCGGCCTCAACGAGAACATCGTGGTCAACGACATGGACTTCCATCTCGCCGTGCGCCAGTACAAAGGCGGCGTCATCGACCCCAAAGGCAACAAATACCTCCAAAAGTTCTCCGCCGACAGCGTGCCCGTCTATGACTACCGCGTCGGAAAATTCAACTTCCGCAAGGAACTGCTCTTCCAACATGACGCCGACCGCCTCATCATCAAGTACACCTTCTTGGACGACACCGACGAGATAGCCCTGCAAATTGAGCCGCTGCTCGCTTTCCGCAGCATCCACCAGCTCACCCACGCCAACGGAAACGTCCACACCGACTACCAGACTGTGGACAATGGCGTCGGATTCTGCATGTACGACCACTACACGCCCGTCTACTTCCAGTTCTCGGAACCGGTGCGCTACGAACACCATCCCGACTGGTACTATAATATAGAATATGAAGAGGAGCTGAAGCGCGGCTACGACGGTCACGAGGATCTCTGGCGGCCCGGCACCCTGACCGTGAAGGTCTCCGGCAAAGAACTTTACCTCTGCATCGGCACCGAACCGATAGATTCAGCCGAAATTGCAGCCTTGTATAAGGCCGAGGAGAAGAAGCACACCCCGCGCTACAACTTCGCCAGCTGTCTGCAGAACGCCGTCGAGCAGTTCATCGTGAAGCGCAACGGCCGCACCGACGTCATCGCCGGTTATCCTTGGTTCGGACGCTGGGGCCGCGACACCTTCATCGCGCTGCCCGGCCTCACCCTGCCGCTGAAAAAATATGACCTTTTCGAGGAGGTGGCCGACAGCATGGTCGCCGACCTCAAGGAGGGCCTTTTCCCCAATATCGGCTCCGGCAACACCGCCGCCTACAACTCCGTCGATGCCCCCCTCT
>Ga0310696_10007325_pt1 | contig 12975 bp, 7 predicted proteins | sample AusTroGonzalo_MG_4_FD_203885 | JGI IMG/M metagenome (GOLD analysis project Ga0310696, IMG submission 203885) | Bovine rumen microbial communities from tropical cattle in Woodstock, Queensland, Australia - Gonzalo_02 (v2) (version 2) | ecosystem: Host-associated > Mammals > Digestive system >... | reverse complement strand
GCGGATGACGGTGTCTTTCGAGACGGTGGTGACCACAATCTCGTCTTCGGGTTGTGGCGGCACGTAGTCGTCGATGGTGCGGTCAAATTCGGCCAAGGGGTTGAAGTCGTGGAACTGGCGCGACAGCTCGTTGCTGATTCTGCCTTTGCTTTTGATGAGGTTTTCTATCTCTTTAATCATCAGCTTGTTGTCTTCGCTGATTTCAAACATCATGAGCGAGTCGGTTTGGGCGGTGATGCTGTTGCAATAGGCGTTGAACTGCCGCTTGTATTTCTTTTGTTCAGTGAAGGCGTAGAGGTTGGCGGCGTTTTGTGCGCCGTGCACGTTTTTCGTGAAGCGGTTCACCCAATTGAGCGCGGTGTGTTGCGTGGCGATGTTGGAGCGTTGGCTTTCGATGTTCTTGCGCAGGTTGAAGATATAGTAGAACAAGGCGGCGCAAAGGGCCATGACGAACAGGTAGGTGATGACCACCTTCCAGCTCGTGCGGCTCCCGCTGGGATAATCGTTTCGGCTTTTCTTCGACATGGCGGCGCAAAGATAGATATTTTTCCTAAATTTGCAGCCATGAAAACAAGCTGCCTGATAGGATTTGTCATCTTGTTGGCCTTGGCCGTCTGCACGTCATGCTACAATGACGCTGTAGAGACGCGCCGTGGCACGTCTCTACCCACCGCGTCCCCCGAATTGCAGGCCATCGACAGCCTGATGTGGCAGCGGCCCGACAGCGCGTTGACGTGCCTGTTGCCCAGTTTCGACACCTGTTGTAGAGACGGTGTGCACACCGTCTCTACAGCCTACAATTGCCATTACGCCCACCTGTTGTTGGCCGAATTGCTGTACAAGAACGACAACCCCCAGATTAACCGCCCGGAATTGCTACAGGCGGTAGCCTATTTCGACAGCCTCGTGCGGCAGGCTCCCCCTTTGCAAAGGGGGCTGGGGGGATTCAAAAAACCATCTTCCAACCCAAATGACATCCTCATCTTCTTGGATGCCCGTGCCCATTATATTAATGGTGTGGGCTATTACGAAAACGACAGCATGGTGGAAGCCTGCGCGGAATACCTTAAGGCCTTGGAAATCATGGAAGAGCATTTCGGGGAGAAGGAATTAGTGGGGATGAGGGCTAAGTTTATGACTTATACTTACAATCGTCTTGGGGACATGTTTGAGAGACAATATATGATGGAGCCTGCCATTGATTGCTATAAACATTCCTATGAGTTTTCCGTCATATCACCCATTTCATCGTACAGCGTCTCCAATGCCCTGTACCGTATTGGCAAGCAGTTGGATATGAAAGGCGAAAAGGATAGTGCGTACTATTATTATTCCCAAGCTTTAGTGAACATGCCTGATTCGATGAGCCCTTATTATAGAGACATTGTTTCAAATCAAGCCATATTGTCATATCAATTGACACATCAGGCCGAAACATCTTTAAAACGTTTGAAGCAAATGGTTGTTTTGGCTGCTGACGATGATGAAAGACTGACTCGTTATGTGGTTATTGGTAATATATACTTTGAGGAAGGTTGTTATGATTCAGCGTGCTTTTATTTGGAACCTGTGTTGGATAATATAGAAGACAAGTTTCTACAGAAAAAAGTAATGAATTATCTGCGAATCATTTATGACAGTCTTGGGAATAAAGAAAAGTCGAATGAATGTATGCGTTATTTGGCGCTTCACGATGAAACAGGAGCGGAAAATAGTGTTTTGGTTTCGCAACTTAGTGACTTGTATAAAGAGTACCTGAGCCAAAAGCAAGAGAAAGAAGTTGAGGCAAAGCGAGAGGCTTCCATCAAAAATACTTTGGACGTTGTGATTCCCATCGCTGCTGTGTTGGCTTTGGCCATCATTGTGACAGCAAAATTGAGAGGCAAGAAACTGTTGAAGGACAAAGAGAAACGCCACCAACAGGAAATGGAGTATGAACGGCAAACCCACAAGATGCAGCAAGCCGCCATGTCGGGCAGGCTGAAGCGAAGCAACGAAGAGCTACGCGAGCTGAAAGACCAGATCCAGCAACAGGAAGATTTGAACGCCATACCCAAGCAGGCAGAGTCGTTCGCCGATGAGCCTATCTGCCGCCTTATCATGGAGCGGGTGAAAGATGGGAAATTCAAGTCGAAGGTGGGCTATTTGGAATATAAGGATTCCGCATTGAGCAAGCAACAGGTGTTTGCTTTGAGAGCGGCTGCCGACCAGCACTTTGGCCAGTTCACGGTTCGCCTCAAAAAAGCCTATCCTCAACTCACCAAGACCGACCTTGACTATTGCTGCCTCTATTTGCTCGGCCTGACCGATGCAGACGTTTCCGCTTTGATGCAGCGTGCCTACAACACCGTTATTGAACGGAATGGCAAATTGAAAAAGATTTTCGGTAATAATAATCCGCTTCCCCATACTCTGATGGGCATAGCCAAGAATCCTTTTTTTGTCTGAGTAATAAGACATTAATTAAAAACCCGAGCCAATCCGAACCATCATTTTCTTGATAGGGGTATATGAACCTTTTTACTTTGCATCGCATTTTTAACCTTATAAGCGATGAAAAAGATAACAACATTGGTTCTGATGCTCTGCTTGACCCTTTCGGGGGCATTGTGCTACGCCAATGGCGCGGCCAGAACGGAAAACGAGAAAGGAAGGGATGGAATTCCTATTGAAGTAATAGCGAATGCAAGTCATTGCGGTTCTGAAAAGAGCTCCTCCATCTTAGCCTCTATTGATGGGCACTATCTTACGGTGGTCTTTACCGAAAATCTTGGACAGGTGTATGTTGAAATCGCCACGGCCTCGGGAATCTCGGTAGAATTCACTTCCACGCTAACGCCCAACGGCGTGCAATGCTACATTCCCAACGCGGGCGACTATGTCGTCACTTTCACGCTCTCCAATGGAGATGAGTATTATGGGGAGTTTAGGGTAACGGATTAAATTGATGCCGAAAAGGTGGTGAAGGAGTGAAGGTTCCTTCACCACCATTGACGGCTATGTCATGAGTGATTTCTACACAATTCAACATTAAATTCATTAATTATGAAAGACGTTGTTAACAACTTGAAAAGCAAATCAATGCTTAAACGTGCAAAAACAATCATGTTCCCGCTATTAGTAGGTTGTATTGGATTGTTTGGCTGCACCAAAAAAAGCGGCTGTGAATATGTGGAAGGTGATTATTACCTAACAGGAACTTTCCACTATTTTAAAGAGTCTATCCAAGTACCCAAATATCCAAACAACAATATCATGGTGGATGTCAACGCCTATTTGGTTAGAGACGAATTAAGTGGAACTTATTTAGACACCATGCTTGTCACAAAATCCTCTGTTCCTTATGGTTTTAGAAACGAGGGGGAAAAACACGTGGCTGTTTCTGTTGTCAACACCATAACGGGAGCAATCACAACAGAAGCTCGACATGACTTCTATAAGTTATTGTGTATTGAAGAAATTAAAGAAAGGAATTGAAAATGAAAAAGTTATTATTATTCATCATGTTAATTATGGCAATATGCCAAACTATGAATGCACAAATACAAGACGTTGTGACATTTTCAATCAATGATATAGAGAAAGACACCATTGGAGACTATTTGAAACTATCGATGTTGGATGGCTCCACTAAGACATGGCCAATGCCTGGCGCCAAATGGACTTATTGCCTTTTTACAGAGCTAGGCGATTGTTATGCTACCGAAACGTGGCAAGTTACAGGCGACAGTGTGTCCGAAACACGCAAGTACAGCAAAATACAACCTGTTGACTCGTGTGGAATTGTAATACCAAACTCTGGGAAAATGTTGGTAACACGTTATTCTAATGATACGGTTTATCGTTTGGTGAATGGAAGAGAATATGTATATTTCGTGTTTAACCTCAACGTGGGTGATTTGTTTACTACTTTTCGTTCGGCAGGCTGGGGCATAAATGGTGTCCTCAACTACGGCAATGATTCGACTTGCAGCTCTTTGAAACCGTTGTTAGTAACTCAGAAACGTGAAATCGAATTGGGAGGAACTGCGTTGAACGAATATATTCTGAAGGATACTTTGTTCACCGCATTATACGGTCTTGAAGGTCGGAATTGGGTAATAGTGGATAGAATTGGTCCGATTGGCACATACCCGTTAATTGACCTCAAAGAAATTGGATTTTTCGATAGCGGGACAGGGGACTGTATCTATGCTATATGCAATCAGTATGTGGAGCTGTCAGCCTACCATGATGACAACTTCGAGCAGGTTTGGTTTGACTGTCATCCGACTTCGGTAGCCGAAAATGGATTGAATGAAAATCTGATAATCTATCCAAACCCGACCAAAGACATTATTCATATTGAGGGCGGAAGGATTGTCATTATACAAGTCTATAACGCATTCGGTCAAATTGTAAAAACAGTCTGGCATTCGAATGAAGTCAATGTTGAAAACTTACCAAAAGGTATTTTCACGTTGATGATTACTGATGATAACAACACTACACAACGATTAAAACTAATAAAAGAATAAAAAATAAGGAGTTATAATTATGAAACGAATAAAGATGAAAGCATTTTTTTTGATGGCAATTGTCATGTTGCATTTTAGTTTTTCAATTGGACAGAATTTTGGTGATTGTGGAAACCTTGCCGATACAACAAATAGGTATCAACTTTCAAGAATGTATGATAATACCAGTAATACATGGCTTGATGAATACCGAACACCAGGGCATTGGATACCTGATGGAACAACACCCGTTAAAACGATATTGGTAAATTGGATTATTTGTAGAGATGACAATGGAGGAAATGGTTGGCAAGATTGCCAAGAGTTCCGTAATCAGGTGTCCCTAATGTTTGAAAGAATAAACCAGGTGTATTCGAATTCCTTACCCAAAGGTTATTCCCTTACATGCGAGCCTCAATACCCTTACATTGTTGATTCAAAAATAAGATTTGAATTGAATGATATTATTTTTTTGGACAATACCCAATTCAATCAGTGTTCTTTATATTCTAGTTCTACTATTGGATTAATTTTAGATTATTTGTATGAGAATTATCCTTCATCAAGACATGCATTAAATCATATTTTTGCTCAGCCATACAATCCACCACAACCATGGGGAAGATATGACGTATACGGTGATAATTCTTTTGTTATAACAAACAAATCAATGTACCATCCAACATTTGTAGTATGGGATGAACATGTAGCACATATTACACATGAATATGGGCATGCCGTTGGTTTACACCATACTTATGATGGAGAAATAACATGTACAACACATTATGACTTTCTTAATGATGTTTTTGGTGAATGTCCTGAAAACATCTTCCCATGCACACATGATTATCTTTCTTGCGATGGCGAAAATGTGTGTTATTTGCCGAAAGTATGGTTTGAGAATAACTTCAAAACACCTTATCCATTAATGTCTGGTAGCATGATACAGCCGCGTTACATTAGCCCCAAATGCATGGGTAGGATGCATAGAGATCTTTCCTTATTTGACAATGATTTTCTTGTTCCAAATAAACCCATGCATAAATATGTAAAGGAAAAATATTCCTATAATGTTCCTTTGACAATAACTTCAAATGAAACATGGGATTTTGCAATTAAAATGTATCAAGACATAGTTATTACTGATAATACAACGTTAACTATCGCTGGCGAGGTGAAGATGCCTATTGACGGTAAAATCATAGTCCAACCTGGAGCCCGATTAATAATTGATGGAGGAAAGATTACTTCAGCACATGAACAGCTTTGGACTGGCATCGAAGTTTGGGGCAACAGCAGCACCCACCAGCACGAAGTCAACGGCAACTACCTTCAAGGCTACGTCGAGCTGAAAAACGGTGCAGTCATCGAAAACGCCAAATGCGCCTTGAATCTGTGGAGACCAAATTATTGGAACTCCACGGGCGGCATCGTTCACGCCACTGACGCCACCTTCCGTAACAACGTCAGGGCCGTTCATGCCCTCTGGTACACTTACAGCCCCAGCGGAAGATTGAGTGACTATAATGCATACTTCCACAATTGCACTTTCACAATAGATGAAGATTACTTGGGAACGGAATCCTTCTACAAGCATGTGGACTTGTCGCATGTCAACGGTATAGATTTCCTTGGTTGTAGCTTCTCTGCCGACAGGCAACTTGACAGTGTCTCATCGTACTGCGTAGGCATCGGTGCGTATAGTGCAGGTTTCAGGGTGGATTCTTATTGCGAAAACCCCAATGCTGTGCCCTGTCCAGAGACATACCTTGTACCATCATGCTTCGGGGGCTTTCATCGGGGTATACATGCCTCCAACGACGGCAGTACGGCTTATGGTTTTCGTGTTGAAAACTCGGTGTTCAACAACAATACGTGCGGCATTTACGCCCTCAACACGGGCTGGGGTATTGTTGTGAACAACGACTTCACCGTAGGCTGCGGATGGGATTGCGACTACGGCATCTATGCCGACGGAGTGTCAGGCTTCTGCTTTGAGGACAACGTTTTCCGTCCCAAAGTGATTAATTATGGTTCGCCCTATGGCATCGTAATTGTCAATTCTGAGGGAATCAATGATGTGTACAACAACGATTTTAGCAACTTGCGTTGCGGCAACGTTGCTATAGGTACAAACACGGGCGGTTCAGAAGCTTCTAATGATGTCATTTCGGGACTCACTTACACTTGCAACACGAACACAGGCAATCTCATTGATTTCTGTGTGCTCAAAGACGGCAACATCGGTGCTATCGCCCAACAGCAAGGCTCGGCGGCATTGCCTGCGGGCAACACATTCAGTGGAAGCCAGTACCATTTCTATAATGACGGAAACCAACAAATCGGGTATTGGTATCGTAGCAACAGTGTGGGACAAATGCCTACGCTGCTCTATGGCGTAGGTGCCAACGGTACAAACAATACCAATAGCTGCCAATCGCATTATGCTGGAGGTTCGGTTGTGAAATCGGCATCAGAAAAGGCCGAATTGGAGGCTAACTACCTCTCAGCCCTCTCAACATACAATAATTTGCTGCAACTCTATGAAAGCCGCATCGATGGTGGCAGCACGTCCACGCAGGTGGCCGACATCAGTAGTGCCACACCATCCGACATGTGGAGCCTGCGTGCACAGCTGCTTGGCATCTCACCCTATGTCTCGGGAGAGGTGCTGACCACCGCAGCCGATCGTTACGACGTGTTCACCGACCCTGTCCTGTTCGAAATCCTTGCCGCCAACCCCGACGAACTGAAAAAGGACTCGCTCATCAGCTACTTGGAGAACAAGGAACACCCGTTGCCTGCCTATATGACAGACTTGCTTAGGCAGATGGCCTCGGGCTTCACGGTACGCACGGCATTGCTGGCCCAAATGGCGCAATACAACCATGATTACAGTCTCGCTGCGGGTGACATCGTGCGCAGCATCCTCAACGATAGCACTGCCAGTGCCTCAGAACTCCGCACATGGCTCGGCAACATGGGCGACATCACTTCAGACCGTATGATTGTCGCGTCCTATTTGCAGGAAGGTGATTCCATCCATGCCTTTGCCTTGGCCAACATGCTGCCTGAACTGTACGGCCTGCAAGGTGATGCCCTCGCCGACCATTCGGACTACATGCGCTTGATAGGTCTGTATCAAACCCTTTACAGAGAGGGACGCACCGTGTTCGAGCTGACCAATTTGGAGGCTGCCATGGTGGACAGCATAGCCGAGTGGGGAACCGGCACCTCAAAAGCGATGGCCGGAGCCATGCTGATGGAACGATCGGATGATTATGTTCGGGTTTCCGATTGTCCCACAATGCCGGAAAACAATGGCAGAAACATGGGAAGTAACGACAATTGGGATAATTCTCTGAACAGGGCCTTGGGATTCAATGTCATCGTGAGCCCCAATCCTGCAACCACATGGACGACAATGGATTATACCTTGCCGAACAGAATGTCTAAAGCAACAGTCACTTTTACCAATACTCTTGGCATTACGGTGATGTCGGCCGAACTGAACGGCAATCAGGGGCAGAAAGTGCTTGACTTGAGCGGCTTGGATTCTGGTGTTTATGTATACACTGTACATTGCGGAGAATTTATCACCACTGGCAAACTCATAATCACAAAATAATTCACTTTGGAAAAGGCATCAAAATCCCTCATCCTCTCAGCAGCAGTGGCGGCCTTGGCCGTCCTGCTGCTGGCGGGATGCCAACAGGGGAAACGGGAAAAGATTTCCTCTCAGGAGGAGATGAAAGCCAGTTTCTGAAGTGGCTGGCGTTTGATTGTTTTTGATACACAGGCTTTATAGTTTCCTGAATTTTAGGAAAAATTTTAAAAAGTTTCCCCAAATTTAGGAAACTTTCAGTCTCTCGTAAAGATAGGCTTTGGAGGGATTAGAGGCACATGGTTTAGATTGGTCATTAAAGTGTTTTCGGATAAGGTGGTGAAAGAATAAGCGAAATCGACGGCAGTTTGAAAAAAATCCATAGGGGTTTTCCCGAAACTCGGGGAAAATTCCTTATTTTTGTATCGGATTTTGTTGGACAAAATAAGTGCAAAAAAATGAACAAGAAGAAACTTTTACTGGTGCTTGCCTTGGTTGCCGCAGTGCTTTTCCTCGTCCTTCGCAACCAGCCACAAACTGAAATCACCCCAACCAAAACGCCTGCCGCCATTGCGGGTGAGGTGGAAGTGAACATCCTGTCGGTCAACGATATGCACGCTTCCATCGACATGTTCCCGAAATTTGCTGCGCTGGTCGACAGCCTGCGTGGCGTTTATCCCGACCTGTTGGTGTTCTCGGCGGGCGACAACCGCACGGGCAATCCCGTCAACGACCAGTACGACCCCGTCAACTACCCGATGACGGCACTGATGAACAAGGTGGGCTTCGACGCGTGCACCGTCGGCAACCATGAGTGGGATGCTGGCATCGCCAACCTCAATAACGACATCAAGCGGGCCGATTTCCCCTTCCTCTGCGCCAATGTCATCATTCCCAGTACGGTCGACCTCGACATCAAGCCCTTCGTCTTCATCGAAAACCAAGGCGTGAAGCTGGCGGTGATAGGCTTGATTGAAATCCGTCACGATGGCATTCCAGGCTCGCATCCCGACAACCTCAAACAATTGAGTTTCAGAAGACCCGAAACGGTGTTGCCGCAATACAAATACCTTAAGGACCAGAATGATGCGGTGATTTTGCTTTCGCATTGCGGCTTGGAAACCGACCTCGAACTGGCCCAAACCAATCCCTGGCTCGATGCCATCCTCGGTGGCCACACGCATACCTTGGTGGAAAACCCGACGGAACACAACGGCGTTTTGGTCACGCAGGCAGGCTCGCACCTGAAAAACGCCACCTTGTTGACGCTGAAGTTCAAGAACGGGAAACTGGTAGGGAAGAAGGCTACCGTGCTGGATGTCAACACCGTAAGGAAGGAAAACGTGGAAGTGGCCCAAATGGTGAACGAGTTCAACGATGCTCCCGTCTTGAACGAGGCCATCGCTGTGGCGAAGACCACTTTCAAGAATTCCGAGGAGTTGGGCTGTATGCTCACCGATGCCATCAGGGAAATGAGCGGCGCCGATTTTGCTTTCCAAAACACGGGCGGCATTCGCATTAATACGCTCAAGAAAGGCCCCATCACGGTGAAGGACGTCTACAGTATCGACCCGTTTAACAACGAAGTGGTGGTCTATCAGATGACTGGAACACAGGTGAAGAGGTTCATTCTCAACTCGTTCCGCAAAAACGGCGGCTATCCTTCCTACGTTTCGGGCATGACCTACAAGGTGAGCGTCGACGGCAACAGCGTGTGGATTACGAAGGAGCAGGGCAATTTTTCGACCCAACAATTATATAAGGTGGCGATGAACAGCTATATGGCCTCAACGGTCAACATCGAAAGTGAGGACGAAGGTCAGAGCACGTTCATGACTTCGGAGGAGATGCTGGTGGCATTTTTGCGTAAGCATAAAGAAGTTGATTATCAGGGTGTTGTTAGAACGAAATAAAAAAGGGTTTGCACGGTTGAAACCGATTTTGTAATTTTGCAGCCCAAAATTTGAAGACTTGGAATCGAAAAAGATGAAAAAAGTATTGTCGATTTTTGCAATTGCCTTATTGTTAGTCGGTTGCAGTCATAAGAAAGAGGTTAAGTTGATTCCTGCCGAGAACTTCAATACCGAAGTGGGCGGCAAGAAAGTGTCACTCTATACATTGCACAATGGTTTCCTTACTATGCAAGTGACCAATTATGGCGGTCGTGTGGTGGCCCTGTGGATGCCCGACAATCGCGACAGTTACGAGGACATTGTGTTGGGTTACGACCATATTGACAAATATCTGAACAACAGCGGCGAACGCTATCTCGGTGCTGTGGTCGGCCGTTGCGCCAACCGCATCTCCAATGCTTCTTTCACCCTGAATGGCGTGGAATATCAGCTGCCTAAGAACGACGGAGAGAACACGCTTCACGGTGGCCTCATCGGTGCCGACAAGCATGTTTGGGATGTGACTTCGGTCAATGACAGCCTGATTCAGATGCACGCCGTGTTTGCCGATGGCGAAGACGGTTTTCCCGGCAACCTCGATGTGACAATGAGTTACATGCTGACGCACGACAACCAGTTCCAAATCCGTTATGCCGCCACTACCGACAAGGCGACGCTGTGCAACTTCTCGCACCATTCCTTCTTTAACCTGAAGGGCGAAGGCCGCGGCACCATCCTCGACCATGAGCTGCAAATCAATTCGCGTTACATGACCACCATTAACGACAAGTTGGTGCCCGACGGGAAATATTCGGGCGTGAAAAACACCCCCTTCGATTTCCGCGAGAAACATGCCATCGGCGACAACATTGCAGCCGACGACGAACAGCTGAGAAACGCCAAAGGCTACGACCATAACTGGATTATCGACAAGAACGACCCCAAATCCTACACTTGGGACGCCACCTTGTTCGACCCGGCCAGCGGACGTGAGATGCAGGTTTGGAGCGACCAAGTGGGAATGCAGTTCTACAGCGGTAACTTCTTCAATGGTAAGGAAAAAGGCAAATGCGGGAAACCTTTGAATTTCCGCGAAGGCCTGGCCCTCGAAACGCAATACTTCCCCGATGCCATCAACCACGAATCGCTGTCACCCATGCCGATTCTGAGACCTGGAGAGGAGTACCATCAGCTCTGCATCTACAAATTCGCGGTGCTGCCCAAGGAGAAGAAATAACGCTAATCGTGTAAAAATTGAAGCCTCGTGTCTGCGGATGCGGGGCTTTTTCCTATTTTTGCGGTATCAAAACTGAAAGCTATGTTGAAATTCAAATGTCCGCTGCTCGTGGTGACCGATATGGAGAAAGCCATCACTTTCTATGAAGAGGTGATTGGCGACCGCGTTGCCATGAACTTTGGCGAGAACGTCCAATTCGAGGGCGGTTTCGCGCTGCAAGAGATCAATAAATGGAAGGAAATGATCCATACGAACGTGGTTCGGAGGAAGTCGAACGATGCCGAGCTGTATTTCGAGGAGAAAGACTTCGACAATTTCCTTGAATACCTGAAGGAATTCCCCGAAATCCAGTATGTCCATCCCGTTGAGGAGGCTCCTTGGGGACAGCGCGTGGTTCGTTTCTATGACCCTGATTTCCATATTATTGAAGTCGGCGAGCCGATGGATGCCGTCATCAAGCGACTGTTTGAGTCGGGCATGACGGTCGAGCAGGTTTCGGAGAAGTCACAGTATCCCATCGAATACGTCAAGCGGTTCGCGAAATGAACTATCTGTCGGTCAATGCAATATCTAAGTCTTACGGCATCAAGACGTTGTTCGACGATGTCACCTTCGGCATTGAGAAGGGTGACAAGACCGCGCTGATTGCCACCAACGGCTCGGGCAAGTCGACGATGCTGAAAATTTTGGTGGGGCAGGAGACGCCCGATTCGGGGACCATCACTTACGCCAACGACATCAAAATCGGCTACTTGGAGCAACTGCCCGTGTATCCCGCAGGGACGCGAGTTTCGGATTTGTTGGCCGACCTCAGCGAGGAGCAGCACCTTAAAGCGCGGCAATATCTGACCCGCTTTTCGCTCAACGACTTGGAGCAATCCGTTGACGAGCTTTCGGGCGGACAGGTGAAGCGTTTGGCGTTGGCCTTGGTGCTGCTACATGAGCCTGATTTCCTGATACTTGACGAGCCTACCAACCACTTGGACGTGGAGATGGTGGAGTGGTTGGAGAAGTTCCTCACCCAGTCGAGCATGACCTTGCTCATGGTCACCCACGACCGCTATTTCCTTGATAGAGTGTGCAATAAGATTTTTGAGCTTTACCAAGGCGTGATGTACACCCACAACGGTAATTTTGACTATTACGTTCAAAAGAGCCGCGAGCGAGAAGAGGTGAAACGTGCCACAGCCGAGCGCAACGGTCAGCTGCTGAAGTACGAGCTGGAATGGATGCGCAGCACGCCGCAGGCCCGCACGAGCAAGTCAAAGAGCCGCATCGATGCATTTTACGACCTGAAGGAACGTTCAAAATACCAAGAACAGGACGAACGTCTCGAGTTTGGCCTGCAGATGCAACGCTTGGGCGGCAAGATACTGGAACTCAGCAATGTGTCAAAGTCGTTCGGCGACTTGACCGTATTGAAGGACTTCGACTATGTCTTCAAGCGCGGCGAACGCATCGGTTTGATTGGCAAGAATGGGGTGGGGAAGTCCACCTTTTTGAACCTCATCACCGGCACGATGCAGCCCGATAGGGGAAGGGTAAAGACCGGTGAAACAGTGACATACGGCTATTACCGACAAGAAGGCATACAATTCGATGAGAGCAAGACCGTCATCAGCACCGTGCGCGACATCGCCGAGGTGGTCAACTACGGAAAGGATAAGGTCTACACCGCTGACCAGCTTTTGGCGCATTTCATGTTCCCTTACAAGATGCACCGCCAGCCCGTGGCATTGCTCA
>Ga0310696_10007323_pt1 | contig 12978 bp, 15 predicted proteins | sample AusTroGonzalo_MG_4_FD_203885 | JGI IMG/M metagenome (GOLD analysis project Ga0310696, IMG submission 203885) | Bovine rumen microbial communities from tropical cattle in Woodstock, Queensland, Australia - Gonzalo_02 (v2) (version 2) | ecosystem: Host-associated > Mammals > Digestive system >... | reverse complement strand
ACACAACTAAAGATGTAAGGAGATTTTATGACAGATATAGAACAAATAAAAGAAACACTTTCAAAGATGCAAGCACAAATTGACATTCTTGAAACAAAGTTTAATACAATAAATCCTCAGTGTTTCGTGTACGCTACTAGACCGATTTACACACAAGACATGCTACTATCTTTAAGTGCAGCTAGGTCTCTTTGGCCAATGCTAGAGAATGAGTTCGACAGATATTGCACAGAGCATAATGTTACAGTCTGGACACCTACAGACAGTGAAAACTTTTACAGGGAGTGTATATATGATTAACGAATCACAAGCTAGAAAATATTGCAGAGAAGATATTACTCTTATTAAGAACTATGCAAAAGCTATTGCTGATAAGACTGAAACGTGGATATGTCATCATCGTAATGCAGAACCATTTACTGGTTTTTGCACAGCAGATCTTAAGAAAATGAACATGTATGAAAATAGACCTGCATCAGAATTGATGTTTGTTACACGTAGTGAACACCAAACTATTCACACGAAAGGCAAAAGACATTCTGCAGAGGCTAGAAAGAAAATATCTGATGCGAAAAAAGGTAAAACACTTTCTGATGAGCATAAACACAAACTTTCTGAATCACATAAAGGAATGACAGGTAAACGTCATTCAGAAGAAACTAAGAAGAAAATGTCCGAATCGCAAAAAGGTAAGTCGTTAGGCAAGCACTGGTACAACAATGGAATTATCAACACGTTTGCAAAATCTTGTCCAGACGGCTTTGTTGAAGGTGTGATTCGTAAGGAGAAAAATTAATGACACACAGTTTACACATGCATAATTTTTTATTAAATTATTATTACTAAATTCACTTCACAAATCAATCATAAACGCAGTAGCAAGAAACTACTGCGTTTTCTTATGTTAACCGAATATGACTGACATCAATTCTCTTTGTCTATCAGGCGAAATCTTTACTTGATAGAGGTTTTCATCTTCAAAGAATGTTAATGCTAATGCGTCAGTAGCATCAGGAGAAGCACCAATTATTTCTTTGATTTTATCCTTTGACTGTAATGATTTCTTACCAGCATTATTGACTAAGCAAGATGTAGCCTTGAGAGCATCATAGATGTCTTTGTAACGATACGTGTCAATGTAGAAACCTGACTTAATTGCTTTAGCTAACTTATCATACATGTGAGTACGAGCATTAGCACAAGTTGGGTCAGGTGAACGTGATGCAAAGTTGACTTCAGTTATGTTACGATGTTGAACTTTCAGTGTGTCATAGAAACCGATATCATAACCACCAGTTGCATCCAAGTAAGTATTGACAAAGTGATAAATGTTGTTCAGTCTTTGCCATTCAGACACAATCTTAGCAGTATCAGCTTTAGTCAATGACACGCATTCTACTATCTCGTATCCATTACGAACTACAATACACGTTGCGTCATTACCGAAGCGAGCAAAGTCAATTCCGCAATAGTAATTCTTGTCTGAATTGTTACGACATACTGTGACAAAGTCTTCAATGTCAACAATACAGTTTTCAATTACGTCATCAAGGATTTCACCGTAAATTTCTTGTCTACGCATGTGCTCATCATCGATAGCTTGGAACTGCATGTCAAACGATTCTTGTGTAACGAATTCTTTGTCTACCATGTCTTTCATAGTACCACGATAGATTTCAATCTTACCAGTATCCATGCCTTCACGAATCCATGAATTCCACCAGCTACCTGCACGGGGTGTTGAGCAGAATCTTATCTTTGGTTTGAAGTTACCGCGAAGACATGGTGCAGCAACAGCTAATAAGTCTTGTTTAGCTAGTGCAATCTCATCACAAATCAGGTACTCGATCTCAGTAAGACCACGAACTGCTTCATAGTTTACATACGAGAAGAAGTGAGCAGTACCACCATTGCAATGAATAGTGTTGATTTGTTTGTCGTAACGATATGGAAGATTTAGCTCATCCAATCTCTTGATGACTTCAGGCACAATTGTTTCAGCTAATTGTCTGAAGTTAATTCCATAGACTATCTGGTTCTTGCCATTGATTAAGTTCGTAGCAACTAACCAAGACAATGCTACTGTCTTTCCACAGCCACGTCCACCATAAATTCCAGCAATTGGTGCTTCTGATTTAATGAATTGTAATTGGTGAGTTGCTAATTTTACTTTGCCATTCTTATCTATCATGCGTCAGTAAATGTAATTGCTATCTTAGCGTTAGAGTTTTCGTCTTGACCAATAGCAACTGTAGGCTGAGCAAACTTCTCATTCCAAAGGTCACGCCAACGTTTCTGCAATATTGTCATTGCCATCTGACGATCCATTGGACTGTTAATGTATTTCTCGATAAACAAGATGTGCATTCTATGCAAACAATCTAATACCCAGTCAAAGAGTATCTGAAGCATTTCAGCTGTTTCTTGGCTCATATCTCTTGTAGCAACAGAACAGCCTGTATAGAGTCTAGTGTTAATGTCTTTAAACTTATCAGGCATGAACAGTCTAATGCGTCTAAAGATCATTGTGTACATATCACCTAAATGAGCATCAGGATCAGATACATAACGTCTAAGGCACGGTGTTTCGATCGTAAAGAAAGAACACCAAATCTTACCGATATTGGCTCCGTCTGCAGTTGTATCAGTTTCAAAAATAGGCTCTTTGACGTTATCTAAGAGCCATGCTATTGCTTCTGCTACTATTTCACTACTCTGTCTTTTGGGCATCGATCAACTTATCCACTTTTTCAAAGACTGTCAATAGTTTGTTTAGTTTAGCGTCGAGTACAATCAAGCCTTCGTAGACTTGCTGCAATGTGATTTCTTCATTCATGTGATATCTCCTAGTAAAAAATTGGTTACTGATTCAGGTCTATACGCTCAATAACCGAAACGTACGGAGATTTATTATGCCTGTTCTTCATCTCTTTCTTCGTATTCAAATTCACCTTCATTGCCATTTTCAAGCATAGAAAGTGCTTCTTGAATACGAGCAACGTCTTCTTCAGCAATCTTGTATTTGCTTACGAGTTCGTTCAATAAATCGACAAGTTGTGTCATATTATACCTCAGTAATAATACTATTTATGCTATAAATATTTTGAACAAGTTATAACAAAGTGAGATTTTATGGCTGAAATTTCAGATGTATTAGTACGAGCTAAAGAATTTCTACAAAGAAGCTCAAATTATTATTGCAATCTAATCAAACGTAAGAAACGTGACTTGGAAGTTTATTCACGGAAATTTTTGGTCACAAGATATAATTGACAGTGTAGACCGTAAGAATAGACTTTGCAGAAGCTTTACACTTTACCAGAAGTTCGCAAATGCAGTTGTAAGTCCATATACGAAGAGCCCATATCATGCTGATATTGAGGACACTGATGGCGTATATGGTGACATTCAACAAGCAATAGACAACTTCGAGAATGACAATAACTTTAAGAACGCTATGATTAAGGCTGTTCACAATGCCTGTGTAACTGGTGTTGGTTATGTCATTATATCGACTCAGAATGGTAAGCCCGTACTTGAACATGTAAGAGATATCACATCTGTTGCCCTAGATCCTTGCATCCAGGAAATCACAGGTAATGATGCGGAAAAGGGCGCAGTTGTGAATATCATCTCTAAAGCTAAGGCTAAACGTCTATATGGTGAAGATGTCTATCTACGTGATAATGACATCTATTTAAGTTATTTCGGACAGCAATGGAAGATTGACAAAGACAGTATAGCAGTTGTGTCATACTACGAAATGAATGAAAATGGCACAGTCGACTACTACAAGCTTTGTGGTGATAAAGTAGTTGTTGACAAGATTGAACTTCCATTTACTCGTATTCCTATCTACCGTGTAGCATATAACGAAGTAATTCGTAATGATAGATTTGACTATAACGGTATTGTGGACATGACTTATGACCTTCAGTTTGGTCTAAACCTTGGCTATAGCACGATGCTAGAAAGAATGAATAGAAGCCCTAAGGCTACATTCATGATGCACGTTAATGCTATTGATGGTCTTGAAGAATATTACAAGAAAGGTAACACTAAGGAAGGACTGGTCTACTTGTACAATGGTGATCAGGCTCCAATTCCTATTGTAGAACAGTATCAGACACAAGATTTGACACAGACTATGCAGAATTGTATTGATCTGATGTCAAGTACAATTGGTGTAGCTGCTCAGGGTATCAATCCTGCACAAAATAGTAAGACTGCTACTGAAATTCTAATTCAGAATAATAACAGTGAAAGTAACGTCGAGTCATTATACTTACACGCACAAGATGCTTGTAGAGAAATTACAAAGTCTGTTCTTGAAGCTCTATGCTATGAACAGGACTTGCAGCTACCAACATTCAAGTTAATCAATGGTCCTGAAGTCATTACGAAGAACATGAAGAGACGTCAGGAACTATTAGCTGTTAGCAATCTTGTTGATGACAAGACCCGTACTATTATTGCAAAACACTACATTGCTACATTGGATGCAGATGTCAAGGACGGATTGACTGCAGACATTATCGCTAACAATCCAGACATTAACTTTATTTCTGACAACAATCAGGGTGAAGATGCTCGTGCTGTAGCTGTAATGCAGAGACTTGGTGCTATCATTGATGAAACTCAGAATGAACTTGAAGCACAGATTGCTGCTAATGCAGAGTTGAAGAAAGAACTTGATATGGCTAACTTGCAACTCTTGAATGCTAAGGAACAACACATCTTGGATATGACTAAGATCCAGAACGATTACGACATTCAGTCTGCTAAGTTGGACATTGAAGCTGCTAAGGTTCAGAATGATGCTGTTGGACAACAGGTTGATGCTGAAATCAAGATGGCTGATGCTGATCAGAAAGCTGAAACTGAAAACATCAAGATGCAGCAAGAAATGATGAAACTTGAAGAAAAGAAGTTAGACATTATTCAGAAGAGTATTAGCTAATGCAATGGGTTGGATATACACCTTACGAGGACTTCATTAGACGATTAGCAGTAACAAATCCTACTCGTGCTGCTATCGAAGAAATGAGTCCACAAGAATATAGAGTAGCGGCTGCTAGTGTGTCAGGCACTAACAACCCTTCTCGTGCATCTTCTACATTTGTTAGAAGAATCAGATATATGCCTGCTAGTCAAGTGTCATTAGTGACATTGGGTAATAGTCAGTATGTCTATCCCATGTCTAAACCTCAATTGGCTCGTTGGATGACTAGCAATTCTTTGGGACAATATTACAACCGCTACATCAAATTGAAATAGAGGACTTATGGCAATCACAATTAGAGACATTATTGCAAATGCGCTTGCAGAATCAAGATTGGTTAAACGCAATCAACCAGCACCTGCTGAGTTGTTTGTTAGTGCATATCAATTGCTGAAGGATAGATTAAGTGAATACAGCAATACGAATTTGCTGTCATTCATTAGAAAAGAAGTTGACGTCGAATTTACTGATAACAAGAGAAGCTTGATTGTTGGTGAATACATTCCTAAAGATGACTACGTTATTGAATTTTCTACGCATGAACCGATGGATTCGGGTCTAGCTGGTCAAATGGTGTATGACAAGATTGGACGTAAGCTTTATCAGTGGCAAGGTGGATGGGTAGAACTCGAAAACCCTCAAGACTACTTTATAGTTTATCCTGATATTGAAGTTGACAATCTACAGACTGTTGTAAGATGTTACAGAATGTCAGACGATCAGATCATGGAAGAAATGAACTTCCTTGCTTATGAAGACTTCTATCGTCATACATTAACATTGAATGTTTACAGTGTTTTACCAATTGCAGAAGATGCTGTACAGTTGATGGTCAAACCTGGTGTTAAGAAAGTCAAGATCATCTACAATGAAAAGTTCGACTTCAATGAAGATTCTACGTTGCACATTCCAAATCAATTCACTGCGCTCTTTACTGCTGGTCTTGTGTATGACTTAGCAAGACAATATCCAAGATTGAGTGATAACACAATACAGTTGCTCAAACAGAGATTGGACAAGATGGAAGAAAATGTAAGAACAAGTTCGTCAGTGAATAAGTTCGTAGGACGTGACATTGACTACAGAACTATGACTTATGGAGATTTTGTTCAGGGTAGATTCTTGTACTACTAAGGAGATTTCATGGCTAAAGTTAGTCTAATCAATAACATAGTGGGTGGACAAAACGTCAGTGATGTCCGTCTTGCTGGTTTAGCTGAATCAATCAACATGTACGTGGAAAATAGTGGTGAGACTACTATTCTTCGTAGTATTCAAGGTACATCGTTGATTGCAAAAGTCAGTGATAGAAAGTGTAGAGGCTTATTCGAAGCATCGAAAGGTGTTGATGGTAAGCCCATTCTATTTGGTGTCTATGGCTCATCTCTCTATGTGTTTACTGAAGATGGTCCTGAAGAAATCTATAGACAATTGACAAATGTTGACACTCCAGTTGGTATGTGTGAAACTGGTGGTGAAGGTAGTGCACATCCTCATCTCATTGTTGTAGATGGCTCTAACGTTATTGCTGTTACAACTGACATGACACCAGCTGACATGATGTTGGACATTAAAGAAATTGCACTACCTTATCGAGTAGACAGTACTACACAACGTATTGTACCTACTCATTGTGCTTATGTGTTCAACTACTTAATTGTCAATGATAGCGGAACAGACGCATTCTATTGTTCTAAGCAATACCCATTTGAAGATGAAGATGATGACATTTTCATGATTGGTGCTGGTGGCAAATATCCTGACTATGGATTTGTGACTTATGCAGAATGGGCACCCGACTTGTTAACAGCTTTATCTGTAAACAATAATTTACTAATTACATTCGGACCAAAGAGTTCACAAATATTTACATACAATTCTGACGTTGATGCTCCGTTCGTTAGTCCATCAAATGCTGCTAATGGCATAGGTATTCGAGCGGTCTACAGTTTAGCTAACGTCGGTAACTACTTGTTCTTCTTGGGTAGCAGTGACATCGGTGAAAATGGTATCTTCTACTACGAGATGAATCAGTTGACTCGTATTTCTACATCAGACATTGAGCGTCAGATTAGCAAGATGAAATGTCCTGAAGACGCTGTTGGTCAGTGTTGGACAGAAAATGGTCATGCGTTCTATGCGATTACGTTTATCGAAGATGACTTAACATTGGTGTACGATTTAGCTGAAAAAGAATGGCACAGACGTAGCACTAGAGACAAGAACTCTAACTATCATCACTATTGGCGTCCGATGTTTGCAAGACTTCATGATAATAAGTTGATGTTCGGTACTGAAGATGGTTGCTTAGTCTGGTTGAATCCACGTAAGTTTGATGAATACGATGCACGTCCTATCATTCGTGTAAGACGTAGTGGTATGGTGTTGAGCAACTACAATGATTACTACGTCGATCGTGTAAGACTGTTCTGTAACACTGGTGACTTTGACAACGTGAACTTAGTGCCCAAGATCATGATGAGATACTGCGATCATGGTGGAGCTTGGGCTAACGAAGAAATGGGTATGCTCGGTAATCAGGGTCATTATAACTGGGAAGTTGAATGGTACAATCTTGGCATTCACAATGTCATGACACTCGAATTCAGCTGCTCAGATCCAGTTAACTTTGCTATTATTGCTGCTAAGATTCAGCACGAGGAAGTAGATGCGTTCTAATCAGAGATTTATTAACGACGTTAGTGTATTCAGTGATGAACAAGAAATGCGTAATGCTTTGCTTGGTCGTTACTGTAAAGACTATCAAGACAAGTACAAGTTGAGCATCATCAAGAATGTGTGCATCATTAACACATTAGATGATTGCACAATTGAGCTACCAGATCATTATAGCTTTGCGTATGAAGATGAAGGTGGTAGACACATTTGTAGTGAAAGTGAAAATACACTTGCTGTCTTTGGCATTTCAACAATAACTTTCCACGTTAAGAATACGTGATAAATAATATGAGGAACTAATTATGGCTTACGCAAAAGAAGCAAACTATGCGGGTAGCATGTTACAAGGAGCTGGGACAGGAGCTGCAGCAGGTGCTGCATTCGGTCCATGGGGCGCCGCAATCGGTGGTGGTGTTGGTCTTGTTGCTGGCTTTTTCAGCGCTTGGGCAGCATCTGAAGATGAAGAAGAACGTAAGAAGATTCTAGATCAAGCTAAACAACAACTTGGAGCTAACTACTCACAGTTGCAGGGCATGATCAATCAGTATTATGCTGATAACAAGTCGATTGGCTCTAAAGAAGACATTGACACTTATCGCAATCTTGTCAGTGACTACAACCCATACGAATTCGTTTATGGAGATGATACTGATGGTGATGGTGTACCTGACTCGATTGGTGAATTCGATTACGACAAGTCAGTTGAAGACTTCTATGCGCCAAATCGTCAAGCTATCATAGATAAAACAACTGAAGCTGTTCAACATACAGCTGCTGGCGCGGGTATCGGTCGTGGTACTGGTGCAGCTAATCAGATTGCTACTGCTGTTACTGATAAGAATGAGAATTTGTACAAAGATGCACTGAACGCTTACAATCAGGACAGACAATTCGCATACAATCTTTGGAACTCTAAAGCTAACATGAGTATGCAAAGATTGAATCAGTTAAAGAGCGCTAAAGATACTCAACTTAGTCTCTATGGCAACTTGGCTGAAGACTATCAGAATTGGCAGCAATCTAAACTTCAGACTCAGATGGATTTGGACAAACAGAAGATGTCTAACGATTTAACATTGACATTGGCATCGATTTAGGAGCAAATATGAAATACGGATTTGATGTAGCTTATAATTTACCAGACTTAGTAGCATGGTCACAGAATGTTCGTGATAGAAACGACAAACGTGCTGAACAACGTAAACAAGCTTACATGCAACTAATGCAGATGCTTGGACGTGGAGTTGGTGCTTACAAAATGGGTAAAGACTATCGCGATTGGAAAGCTGACCAGAATATGTGGAATGAAGAACTTAACAGCATCAACGATTTAGAAAAAGAATACGATGCTGCACAAGATCAGTATGACATTGATGCAGCTGACAGATTGATTTCGAATCTTTATGAAACTAACCCGTATGCTATTCCTGGTAATGCGGGTGCTAGTCAAGATGATTACATTTTGTACAATCTTGGTTTACGTTAAGGAGAATTTATGTACGATCCATCAGAAGCATTACTACAGCTTGGGCTTTATGACTACGTTTGGGGCAATCCAGCATTGCTTCAGACGTACAATGCAAATGTCCAAGCTGATAAAGCGCGTAAAGAACAGCAAGCATATAACTCTATTTGGAAGAATATCGAGCTTGCTAAGATGCGTAATGAAGAAAATAAGCGTAAGTCTATTGCAAAGTCTACAGCTGAAGCTAAAGTTACTCAGCTTTTAGATGGCTATGGCTACAAGACACCTCAACAAAGAGCATACATCGATAAGCAAATTGATCTTGCAGTAGCTGAAGGTGAATTGAATCCTCGTGTAATCGAGTTGTACAAGAAAGAAGCAGTTGATAATGCTAATGAAGAAATGGCTGAACAAGCTGCAAAGAATGCTATTCTCGATCCAATTAAGCAAGAAATTAGACTACATGGCTTGTATTCATCTGCTCCAACAGAATGGAAAGATATCAAAGGTGATGCAGCTAAGAATATTCAGACTAAGCTTGGATTTACTGGTAAAGCTCTTGACGGTATTCTTGGTAAGAAGTCTATCGCTGCAATTGAAGCATGGAATAAAGAACATCCTGAAGATCAGATTACACAGCCTAACGATCTAGCTGACATGCTTGGTAGAATAGACGCACTTGAGTACGACTTCAAAGGTCAAAAGAAGAAATTCAATCCTGCTGAACTTGATGAACTTCGTAAGCTAGTTTACGGTGGTGAAGATCCTACTGCAACTAATCGTAAGAGCTGGGATGAATTCTACAAGAATTTAGCACAACAAAAAGCTAAAGAAGATGCTGAACAGCGTAAGAAAGATAAAGCAAGACTTAAAGAACTTCAGAAAGCACTCGATGCTGGTTACAAGCTTAGCGCTACAGAAGAAGCTGAATATAACGCACTTAAAGCAAAGGGTCTATAATGGATAACAAAATTGAAAAAATGATTATCGCATCTAGATTCAAGTTGTCTCCTGACACAGTCAATGCTATGTTAGATGATGCACAACAACTTGACAAGTATTCATGGGCTAGAAAATACGAGCCTGTGTTTATGAACAATGAAAATCTAGCAGTAGACTGGAAAAAAGAAGGCATGGATAAGTTCAGTAAAGACAAGTACGAACGTTATCAAGATGCCTTCGGTATGGATGACAAGAAAAATCCATTCGATAAGCCAAAAGAATGGCTACAAGCTACATGGCAGACTGACTTTGCAGATATTCCTCGTGAAGAGTTCATGAGTGATATTGCTAATATGTCGAAGTATTGGCAAGATTACAAAGCTGAAGGTGATAGAAAAGCTGGTATCGAACAGCGCAAACGTGAAATTGAAAAAGATTGGTCTTTGCCAAAGAAGATGTTAGCATCTGATTATTCAAAGAAGCGTTATATCTACGAACCTGAAAAATCTATCTTTAGTGACAAAGGTGAATGGTTCAACAAAGGTGAAGATGTAAGAGACGTTTCACTTGGATTGCTCGGCTTAGCTGGTGACTTTGTTCCAGGTGTTGGCGGTGTGTTTGTTGGTCCTGCTGCTAGAGCTACAAGAGATATTGTACACAAAGCAGAAGACAGTCCTTATCAAAAAGATTGGTCAGAAGTTGGACGTGATGTCGTAGCAGATCTAGGTCTTAACTATGGTGCATACAAAACTGCTAATCTGCGTAAAGCTGATAGACTATCAGAAGATTTAGTACCATCTAAAACTGATGCTGTTATCAAAGCTGAAGAACAAGCAGCAGAAGTACAAAAACAACTTGGTCAATTAGCTAATTTCAATCGATTCAACTTCGATAAAGTTGGCACAACTGATGTAGATTTGTACGAATTAGTTAAGAATATGCCAGATGGCGAATTGAAATCTGAGCTAATGCCCGTCGTTTCTGAATTCAAGTATAAGCCGATAAATCGTGCTTATGTTGATGAAATAGCTAGAAAATATAGTGATGCACTACATCCTAACGTTCAAAAAGCTGCTAGAGAAGACATGGCTAAAGGCTATCCTCCTGGTGGTAAAGAAACGCCTGATTTGTTAATTGAACAATCACGTGCACCTAAATACAAAGATTTGAATTGGCGAGAAAAAACGGCTTTGTATGGCAAGAGTGTGTTGAACGAAGCAAATAAAGGTAAACTCGGTCAAGTTACATTTCAGGTTGGTAAACGTGCAGCGATAGATCCAAGTGTAAATACTGATGATGAAAGACTATTAAAAGACTGGTATAAGCAGAATTACAAACGTGATTGGCTGCTCAACAAACCATTCAAGCCAAAAGAAGATCCGAAAGATCCGAAATGGCAAGCATACGTTGAACTTAGAAGAGAAAATAATTTGGAGCCATAAATGAGAAACTTTGTTGACCCTTGGCAGAACATACTTGGTCCAACTGGAAGACTTTTGGTTGGTCGTCTAACATTCTTAGAGCCCGATACTAGTGGCAATCTTAAAGAGATTTACGATGTAGACGGACAACCGCTGGAAAATCCAGTCTACACTTCGATCTATGGTTTGCCTAAACATCAAGTGTTGCTAGGTGATAGCGACTATAAAGTACAGTTTGAAGCATACATCGGTAATGGCAACATGGAGAACGATGATAATGCTACTAACTGGTTGCTTTACAAGACTGTCATTAGCAAGAACGGAAGTCTTTCAATTGACGATGGTAGCATTTCAATTAGAACTATTGCTACTATGGCACAGCTTAAAGCACTGGGTGGAATGGAAGATGGTGACGTAATAGAGCTCATCGGTTACTACGCTGCTGGTGACAGTGGTATGTCTCGTCTTTACATCTGGGATGCTGATGCTACAAACACAGATGATGGCGGTGCTATTATATCTTCTTCTACTACATCAGTTGGTAGATGGAAGCTCGTTGTGCCTGGTACTTACGTTGATGTAAGATGGTTCGGTGATATTCCTGATAAGACTGCTAAGACACAAGCAACTACAACATCCAATGTTGGTCAACGTGTTAAAGCTGCTACATTTGCAAATGGTGTACATAAAGACTTATACTTCCCTGCTGGTTTCTACTATTTTGCAGGTGCTAACACTGTTTCAGTTGACAAGAACATTATACTTGATAAGATGGTGCGCTTCTGTGTCAAAGAAGGTACGTCAGGAACTTTGGTTAAAGCTGAAGAAATTCAAGGCAATACTGACTATCTCTTCATACCTGAATACGGGTCTGAACACATCGGTGGTTACAACATTCAAGCTGACTGGATTGACACAGCTTGGTATTACAGTGATAAAGCGACTGCTACAGGTGCTAAATTCGGTTACACAATTGAACGTAATCTAAGAAGCCCATTGGTATTCAACAATACTACTGTTAGAGTATTGACACTTCAGCCTGGTAACGCTACTTACAATGGATGCTTGATCGAGTCGAATAAGAAGATCGATCGTGGTACTTTCCAGAACATGGACATCGATACTAGCTGGTTCATTGACAATTGGCAAGACAGCAACATGCATTTCGAAAACTGTACTGTTAAGTTGGCTAATTGTCGTAGTGCTGATGAGTACATTAGAGTTAAGAACTTAATTCAAGATTATACTTACGGTGACTTAGGTGAACAACAGCTTCATAATGCTACAGTTCATGGTGGATGTGTTATCGAAAACTGCTACGGTAGTGTTACTGTTACAGGTAATGGTGGTGTCGAATTGCACAATGCTTCGTTGACTATTAGTGGCTTGACTTCGAACAATTCACTAAACGTTGTTGACAGCTGGTTGACAATTCCATCTAACATTGTATTGAGCAACATTCAATTCAG